>Ga0307432_1000569_pt1 | contig 27347 bp, 25 predicted proteins | sample SalMarWE160150MG_FD_202158 | JGI IMG/M metagenome (GOLD analysis project Ga0307432, IMG submission 202158) | Salt marsh sediment microbial communities from the Plum Island Ecosystem LTER, Massachusetts, United States - WE1603-150 | ecosystem: Environmental > Aquatic > Marine > Intertidal zone >...
GGTAACTAATATCAGGGATTACCAGGTCAATGCCAAACATCCCTTCCTCGGGGAACATAAGACCAGCATCAATGATGATGATGTCATCCTCATACTCCATCACCATCATGTTCTTGCCGATTTCACCTAGCCCACCGAGGGGGATTATCTTGAGTCTTGGCTTAGCCATAATTTTAAACCTCAAACATCTTTAATTGCTGTGGCTGCGGTTCAGCTTCAACGATATTCCTCGCTTCGGCTAAGAGTGAGGGAATCTTAAGCATATCGGTCTCTATCGCCTGGCGCAAGCTTTGCTGATGAAGAGCCGCCGCCGGATGATACATAGCATAGTAGATGACATTATCCCGCTTTTGAGCGGTGCCATGGATTTTGCTTATGCTCTTGCCGGGAAAGAACATTACCATAGAGTAGCGCCCGAGGGTTACAATCATCTTGGGGCGAATTATCTCAATCTGGCGGTCCAACCACTTACGGCAGTTTTGTATTTCTACAGGCAGGGGGTCACGATTTCCTGTCGGCCGGCACTTAATCACATTGGCGATATAGACTTGCTGGCGCTTCAAATTAATAGAAGCCAGCAATTCATCCAGATATTGTCCTGCCGGACCAACAAAAGGGCGTCCTTGCTGGTCTTCATGCCAGCCTGGTGCCTCTCCAATAAATAGTATATCAGCGTCCTCTGCCCCCTCCCCAGGTACCACATTGGTTCGGAACTTAGCTATTTCGCACTGCTGGCAGAGCGCAATTTCTTTATAAAGCTCACTCAGTGCCAATATCTCACCCTAGTAAGCCTAGTCACTCAAATTAGGAAGGTTCAACCAGCCTTTTGCCTATGATAACACGACTAATATATCAAGTCAATTTAGAGAGGCTGTCTATTAACCCTATCACTGTATCCTCTTTAACAAAAAACTTCGATGGTTATTGACAGCAAAAGGGCACAGTTGTAGACTTCAACAGGAGGGGAAAATGAGCTTTTTAAGTCAAACTGATTCGGAAATTAATCATGCCCTTGATTTGGAGAGGAAGCGGCAAAAGGAGACAATAAACCTCATCGCTTCCGAGAACTATGCCAGCCGGGCTGTGCTTGAGGCTGAAGGCTCGATTATGACGAACAAATACGCCGAGGGCTATCCGCACAAGCGATACTACGGTGGCTGTGAGAACGTGGATACAGTGGAGGAACTAGCAGTAGAGCGGGCAAAAAAGCTATTCCATGCCGAGCATGCCAATGTCCAGCCGCACAGCGGGGCTCAGGCTAATACGGCGGTATATTATGCCCTGTTGGAGTATGGCGACACTGCAATGGGCATGAGCCTGGCTCACGGTGGGCATCTTACCCATGGTGACAGGGTGAGCTCCTCTGGCAAATCATATAATTTTATCCAGTACGGGGTTAACCGGGACACAGAAAGAATTGACTATAAGGAAATAGAAAGACTAGCCTTAAAGCACAAGCCCAGGTTGATTGTTACCGGCGCCAGTGCTTATCCCCGGATTATTGATTTTGAGCGTTTTCGCTATATTGCTGACCTCGTCGGGGCCAGACTGATGGTTGATATGGCTCATCCGGCCGGTATAATTGCCGCCGGGCTGTATCCCACCCCCGTGCCCTATGCCGACGTGGTAACCTTGACCACCCACAAGACTTTGCGCGGTCCACGGGGCGGATTCATTCTATGTCGTAAAGAGTTAGCTTCAGCTATAGATGCCGCTGTATTCCCCCAAATGCAGGGTGGTCCCTTTATGCACATCATTGCTGCTAAAGCAGTTACCTTTTATGAAGCAATGCAACCTGCGTTCGCTGAATATCAACGCGCCATACTGGATAATGCGCTTATTCTGGCCAGTGAACTGAATAGGTTGGGCCTGCACCTGATATCCGGCGGAACAGATACTCACCTTGTGTTAATAAGCCTTACCGAGTTAGGAATAACCGGCAAAGAGGCTGAGGAAGCTCTGGGTAGAGCTGGCATCGTGGCTAATCGCGATGGCATACCCTTTGACACGCGCTCCTCGCTGGCAACCAGCGGTATTAGATTGGGCACGCCAGCGGTTACCACCCGTGGCTTTGGCAAGGAAGAAATGAAGCACATCGCTTCATTAATTGTCAAAGTAATCACTAACATTGGCAAGCCAGATATCGAGAACCAGGTGAGCCAGGAGGTTAGCCAGATATGCTCTCGCTTCCCGGTACCTGGAATTGATAGCTAATGAAGAAAAAATACCTCAAAAGGGCATCTAAGAGGGGCTGGCGCCCCTCTTTTAATATCTTCCCCCTCTCCTTTAAAGGAAAGGGGAATTAAGGGGGTGAGGTAGATAACAAATAGTGATATAATGTATCTAGGTGAGCTAAGTCTCCATTTCAAGGGAGGTAATAGTTAATTATGGATGAGTTGAAAGTATTCACCGGTAATGCCCACCCTGCCCTAGCCCAGGCGGTTACTGAATATCTGGGTATGTCTTTAGGCAGGTCTGAGGTCTTTGAGTTCAGCAACGAGAATATCTTCGTTCGTATCCTGGACAATGTTCGCGAGCGAGACACCTTTGTTATTCAACCCATCTGCTCCCCGGTCAATAAAAGTCTGGTTGAGCTATTGATTATGATTGATGCCCTGAAGAGAGCATCAGCCGGGCGCATTACTGCCGTAGTTCCCTACTATGGCTATGGTCGCACCGACAAGAAGGACCAACCCCGCGTCCCGATAACAGCCAGGTTAGTAGCTGACCTGCTCACCGTGGCTGGGGCTAATCGTTTGCTGACAGTAGATTTGCATGCGGCACAAATCCAGGGCTTTTTTAACATACCCGTTGACGAACTGACCGCCCTTTACCTGCTGAGCGATTATTTTAAGAAGAAGAATCTTGATGACCTGGTGGTGGTTGCCACTGACATCGGCATTTCCAAACGAGCCCGAGACCTGGCAGCCAAGCTTAATGCCCCGCTGGCTATTATGGAAAAGAGACGCCTGGACAATGTTGGCCAGACTGAAACGCTCAATGTTATCGGGGAAGTAGAGAACAAGGTAGCCCTTACTGTAGATGATGAAATAGATACCGCTGGCTCTCTGGTGAATACTGTCTCTGCCCTAATGGAGCGAGGTGCAAAGGAGATATATGCCTGTTGCACCCACCCGGTATTTACTGACCAAGCTATCCAGAGGATAACCTCATCCCCGGTGAAAGAGGTGATAGTCACCGATACTATTCCTACCGCCGGTGATAAGAAATTGGATAAAATTACTGTTCTGCCTATAGCCCCGCTACTGGGTGAAGCCATCCACCGCATTCATAGCGGGCAATCCATAGGAGCTATGTTTGAGCAGGAGTGAATTATGTTTAAGTGGCTGGGTGGATTTATTGATTCTAATGAGAAAGAACTACGGCGTTTACAACCGTTAGTAGATAGCATAAATGGGCTGGAGCCTGAGTTTGAGCGACTTAGCGATGCCAAACTTCAGGCTAAGACTGATGAGTTTAAGGCTCGGCTTAAAGCTGGCAGTTCACTTGACGAGCTTCTACCTGAAGCCTTTGCTGCTGTTCGTGAAGCCGCCAAGCGGACTATAGGTCAGCGCCATTTTGATGTCCAGCTAATGGGGGGTATTGTCCTTCACCAGGGCAAAATTGCTGAGATGAAAACTGGTGAGGGTAAAACCCTGGTAGCTACCCTCCCCCTCTATCTCAACTCCCTGAGCAGTGAGGGCTGCCACCTGATTACGGTTAATGACTACCTGGCCAAACGGGACCACCACTGGATGGGTCCTATCTACCACGCCCTGGGGGTTACTATAGCCAGCATCCAGCATGAAGCCGCCTTCATTTATGACCCCACCTATGAATCAGAAGACCAAAGGTGGAACTTTTTACGCCCCGTCTCCCGGCGCCAGGCTTATGAAGCTGATATTACCTATGGCACCAATAACGAGTTCGGTTTTGACTACCTGCGGGACAATATGGTTGTAGACCTAGCCCAGTGTGCGCAGCGTCCTTTGAACTATTCCATTGTCGATGAGGTAGATAATATCCTGATTGATGAAGCGCGCACTCCGCTTATTATCAGCGGCATGCGGGAAGAATCGCCGCAGGAATATCAAATCTTTGCCCGGATTGCTGCTCAACTGCATCCAAACCGTGACTACAAGATGAGTGAAAAGGGACGCTCGGTGGACGAGATATACGAATCCGGCTATGAGAATACGGAAGGAATATTAAGACGAGAAGGGATATTAAAATCAGGCAACCTCTATGATAATGCTATTCTGGTACAGCACCTGAGAAACGCTATTACCGCTAAGGAGTCTTATCACAAAGACCAGCAGTATGTCGTAAAGGATGGTCAGGTCATTATTGTCGATGAGTTCACTGGTCGGCTAATGCCTGGGCGTCGCTACTCAGAGGGGCTGCATCAGGCAATAGAAGCCAAGGCAAAGGTCAAGGTTCAACCGGAGAGCATGACCTTTGCCACCATCACCTTTCAAAACTACTTCCGAATGTATAACAAACTAGCCGGGATGACGGGTACTGCCGTTACCGAGGCTGAAGAGTTTCACAAGATATACAAGCTTGAGGTGGTAGTTATCCCCACTAATAAACCGATGATTCGCCAGGACTTTACCGACCGCATTTATAGCGATGAGAAGGCTAAATTCGGGGCGGTGGTGCGTGAGATTGAGCAGCTTTATAAGGCAAAACAACCGGTGTTAATCGGCACGGTGTCTATCGAGAAATCGGAAACCCTGAGTGACCTGTTAAAGAGAAGGGGTATACCACACCAGGTGCTTAATGCCAAATACCACGAGAAAGAGGCTGGTATCATCGCTCAGGCAGGACAGTTGGGGGCGATAACCGTGGCTACCAATATGGCTGGGCGTGGCGTCGATATTGTGCTGGGTGGAAATCCTGAGGGGAGAAATGAAAAGGAGTGGCAGCAGGAACACGAAGAGGTAGTTAGGCTCGGGGGACTTCGTATAGTTGGCACCGAGCGTCACGAGGCAAGACGAATTGATAACCAGCTTCGGGGTAGAGCCGGACGGCAGGGTGACCCGGGCAGCTCTCGTTTCTATGTCTCCTTAGAGGATGATGTCGTGAAGCGCTTTGGCGGTGACCGAATCAAGGGCTTTATGGAATGGGCTGGTATGGGTGAGGATACTCCCATCGAGAATAAACTTGTTAACCGGTCTATTGAAAGCGCCCAGACCAGGGTAGAAGGCTACCACTTCGACGTACGTAAACACCTGGTCGAGTATGACGATGTAGTTAACCAGCAGCGCGAGCTTATTTATGGTGAGCGAAAGAAGGTGCTAAGCGGTGCCGACCTCAAAGCGAATATCCTGTCAATGGTCAAGGAAGAGACAAAGGGTATAGCTGCCGCTCATATTGGGGATGAGCACGGCGATGGCTGGGATATAGAAGGCTTAAGGGCTGAAGCTTCCACCATCCTGCCCTTGCCGCCAGAGCTTAATACCGAAACCCTGTCTTCACTCAAGCCCATGCAGATTGAAGAGAAGCTGAGTGAGCAGGCAGAGGCTCTGTATGAGCAGCGGGAGCAGGAATTAGGTTCAGAGGACATGAGAATGCTGGAGCGCCTGGTAATGCTGCGCACCATAGACAGCCTGTGGGTAGAGCACCTTACCAGGATGGAAGATATGCGCCTGGAGGCGGGGTGGCAGACTTTGCGCCAGGTGAAAGCGGTGGATGCTTACAAGAATATAGGCTATAAGCAGTTTGAGGTACTTTTGTCCACCATTCAGCATGATGTAGTCCATACCATATACCATGTTAGCCTCGTCAAGCAGGCAACCCCTCAACGAGTGCCGTCAGCCATGGCTCAGGTTGCCGCCGGACGGGCTGGTGGCGGCACAGCACGACCACAAAGGGCAGGTAGAAAGATAGGGCGCAACGACCCCTGCCCCTGCGGCAGCGGCAAAAAATACAAATACTGCTGTGGAAGGTGAGAGGAGGCTTCAATGCCTAAAAGGGAAAGTGGTAAGAGTATAATTTTAGAATATTTGAAGCAACGTGTTGGAGAGTGGGTTAGTAATGCAGACCTGAGGGCTTCTGCACATAGCAAAGGACTCATGTTGACAAACGATGTGCCAAGAACTATTCGTCTTTTAAGACAAGAAGGTTGGGAAATAGACGTCCGTGGTGATGGGTACGTGATGTTAACCTCTTTAGAAAAGGGGGCTGCTCGTGGTGAAAGGAGAGCAATAAATGAAAAGACAAGATACCAAGTCTTTAGCCGAGATGCCTTCAAGTGTAAAGCTTGCGGGCGTGGTGCTGAAGATGGGGTAAAATTGACCGTAGACCATGCAACGCCTGTAGATTGGGGTGGTACCAATGATATGTCAAATCTCATCACTCTATGTGAGGAGTGCAATAGAGGTAAAAAGGCTTGGGTAAATAGCGTGCCTTCTAATGAGATGAGACAAGTTATGAGTAAGCCAACAGTGGAACGAAGGATTGAAGCGTTATTTGATAAATTTCCAAATCAGGATATCCCTTCGACAATGATACAGATGGTGTCAAAAGGAGCACTTGATTGGCAAAGAGCGCTACGGAGGATGAGGGAAAGAACAGGTAAGAAGATTCAACCTGTAAAGAGTCGAACAGCCTATCGATATATAAAAGAGTAGGAGCATCTCAACATTATGGAGTTTCTAAACCAGATAATTTGCGGTGATTGCTTAGAAGTAATGAGCCAAATCCCAGACAAAACCGTCCATCTAGCTGTAACCTCACCACCATATAATTTGGGTATAGATTATGATAATCACGATGATAGTTTAGCTTATGAAAGTTATCTGGAATGGATGAAAAAGGTATGGATAGAGACTGAGCGTGTTTTGGTTCCTGGGGGAAGATTTGCCTTAAATATTGCGCCAACAAGCATAAAGAATTTCAGACCTATTCATCATGACTTTTCTAATCAGCTAAGAGATATTGGTATGACAATGAGAACCGAGATAATCTGGTATAAGCAAACTATGAAGCGTAGAACTGCGTGGGGAAGCTGGATGAGTCCATCCAATCCTCATATTGTACCTTCTTGGGAATATGTTTTGGTTTTTTGCAAGGATTCTTGGACTCTAGAAGGCGACAGCAAAGATAGAGACATAACAAATGATGAGTTTATGAGGTTTTCTGATGGCTTCTGGTATATACCGCCAGAATCACAGCGTAGAGGGCATCCTACTCCCTTCCCTGAAATGTTAATCTACAGGCTTATCAAGTTTTATACTTATAAAGGTAATACTGTCCTTGACATGTTTGGAGGGACAGGGACCGTAGCAGTGGTAGCCCAAAAGACAGGACGGCATTTTATTCATATTGATGTTTCAAAGAAATATTGTGAAGTAGCTGAACAGAGACTGGAGACAGCAAAGATGCTTCAGGAATTGCCTTTATCGGTTGGAAGGACAGGGAAGAAGACTAAAATGGGTAAAAAGGAATTAGCAGAATACGAAATACCTACTGGCAAAAGAAGGATAAAACTAATTCCTCAAAGCCAGCTATTGGAGAAGCGCGCTTCATACGAAGCTAAGGAGCGAAAACATGCTTGACAGGAAAGTTGTTGAGGAGTTCTTGGATGGGGAGTTTGAGGAGGGAGACTGGGAGATTCCTGAGGATATTACGAAGGATGATTTGGTTGAAGCTTTTTGTCAGTATACGGAAGATGACTACTATGAGTGGCTGAAGGATAATTTCAAATCTTTCTTTGACGGCGGTCCAGACTGGGACTGGATAAGAGAGAAGATTAGAGCCAGTGAAGAATAGCGAGATTGCCAGGGTATTTCAGGATATTGCCGACCTCCTGAAAGTCAAAAAGGACAATACATTTAAGATAAGGGCTTACCAGAAGGCGGCTGACTCCATGGAGCAATTGTCAGTAGATGTGGAGCAACTGGTCAAGGAGGACAGGCTGAAGGAAATCCCGGGGGTGGGGGAGGCTATCAACAAAAAAATTAATGAGCTGGTAACTACCGGCTATCTGGAATACTACGAGAAGCTCAAAGCTGAACTTGCTGAGGTTAAAAATGACCAAACTTGATAACCAGCTACCATCCTCTAAGTTGACCCCGTTGGGAGATGCCGTGGCAATAAGACATCTGGAGCAGGCAATCACCGGCGGTAAGCACTGGTATATCGCCTTACTTGAGGCTATCGGGCTGTGGGATACTGCTGAGGAAACCCATAATGGACGCGCCTATGGTTATCTTATCGCCGGCGAAGCTTTTGACTGGCTACTGCTAGCTGAGCGCCTGTGCCAGGCAGTGGATGGTCTGCTGCCAGATAATGAGAAGACTGCCCTCCTCTTTTATAGCGAGCCACCACTTAACCTGCCCACAGGGAAATTCAAGGAGCTTATCGGTAGTGCCAAGTATCACCAATATCTTAACTACTTTTACGGCATTACTGTGGAGGAGGCTCTAATTCTGGTGGTGCAGGAAGAGGTGCGCAAGGAGACGTGGGTTTCAGGCTACTACAAGGAGCGTGATACTACTAATGAAGCTTACCGGCGAATATATGGCGCTACTAAAGCAGTGTTGCTCAGGCGCTTTAGACGGGATAGGGGTTACCCACAGCTCAAGTCTATCAGCCTAACCGAGCTAAAGGAGTTCACCTACTGGCTATTCAAGTATCGGCTGATGCGGTGTGATAAGGCAAGGGTGGCCAGTGACACCAAGAAGGCACTAAACTGGTTGAATAGCAAGGGTTTTTCCAGACGACTGGATAAGCACGATTTTAAGCTAGAATTTATCGATATATTGCCTTCCACGCCGCCCGGTCAAGATTGAAGCCGGGTAAGTTGTTGTTTCAGCCTCTCCAGCTTATCCTTTATTACCCCTAGTTTATCTCGCTCCTTGTCCACGATAGCTGCCGGCGCCCTGGTCAGAAAGGCTCTATCATTGAGCCTGGCTTCAAGGCGGACAATTTCAGCCTGGATTTGTTCTATCTCTTTCTCCAGCCGTTTCCTCTCCGCTTCCAGATTCACCATGCTTTCCATAGGTATGACTACCTCGGTCTCTTTCAGCACCAATACCAGGGCATTTTCACCTGGTGGTCTTTCCTCTCTGCTATCCAGGAAGGTAACTGGTCTTGCCCTAGCCAGGGTCTGGATAGCTTGAGAATAAGGAGTAATAGCTGGTGTAAGCTTGCCACCATAGATTTGCGCCTCAATCCACCGGGCACTCTCCACATTATATTGAGCCCGGGCATTGCGGATAGAGCGTATTACTTCTATTATGGATTCCATAACTCGCTCTGCCCCGGGGTCAATTGCTTTAGCATCAGACTCAGGGTAAGCGGCTACCACTATAGATTCCCTGGCTTGCCACTCTGAAGGTAAACGACGGTTGAGGCTCTGCCATAGCTCTTCAGTGACAAAAGGCATATAGGGGTGCAGCAAACGAAGCGAGGTCTCCAGAACATAAACCAGCACCGGAACGGGCGACAGCACTTCCTCAGTAGGGCGCAGACGAATCTTGGCTAGCTCAATATACCAGTCGCAGAATTCACCCCATAGGAACTCGTAGATTTGCTTCAGGGCTTCGGCAAACTGGAAATCTTCCAGCAGGCTGGTTACACTGGATACGGTGCGATTAAGCCGGCTCAGAATCCAGCGGTCTTCCATCGGGAGCAAGTCCCACTGGATTTCCAGAGCAGCCCGGCCTGGTTCAATGCTTCTAACCATAAAGCGGGTGGCATTCCACAGTTTGTTGGCAAAGTTACGACCAGCCTCCAGCTTGGCCGGGGTCAGCTTGCTATCATTCCCTGGCGATGTACCGGTGATTACAGCAAAGCGCAAGGCATCAGTGCCATATTCTTCCAGGGTATCAATCGGATTGAGCACATTGCCCCTGACCTTGCTCATCTTCTCCCCCCACTCATCACGCAGCAGACCATGAAGATAAACGGTGTGGAAGGGAATATCCCCGACATCCTCAAGCCCCATCATAATCATTCTGGCTACCCAGAAGAAAAGGATGTCATAGGCAGTCTCCATTACCGTGGTTGGGTAGAAGTAGCGCAGGTCCTCGGTATCATCAGGCCAGCCCAGAGTGGAGTGAGTCCATAGCGCTGAGCTAAACCAGGTATCAAGGACATCCGGGTCTTGCTCTATATTGGCCGAGCCGCAATGACTACAGGCTTTGGCATCTTCAACGGTTACTGTTAGCTCACCGCAGTCCTGACAATACCACACCGGGATTTGGTGTCCCCACCATAGCTGGCGACTGATGCACCAGTCACGAATATTCTCCATCCAGTTAAGATAAACCTTGGTAAAGCGGGAGGGAATAATGGTAATGCGTCCGTCTAAGACAGCACTGCTAGCCAGTTGAGCCAAGGGTTTGATATTGATAAACCACTGTTTACTGGCTATAGGCTCAATAACCGTCTGGCAGCGCAGGCAGTGTCCCACCGAGTGGATATGGGGCTCAACCTTTTCCAGAAGCCCGTCTTTCTCCAGGTCGGCCAGTATGGCTTCACGGCAGGCGAACCGGTCGAGTCCAACATAGGGTCCTGCACTCTCATTCATACCAGCATCCGGGTTCAGTATGTTTATCAAGGGCAATTCCTGTCGCTGAGCCACCTCAAAGTCCACCGGGTCGTGAGCCGGGGTTATTTTGACTGCTCCAGTGCCAAAGGCAGGGTCAACAGCTTCATCAGCAATGATTGGTATTACCCGGTTCACCGCCGGCAGGATAACCTTCTTGCCGAGCATAGCTCTGAACCGCTCATCGCCGGGATTGACGGCTACAGCAGTATCTCCCAGTATGGTCTCAGGACGAGTGGTGGCTACAGTGATAAAGCCATCGCCTTCAGCCAGAGGGTAGCGGACATAGTATAGATGCCCGCTTACTTCTTTATGGTCTACCTCAAGGTCGGAGAGAGCAGTAGCGCAGCGGGGGCACCAATTGATAATTCGCTCCCCCCGGTAGATTAACCCTTTGTCATACAGGCGGACAAAAGCGGTGCGCACTGCCCGGCTCGGACCCTCGTCCAGAGTAAAAGCCTCCCGACTCCAGTCACAGGACGCACCCAGTCGATAGTGCTGCTCGGTAATAGTCTGACGACAGCTTTCCGCCCACTGCCTCATTCCCTCCAGGAATTTATCCCTGCCGAGCTGATGTCGGTCTAGCCCTTCTTCAGCCAGTAGCCGCTCCACCACCACCTGCGCCGCAATACCGGCATGGTCAATACCGGGCAGCCACAGCGCCGGTTCGCCCTTCATCCGATGCCAGCGGGTCATTATATCCTGTAGAGTAACAAACAAGACATGCCCGATATGAAGCTCACCGGTAACATTGGGTAGTGGCATAATGATGACAAAGGGTTTCTTTTTTGGGTCTATCCTGGCCCTGAAGTAATCATTCTCAAGCCAGAACTGATACCACTTCTGCTCAACCTTACCCGGCTCGTAGGCTTTAGGCATTTCTTGTTGAATTGGTGTTGATTCTGCCATAGTTACCTTTCGTGTGGACTATTTGTTGAACCTCTCCCCCTTTATCCCCCTCTCCTTAGGAAGGAGAGGGGGAGGGATATAGAAGAGAGGCTTCGCCTCTCTTTAACTCTCTTTTAGCGCCTCTTTCATTTTGGGGAGGGGTTTTGGAGAGGGGGCTTCGCCCCCTCTCATTTCTCCTTCTTAGCTAAAAGCTCCACCACCTTGTCCAGTATCTTGTCGGCTACTTCTCTTTTGGTTAGCAGGGGCAGGCTATCCACTTTGCCCTGTTTATCAATCAGGGTTACTTTATTGGTATCGACGCCGAAGCCGCTATCAGCGGCTGTAATGTCATTGGCTACGATTATGTCAAGTTGCTTCTTCTCAAGTTTCTGCCTGGCATTGGCTACCATATCCTCGCTTTCGGCAGCAAAGCCAACCCTGAGAAAATTGCCCTTTACCTCAGTTAGAATATCCGGCGTCCTGACCAGCTCCAGGGTTAGCCCAGCGGCGGCTTCTTTCTTAATTTTCCCTTTAGCTGTGCTCTTAGGCTGATAGTCGGCAACAGCGGCCGCCATAATCAGCGCATCAGCCTGAGCAATAGCCTTGCTCACTGCTTCCTTCATCTGAACAGCGCTTTCAATATGAATGACCTCCATCCCTACTGGTTCGAGAAGAGCGCTTGGAGCGGTAATTAGTATAACTTTAGCCCCTCTGTCCCTGGCTGCCTCAGCCATAGCGTAACCCATTTTGCCTGAGGAGTGATTGCCAACATAGCGCACAGGGTCAATAGCTTCCTGAGTGCCACCGGCAGTAACCACGATGCCTTTACCGGCCAGGTCACCGCTCCTGCCCAATACCTGCTTGATAGTGCCGATGATTGTCTCAACCTCAGCCAGACGACCCAGACCCATTTTACCTGAGGCTAAACGACCATAGGCAGAGTCAACAATAGTAAAACCTCTGGCTTTAAGTTTAGCCAGGTTATCTTGAGTGATAGTGTTCTCAAACATTTCTGTATGCATCGCTGGTGCTACAACAACTGGTGCTGTAGTAGCCAGCACGGTACAGGTGAGCATGTCATCAGCCAAACCGGCTGCCAGATGAGCAATGATATTAGCTGTAGCCGGGACGATAACCACTATATCAGCCGCCTCAGCCAGAGCTACATGCTCAATGCTGAACTCGGAGGTTAAATTGAACATTTCAGTAACTACAGGGTTATTGGTAAGGCTGTGAAAGGTTAATGGACTTACAAACTCGGTAGCTGATTTGGTCATAACCACCCTAACATTAGCCCCTGCCTGAACCAGCTTGCTGGCGATATCAGCCGCCTTATAAGCAGCTATACCTCCGGTTATACCTAACACTATAGTTTTATTAGTTAACATCACTATCTCCTTATCAGGCTAGACTTTGTTCATCAGATAGATAAGCCTTAATCCTATCAGTGTCAAATCAGGGTTTACTGTATCAATTACCGCTGTTTCTCTAGCTAGAAGGTCAGCATAACCTCCGGTAGCCACCACCATAGCTTTTTCCCCTAATTCCTGTTGGATACGAGTCACAATACCCTCAATAAGCCCTACATAGCCGAAGATAATCCCTGAGTGCATGGCAGCAATAGTATTGGTGCCGATAGCATGCTCGGGATGGACTAATTCTACCCGGGGCAGCGCTGATGCCCGGGTAAACAGGGCCTCAGCAGCCGTAACTATGCCAGGGGCGATAGCCCCTCCCAGATAGTCGCCTTCTTTGGATACTGTATCAAAGGTAGTGGCTGTGCCAAAGTCAACAATAATTACCGGACTACTATAGAGGTGATGGGCCGCGGCGGTATTCACAATACGGTCAGTCCCAACCTCTCTGGGGTTGTCCATACGGATGCGCACTCCCGTCTTAGTCCCAGGTCCTACCACCAGTGGCGAGATATGAAAGTACCGCTCAAATAGCTCCTCAAAAGTACCTAGTAAAGGCGGGACAACACTGCACAAGGATGCCTCTTTAATATCCGATGTATCTAGACCCTCGTGATGCAGCAGGTTCAGCAGTAAGGCAGCATACTCATCCGCCATCTGGTTAACACCCGTAGCTATCCGCCAGGTGGCACGAAGCTGCTCGCCTTCAAAGACCCCTAAAGCAATATTGGTATTGCCAATATCAATTACCAGTAACATGAGCTTTCTCCTCCTACCTAACCGGTCAGGTCTTCTTTTAATTGCTTAATAACCAGCGGCAGTGCTGGCAAGAGGTCAGTAGCAATCATGCCAGCATCACCTATGATGTTTTTAACCATCTCACCAGCTTCACCATGGAGGTGGACACCACAGGCAGCAGCATCAAACAGGGTTAGACCTTGCGCCACCAGTCCAGCGATAACCCCGGTAAGGACATCACCGGTTCCGGCTGACGCCAGCCCCGGGTTAGCTATAGGGCTAATCCTGGACTGACCATCCGGGCTAACAATAACGGTACAGGCTCCCTTCAGGACAATTGTTTTGTGCCACTCCATAGCCGCCTTTTTGGCAATGCCTACCCTATCTGACTGCACCTCGTCTATAGATACCCCGGCCAGCCTTGCCATTTCACCGGGGTGCGGGGTAAGTATAGCATCACCAGCTAACTGCTGCCACCAGTTCGGAGTTTGAGCCAGGGTATTAAGAGCATCAGCATCAAGGACCAGAGGTAATGGTGCTGACTTTAACCGGAAAAGGGTGGACTTAATAAACCTTATGGCTGATTGGCTTTGTCCCAGTCCACAGCCTAGAAGCAGGACATCGCAATGACTGAGCTCCTGATGTATGAGCCTGACTGCTTGTGGAGAAACGATGCCAGGACTGGATTCGGGTAAGGGGAGATAGGTTACCTCGGTCAGCTTTGATGCTAGAATAGGCTGCAGGCTAGTCGCCGTTGCCAGTGTTACCAATCCTGCCCCAACTCGTATGGCACCACTACAAGCTAAATAGGCGGCACCAATATAGTTGATTGAGCCAGCAACAACAAGAACTCTGCCAAAACTTCCTTTATTAGACCCAAGCGGACGTTTGGGGAGAACTGACCTGGCCCAGCCGTCAGTGATAAGCTCACTAGTTGCTTGTTCTGCCAGATATGATGGTATGCCAATATCAGCTACAGTTATCTTGCCGGCTCTGTCTATTCCAGAAGGATTAAACAAGCCTGGCTTGGGGAAGCCAAGGGTAATAGTATTATCAGCATAAAGGCAGGCAGGGTCTACAGCTCCACTATCGGCATTAAGCCCCGATGGCAAATCCAAGGCAATGATACGGAGACCTGGCTGCCTCTCTTTGGCTTTACTCACCCTGTCCAATGCTTGCCGTAAACTCTCACCAAGCGGGCGACTCTTACCAGTGCCGAATAGAGCATCAATAACGGCAGTAGCTGATGACAGCAAGTCATCAAGGCCGTCCAGGTTTTCACCTTGGGCTGCTTCAACACAGGTTACGCCGCGCTGCCGAACCGGCTCAAGGTTCGGGTCCCCCGGTGGTCTCTGACCAAAAAGGTAGAGGCTGACTCCCGCCCCCCAGTCGTGAAGGTGGCGAGCCGCCACCAATCCATCCCCGCCATTATTACCAGGTCCGATTAGGATTAAGAGCCGTTGCTTGTCGATAGCACCCAGGATTCGTCTTACCTCTTCAGCCACAGCTTTGCCGGCATTTTCCATAAGCACACTTGTCGGCAAGCCAATGCTGCCGCACTCCTGGTCTATTTGCTGCATCTGCTCAGCAGTTACAATTTTCATGTAAAAACCCTCAGGGCAACTTTGTAATTTGAAGTGTAGCAATAAGCTAGACTATGGTCAACTTTTCATAAATTTCCCCAGCTTCTTGGTCATTGCTTCACAGTGTGTTCCCCTCCAGTAGATTCGGTGGCAGGCAGGACACTCCATATATTGACTCTGGGTCTGGAAAACATGGGGTGGCACCAGGTCTTTCACCTGCTGCTTACTCTTTTCCTCCAGAGGCTGATTACACTCCAGGCAAATAGTGAATGGTCTAAATTGACAGTCCAGGTTTAGGGTCTCTACCACCTGCCGCATTTGTCGCTCAGGCTCATCACTCTCAATAAGAACGACTTTGAGCCGCCCGCTAGTTATTATCCCTCTCCTCATAATCTGGGTATCCTTGGTTAGTATCACCCTGCCCTCATTTAGGGCAGTAATTATCATCTGCCAGTCGTCATCACCAGTGAAGAACAGGGTGTCATACCCCATCATCCTTAACCACTTGGCTAGCTTACCCACATTGTTGTCAACTATGAATTTCATATTGTGTATTAACCCTATCCCCTTTATCCCCTTCCCCTTGATAAGGGGAAGGGGAAGAAATTTTCTTTTAGAGGGGGGCTACGCCCCTCTAAAACTCTCCTTAGATAATACTTCAAGCGAAGAGGTAGGGCTTAAACCTTCTCCCCTTCCCTTGCCGTCTCCTATTTATAGTTAGTCTTTACAAGTGGAGCTCCATCCCCTCGTAACCCAGGGTGATTGGATTATTTAAATCTTCAGCCACGGCGGCTATTTCAGCTTTTATCTCCTCCTCTAACCCGGGGTTCATATGAACCGCAACCACCTGTGGCAAATAGCCCTTAAGCTCTCGGAAGTTAATTAGCTCCTGCTTGAGTAAATTGGGAGTAAGATGTCCTGACTCTCTGCCGAATTCCTCAAACCTGTTTGGTGCAGTAAGTTCGATGATGAGCAATTGGGGCGATACCTGCTCCCAGCATCCACTTAAGCCTGGTCCGGTATCCCCGGTATAGAACACTATTTTACCATCGGGAGAGGTAATCTGGTAGCCAACGGCAGGCACAGAGTGATTCACCGGGACAGCCAGGATGCTATAGCCTTCAATTTGCTCAGTCTTGAGTGGTTCTATCACGGTGAACTTAATTGCCGGATTCCCTTGCGGCCGTTCCAGGAAATTAGGGTAAAGCTCGCCATCCAGCAGGTGAGCAGTAAGGGCATCATACACGGGTAAGGTGGAGTAGATATTAATGGTAGCCTCCGAGAGGTAAAAACTCATGGCAATAGCCGGAACATCCCTGATATGGTCGTAGTGTTGATGGGTGAGCAGTATTGCCTTAAGTTTTTGTTGGGCTGGGAAGGATAGGCTGGAGGTAAGCCCACCGGCATCCAAAGCCAGGCTATCGTCAATTAACAGGCTGAGGAGTTTTGTATTTTGCGATTCGCAGTTGTGTGCTCCCAAGACCTTGATATTCATTGCTCTCCCGCTAGCCCTCCTTTTCCTAATCTGAAACAGAGAAGGGGTTAAAGTTTGTCTCATAGTCATAGGTGTCAATTGCCTCTTTTTTCTTCAGGAAGTTCACAATGGCGTAGGTGAATGGGGTAGCCACGGCTTCGATGACAGTCTTCGCCAGCCAGTGATACAAAACCATTATCAGCACAAACGAAGGGGTGCCGATGAAGGCTAAGGTAATAAATATCAGGGTGTCCAGCCCTTGCCCCACTACAGTAGAGCCGATAGTCCGACTCCATAACCAGCGACCCCGGGTCAGAATTTTCATCTTTGCCAGGATAAAAGAATTGGCAAACTCACCGACAAGATAGCCGCAGAAGGAGGCGACAAGCAGTCTCGGCGTGTAGCCCAAGATACGCACATAAGCCTCCTGCCCTTCCCAGAAAGGAGCTGGGGGCAGAATCTGCCCCACCCAGGCAAAGATGACAAAAATGAGATTGCAAATGAAGCCGAGCCAGATGACCCTTCTTGCCCAACGATAGCCATAGACCTCGGTGAGGATGTCGCCAAAGATATAGCTCAAGGGGAAAACGAATATGGCGGCAGGCAGAATAACGGGACCGAGGCTTACTACCTTTACAGCAATGATATTGGCGGTGATAAGGCAGGTAACGAAAATGGCGGTTACAATCACAAATCGGCGTGAGACATTCATTACTAAAGCCTTTGCTGGCTACATGTTACTAAATCCAGCGCTGGCGACGGAAGAAGTAAAGCATGCCGCTGATAATTACCAGGCAGATAAGGAACACATAGAGGAAGGAGTAGTCAGAATTCCCAAGAGGACCCAAAGGGATGTTCATTCCGAAGATGCTGGCCACCACAGTAATAGGCAGCAAAATAGTAGCAATAATGGTCAGCATTCGGATGACCTCATTGGTGCGATTAGTAGCCAGCGAATCATGGGTATCATTTAACCCTTCAATTATCTCCTTACACTCATCTAAAACATCCCATATCTTATCTACATGGTCAACCATATCGCCGAAGTAAACCGCCAAATCCATCTTGGTAAAGCGGCGTATCCTGGATTCCAGACTGCCGATAACAGCTCGCATCGGCCAGATGATACGGCGAAAGGAAATGACATCACGCCGAAGTATTGAGATTTCCTTTATTGCCCGGGGCATCTCTTCTGAGAAGATATCCTCCTCAACCTTCTCAATATTATCATCAATCCTACTCAATATCGGCAGGCAATAATCAACCAGCCTATCAATTATACGGTAGAGTAGATAACCAGAGCCCTGGCCGAAATGCTCTCGCCGCGATTCTTCATCAATCTGGCATTCCCTGAAAAGCTTTACCAGCGGCTTAAGCTCACCCTTATGCAGGGTAATCAGGTAGTTTTCGCCGATAAATACCGATACCTGGCTGGAGGTAGTTACCCGTGTTTCCTTTTTGAATAGAGGAAAGAGGAAGACTAAAAACAGATAGTCTTTATATTCGTCTATTTTGGGTCGCTGTATTCGACTGAGACAATCATCCAAATCCAAGGGGTGGAAGGGATAATTTTTCGTCAGATACTCTGTCTCCCGTTCCGTCGGTCCCTCAATGTTGACCCAGGTCAGGTTGCCCCAGGTAAGCGATTCCAGATTTAACGGCTGCTCTTTCTTCTTTTTCTGAGAAATGGTCATGGCAAATTATCCTTCTCAATAGAGTTGAATTACTACTAGAGCTGACTACGTTCTACATTTTACCACACTTCTTGTCAGATAGCACCTAACCTGATATACTGATTGATGTAACCAGGTTAATATTCATACATGCCTCATAGTATTTTGACCAGAACCAATCTGGCACCTCAAACATGTTCCTTTGTGGTAATTATAGATGGGGTCAGCGTGGGACGTGCCATAATTCAGCACGCCTCAACGATGCTTGCTGCCCTGACTCTGAAAAGTGAGGAAAATAGCATTACTGACTAATTATAACTACAGGAGATGTCATTGATGTCAACTCATCCATTAGAAGAAATCCTCCATCCACAATCAATTGCTGTGGTTGGAGCCTCTGGTAGTGGTGGACGGGGCTCCGGCTTTCTCTCACCTCTTCTGGAGCTTGGGTTCAAAGGGAAAATCTACCCGGTGAATCCTAAGTACTCCGAGATTGAGGGTATGAAGACTTACCCCAGCCTCAGAGAGATTCCCGATTCCGTTGACTATGTGATTTCCGCTGTTCCAGCACCGGAGGTTCTAAATATGCTGAAGGACTGCTCCCAAAAGGGGGTCAAAGGTGTGCATCTTTTCACTGCCCGCTTCAGTGAGACCGGACGTCCAGAGGCTGCTGACCTCGAACAGGAAATATTGAAGCAGGCAAGAAAACAGGGTATCCGCCTCATTGGCCCAAACTGCATGGGCGTCTATTATCCCCGGCAAGGAATATCCTTTAGAGATGGGCTACCCAAGGAGTCAGGGTCAGCAGGACTAGCCTCCCAGAGTGGTAATGTAGCTGGAGAGCTTATACAAGCAGCTACATTGAGGGGCGTCTATTTCAGCAAAGCCATAAGCTATGGGAATGCTATTGATCTCAATGAGTCTGATTATCTCGATTACTTTGTCCAGGACCCGGAGACAAAGATAATTCTGATGTATGTTGAAGGGGTGAAGGATGGCCAAAGATTTTTTAATTCACTGCGCCGTGCAGCCTCGACCAAACCTGTCATTATTATAAAAGGCGGCCGGGGAAAATCGGGGGCGAGAGCTACCGCTTCACACACTGCCTCCCTAGCCGGGTCTGTGAAGATATGGGAAACCGCTGTCACTCAGGCAGGGGCTATTTCTGTTGAAAACCTTGATGAATTGATAGACACGGCTGTCTCATTCTATTTTCTACCCCCAATTAGAGGTCGGAGGGTAGGCGTAGCTGGGGGAGCTGGGGGAGCTAGCGTCCTGGCTGCCGACCAATGTGAAGAAGCCGGGCTCGATGTTATCCCGCTACCAGCAGACTTCCGAGAGGAATTAAGGAGTAAGGGTGTCACCATCTGGGACTGGCTTGGAAACCCGGCAGATATGTCGATCAGGGAGGATGATAATTTCAGTGTTGGCGCTGTGCTGGAGATGATGGGCAGGAATCAAAATTTTGACCTCCTCATCGCCATTATCCGTGGGCCATATCACGGATGGCACAAAGAAATGTCGGTTGAAACTTATGTTGAGGAATATAGACTAAAAGAGAGTAGACAGAAGCCATTACTAACCGTGCTGGCGGATGGGGGTCTGGGCATCGATGAGAATGACGATTGGAGTGGGAAGCTGATGCACCAAGTGAGAATGCAACTTATAGCTGCTAATATCCCCTTTTATCCAACCATCGAGCGAGCAGCCAGAGCTGCCAGAAAATTGATAGACTACTACCAAAAGAGAAGATAGCACCACCTTCTCTCTACAATTGATACCAGTCCTTTATCCCTCTTCCGCCTCTGTATGCCATTGCACTCAGCCATCAAGGCGCTAGCTCCCATAAGCACATCGGTCATAGCTGGCTTACAGCCAGTGTAGCTATGGCGGTGGTAGAGAGCAAATAAAAGAGCCAATCGCCCACCAAGCTCATACTCACCATTCAGGAACACGTGCTCCCAGGGAACAAACACGTTGTCAAAAACCGTCAGGGAATCGGCGCCCCCATAAGGTCCGGGTGCCCCCAGCTTCTTATGGGTGTTAAATTGGGTGGAGCTAACAATTAGCTTCACACCCTCAGCATCAGCGGGGACAACACAGGAAACTGCCCAGTCTCCTTCGTCTTCTACTAGCCGCCTGGTGGGTATTACCGGAATCCGCTCCACAACTGGAGCATACGAATTGTGCACCTTGGCTCCCCTGATAACAATGCCATCGCTCAATGTCTCCACCCTATGGACATAGAGGTCAGGGTCCAACTGCTCATAAGGGAAGCACGCAGTGGTGACAGACACATCACAGTCAATAAACCCTCTGTTATTAAAGACGTCCCTTTTATTGAGGCAAGTTACTTTGCCTTGTAGTCAGGCGCTCTCTTCTCGGCAAAGGCTCTGGCTCCCTCCATGAAGTCCTCGGAGGTTCTGACACGGTTAGCCAAATCTCTTTCCAGCTGTAAGCCTTCTCCTAGGGTCATGCTATAACCCCTGACCATAGCTTCCTTGGCTGCCATAACCCCCAGGGGTCCTTTCCGGCAAATAGTCTCCGCCCACTCCTTGACAGTAGGCATCAGCTGGTCTAGCGGTACAACCTTATTGACCAGACCAATACGGTATGCCTCCTGGGCATCTATGGGTTCTCCTGTAAGTAGTATTTCGGCTGCCATAGCCCGGGGAACGAATCGGGGCAATCTCTGGGTGCCACCACCACCCGGCATGAAGCCAATGTTTACCTCCGGTTGGCCCAGGCGAGCATGCTCGGCAGCTATCCTTATATCACATTCCATGGCCAGTTCCAAGCCACCGCCCAGAGCGAAGCCATTGATAGCAGCAATAAATGGCTTCCATATCTGGTCAGGACGTATTGGTGCAACCATTCCTTTCACTACCATCGGACCGGGACGGAATTCCTTTATATCAGCGCCAGCCGAAAAAGCCTTATCGCCAGCCCCGGTAATGATGCCAACCCATAGGTCAGGGTCATCCCGAAAATCTAACAGTGCATCATTTAGCTCCTTACGAACCTGCATACTTAGTGCGTTCCTTGCCTCAGGACGATTAATGGTAAAGATGGCAATTCTACCTTCCTTCTCATAATCAACAGCCATTAATATACCTCCCTTTATAATTTCTTTTTGATGATGTCTATTTAAATTGCAATCCTATTAGAAGATATCACCTCCTCTCACACGGGCTTTGTTATAACCTGACCGAATGGGGAAATACGCTTTGAATTCTAACAGAGGGCTTGTGTTACCGTCAAGTTAAAATACGCGGGAGATTGCTTATCCACCTTTGTAGGCTCTATTAACCCTTCAAATTTTCCTTGACAGACGACCCCGGCAATGAGCCGACAGAATTGACAGTTTAACTTGGATTATGCTATATTCTGCCTACTGGCAGCGTAGCTCAGTGGTAGAGCAGAGGACTCATAAGCCTTTGGTCGTGGGTTCAAATCCCTCCGCTGCCATTACGGATACAAAGGGCGTCTTTTGCCTTATTATAGGTATTGACAAGAAGTAGTGCCTAGTCTATATTTGGCTTGACCAGGACCTAAAGCACTCCATGACAGGAAGAGGTGAGTAGATATCGCAGAGAAACTACTTGAAGTAAAAAACCTGAGAACCTATTTCTACACCCAAGAAGGCGAGGTAAAAGCCGTTGATGGCTTGTCTTATTATATCAACAAAGGGGAGAGTGTCGGCCTCGTTGGTGAGAGTGCTTGTGGCAAGAGCGTGAGCGCTCTTTCTATCCTGCGCCTTATTCCCTACCCTCCGGGCATTATTGTCGGCGGTGAGGTTATCTTTAATGGGCAGGACCTTCTCCAGATTAGTGAGAAGGAAATGCGCCATACTAGAGGTAACCGAATAGCCATGATCTTTCAGGAGCCGACGACATCTCTAAACCCGGTACTCAGCATCAAACGCCAGTTATCCGAATCGCTGGAGCTGCACCGTGGGATGGATAAAAACACAGCCGCTGAGGAATCAACCAAATTACTAAAGTTAGTGGGCATACCGGATGCCGAGAGGAGGCTAGAAAACTACCCCTATCAATTTAGCGGGGGGATGCAACAACGGATAATGATTGCTATGGCGCTAAGCTGTAATCCCGAACTACTAATAGCCGACGAACCCACCACCTCGGTTGATGTTACTGTGCAGGCGCAGCTTTTGGAAATAATGGCCAACCTCAGGTCCCAGTTCGGCACAGCGGTGATTATTATAACCCATAACCTAGGAGTAGTCGCCCGCTATGTCGACCGGGTAAATGTGATGTACGCCGGGCAGCTTGTAGAGACAGCAACGACAGATGCCCTATATGGCAACCCAATGCATCCCTATACCATAGGGCTTCTGGCATCGGTGCCGCGGTTGGACTTGTCTCGAAAACGCAAGGTGAGCATTATTAAGGGCTTGCCGCCTAATCTTGCCCGTCTACCGAAGGGTTGTGCCTTCCAACCTCGTTGCGAGTATGCCATCAGCAGGTGTAATGAGGAGAAGCCGGAGTTAAAAAAAGTAGGGAAGGACCACTACTCGGCTTGCTTTAGAAGTGGAGAGCTACAAAAATAAGTGAGGGCTTACTAGTGGCAAGAGACGATGTTTTAGTCGAAATAGAGAATCTTCACATGTATTTCCCGGTAACTGCGGGTGTCCTACAGAGGAAGGTAGCCAACGTTAAGGCAGTAGATGGGATAAGTTTTTATATAAAGAGAGGAGAGACCCTTGGGCTGGTGGGTGAAAGTGGTTGTGGCAAGACCACCACCGGGCGTTGTATCCTGCAGCTCTATGAGGTCACGTCAGGCAAGGTGTTCTTCGAGGGAAAGGACCTCTGTAAACTTAAGGCTGGCGAGATGAGAAGTATGCGGCGGAATATGCAGTTGATATTCCAGGACCCCTATGCCTCACTCGACCCCCGTATGACCGCTGGTGACATCATCGGTGAGCCAATGCTGGTTCACCACCTAGCCAAGGGCAAAGAATACAAGGAACAGGTTGCCGAGCTATTTAGGATGGTGGAGCTTGAGCCCAGGATGTCAGACCGCTACCCCCATGAGTTCAGTGGTGGCCAACGACAACGCATCGGCATAGCTCGAGCACTGGCGGTGAAACCCAGCCTTATCATATGCGACGAGCCGGTTTCGGCACTGGATGTTTCAATCCAGGCACAGGTCATCATTCTGCTGATGAAGCTCCGCGAGGAGTTTAACCTGACCTACCTATTCATCGCTCATGACCTTTCGGTAGTCCGCTATATCAGCGACCGGGTGGCGGTGATGTATCTGGGTAGAATCGTAGAGATTACAGATAGTGATGAACTCTATGACAATCCGCTTCACCCCTACACCCAAGCGCTACTGTCAGCAGTTCCGATACCTGACCCGGTGGTTGACCGCCAGCGAAAGCGGATTCTGCTAACCGGTGATGTGCCCAGCCCGGTCTTTCCACCCAGTGGCTGCAATTTTCACCCCAGATGTCATAGGGCAATCGACTCCTGCAAGGAGCACGTACCAGAATTAAGGAACATGGGTGGTGAGCACTGGGTAGCCTGTCACCGAGTCTAGACTGTTGATGTTTGGCTAAACCGGTGAGCCTGACTATCAACAGAGGAAGAGAGAGACTGCCTATCCAGTTGATAACCCTTTTGTTCCTCCCGTAGTAAATAACCTAGAATTGCCTATTGAATCAAGCTTAACAGATGCCCTAGAATATCCTATTGGATGAAGGTGAGAGATGTCTCAGTCTAAAAAGAAGGGAACGGCTAACAGACCAGCAGAGAAGGCGCCAGGTTCCAAAGCTACAGATAGAGACCAGAAAGGGAGATGGACAACATATATTATTATTGCTTCGGTAGTTGTCGCCGTAATCCTGATAATATTTGGTTTCTTCTATAATCAGGAGTATGTAGCACCTTTTCGCCGCACCATAATTACAGTGGATGGCACCTCTATCGACATGGGTTACTTCCTGAAGAGAACCCGGCTGGCTAGCGCTGACCCTTTCGCTATGCTTGACACGCTCACCAATGAACTGCTGATTAAACAAGGAGCACCACGGTATGTTGGGGAAGCCACCCCGGAGGACATTGAGCGGGAGTTGAGGAGAATAGCCCGGGGAGGGAGCGAAACTATTTCTGAGAGCGAATTTAAGGAATGGTACCGCCAGCAGCTTAATGAAACCGGCTTCTCAGAGTCTGAATACAGAGAAATTATGCACACTAGTTTACTAGCCGCTCGCCTCCATGAGTATCTAGCCGAAAGAGTGCCCACAGTAGCCGAGCAGGTTCACCTTCACATCATTCCATTTGAAACGTATGAGGATGCGGAGAAGATAAGGGCAAGGTGGGAAGCAGGAGAAGATTTTGCTGACCTTGCCCGGGAAGCATCAGTGGATGAGCTATCCAGGGAAAAAGGAGGGGACTTTGGCTGGTTGCCCCGCGGCGTTATGGAATCCAATTTCGACTATGTGGCATTTAGCCTCAGTCCCGGTGATGTAAGCGAGCCCCAGCTATATACAAGTGAGTCCCAACCAGATGAAGAAAGCTACTACCTCCTTATGGTTTCAGAGAAGGCTGATGCCCGAGAGCTGGATGAGGACTCCCTCCAAAGGCTGAGGGACAGGGTACTTGAGGGCTGGCTTTCAGAAGAAACAAAACTCCATGAAATAAATTTTAACTTTAACTCTGAAATCTATGCCTGGTTAAATTGGCAACTGTCGAAAAAATAACCGCAGCTGCTATCAGGTATCGTGCGGCTCTGATTAATTTGATAATATATTAAGGTAGGCACGAGAAAAGTGATACGGGTTGAAAATTTAACCAAATATTACGGAAACCGCCTCGCCGTGGACAATATTAGCTTCAATGTAGAAAAGGGGGAAGTCGTAGGTTTCCTCGGCCCCAATGCGGCGGGAAAGACGACTACGATGCGCATCCTTACCGGCTTTCTGGCACCAACCAGGGGTGATGTATGGGTCGCCGGCTACAACATACTAAGCCATTCCCCGAAGGCACGTCAGCACATTGGCTATTTCCCAGAGGTGATACCCTTATATACCGATATGACCGTCCGCTCCTACCTTGACTTCTCAGCCAGACTCAGGGGTTTAGACAAAAACAGGATAAAGACCAGAATAGAAGAGGTGGTAGATATATGCCGCCTTGAAGAATATATCGATGTGCTTATTGGCAAGCTATCGAAGGGATTCAGGCAGCGAGTCGGCGTGGCTCAGACGATAATCCATGAGCCGGAGGTACTAATTCTGGATGAACCAACGATAGGCATCGACCCCATTCAGGTAGCTATGACCAGGCAGCTCATCAAGGAACTGGGCAAGGAGCGCACCGTCCTTCTCTCTACCCATATCCTCTCTGAAGTAAGCATGACCTGTGAGCGGGTGATTATTATAAATGAAGGCAGGATTGTGGCTGAGGACCGTATTGAGAACCTTTCCTCCATGATAGGTGGTTCCAAGCGTATCCGCCTGGAAGTAGAAGGCCCCTCTAAGCAAGTGGCCGAGCGTCTAAGGCGAATCAAGGGTGTTCTCCGGGTCAGCTACCAAGACTCTCACTACGTTGTCGAATGCTCTGCAGGGCAGGACCCTCGTGGCAAGATAATGGAAACCATAGTCCAGGGTGGTTGGACTCTGCTCTCCATGGAATCCATAGAAATGAGCCTTGAGGACATCTTCCTTAAGTTAACCGCTGAAGAGGAAACAAGCCAGTGAGAAACACGACAACCATCGCCCTCAAGGAGTTCAAGTCCTACCTGGCATCGCCTATGGCCTACATAGTGATTTGTATCTTTCTGGTGCTTACCGGTGTCTTCTTCGGTATCAGTCCTACCACCTATCTTGAAACAAGCATCAGGGGTCTTTGGGAATTCTGGGGCATCCTGTTTCTGTTATTATTGACCGCGGTACTGACCATGCGCTTGCTTGCTGAAGAGAGAAAAATGGGCACCCTGGAATTATTGCTCACGGCACCGGTAAGAGACAGCGAAGTAATAATGGGGAAGTTCCTGGGTAGCCTGTGCATCCTTGTGGTAATGCTAGTGCTCACCTTTTACTATCCCATCCTCCTAATGTGTTTTGGTGACCCTGATATGGGGCCCATTGCCACCGGTTACCTCGGACTCTTTCTTCTGGGTTGTGCCTCCCTGGCAGTGGGATTATTTGCCTCATCGCTGACCTCAAACCAGATAGTGGCGGCAGTGGTTGCCGGAGGAATCCTCTTTGCCCTGTGGTTCACCGGCATGGTCGCCAACTTACTCCCCGAAGCCATAGGAGAAGCCATTGGCTACTTCTCACTCTCCTATTACTTTCCTGACCTTATGAGGGGAGTAATTGATACCAGAGGCATAATTTATTATCTAAGTATCACCGCCTTGTTTCTGTTTCTGGCAATAAGGTCTCTTGAAAACAGCAGGTGGAGCTAAATGCAGACTAACCCCAAGGTTTATAGGTCTTCTGGGCTAATCGCCGTGCTCGGGCTGCTAGCCCTGCTGGTGGGTTTCATAGTTATGCTGGTGCTGCCCGGTATCCAATACGCAGCCTGGGGTATCTTGGCACTAGGAGTAATACTGCTGGCCATAGCCTTTATCATTGATTTCCGGCGAGTTAGTAGCGCCCTCACTGGCCGTCGCGGCAGGTTCGGCGTTGGCACCACGGTAATGGTTTCAATTTTCATCGGTATTTTCATTCTAGTTAATGCTATTAGCATCGGAAACTATCACCGTTTTGACTTCACCGGTGTGGCGCAATTCACTCTCACCTCCCAAACAAAGGAAGCTCTCAGCGAGCTGGAAACACCGGTGCAGGCTCTGTGCTTCTTTACCCCCGTTGACCCCTATGGTGGCCTTAATAGCTATGTCACTAACTTACTGACCGAGTACCAAAACTATACCGACCAACTGAAGGTAGAATATATTGACCCTGATGAGCATCCAGACCAGGCTAGACAATATGGTGTACAGCTATATTCGACAGTTGTCTTTGAAAGCGAGACCCAACGCCGCTTGGTA
>Ga0307432_1000577_pt1 | contig 27090 bp, 35 predicted proteins | sample SalMarWE160150MG_FD_202158 | JGI IMG/M metagenome (GOLD analysis project Ga0307432, IMG submission 202158) | Salt marsh sediment microbial communities from the Plum Island Ecosystem LTER, Massachusetts, United States - WE1603-150 | ecosystem: Environmental > Aquatic > Marine > Intertidal zone >...
AATATCGTCCTAGGGGAAAAGGGGACAGGTACATTTTGCCTGAAAGGCCCGGAGGGTGCTTCGCACAAAATGTACCTGTCCCCTTTTCCAGGACAAGAGTAGGAGTAATACAATGGGCCGTATCACCGCCAGCCGAAAGCAACTGGCTCCCGATCCCAAATTCCGCTCGCCTTTGGCGAGCAAGTTCATCAACTGCCTCATGTGGGACGGCAAGAAAAGTGTTGCCCAGCACGTCTTTTACAGCGCCCTGGACGAGATCGGCAAGAAGGTCCGCGACGCCGAGCCGATCGAGGTGTTTTCTCAGGCCGTTGAAAACGTGAAACCAAATATCGAGGTTCGCTCGAAGCGTGTCGGTGGCGCCTCGTATCAAGTGCCCATGCAAGTCAGCCGAAACCGCCAGCAGTCGCTGGCCATCCGTTGGATCCTGATGGCCATTCGCGAGAAGAAGGGGCGGCCCACGTCCGAGAAGTTGGCCGCCGAGTTGATCGCGGCCTACAATCGTGAAGGCGCCGCAATGACCCGCCGCGAGAACGTACACCGGATGGCCGAGGCCAACAAGGCGTTCGCCCACTTCGCGTGGTAAAGCGGATAAAGTACCGTTCGCCGTACCGGGTGTGCCCGGTGCGGCGATCGTTTGCGCAGACGTGAGTCCCGAAATGGCAGAAAAAACAAGAGAACTTCGTAACATCGGCATCATTGCCCATATCGACGCCGGAAAGACGACCGTCACCGAGCGAATGCTCTTCTACTGCGGCTTCAGTCATCGCGTGGGCGAGGTCGACAAGGGAACCACCGTCACCGATTACGATCCCGAGGAGCAAGAACGGGGCATCACGATTCAGTCGGCCGCCGTCAACTTCCCCTACAAGACGATCGACATCAATCTGATCGACACGCCCGGCCACGTCGATTTCACGGCCGAGGTGGAGCGGAGCCTACGGGTCCTCGACGGCGGTGTGGTGGTCTTCAGTGCGCGCGAAGGGGTCGAAGCCCAAAGCGAGACCGTCTGGCGCCAGGCCGACAAGTATCATGTCCCGCGCATGGCCTTCATCAACAAGATGGACCGCGAGGGAGCCGACTTCTTTGCTACCGTCGAGGAGATCCGCAAGCGGCTCGAGGCCAACCCGATCGTGCTGACGCTCCCGATCGGCGCCGGCCCTCCGCATTTTCAAGACGCGTTTCGAGGAGTCGTCGATCTGGTCGAGATGAAACGTCTGACTTTCCCCCCGGAATCAGAAGGCACCGAGATCGTCGTCGACGAGATCCCGGACGAAATAGTCGACGAAGCGGCGACGTGGCGTTGCCGATTGCTCGATGAGTTGTCCCATTTCAGCGATGAATTGATCCATTTGCTGTTGGACGAAAAGCCGGTCCCCACCGAACTCATCCGCAAGGTAATCCGCGATGCCACGCTGCATGACATGGTCGTGCCCGTCTTCTGTGGATCAGCCCTGGACGGCATCGGCGTCCAACCCTTGATGGACGGCATTATCGACTACCTGCCCAGTCCTCAGGACATGCCTCCCGTCACGGGCACCGACCCTCGAAAAAAGGATGCTCCCACCGCCCGAAAACCCAGCGCGGCGGAGCCTTTCTGCGGGCTCGTCTTCAAGATCCAAACCGATCGGCACGGCGATCTGGACTACGTGCGAGTCTACTCGGGCGAGTTGAAGGCAAATACGCGAGTCTACAACCCCGGAAAAGACAAAAAAGAAAATGTCCCGCAACTCTGGCGCGTTCAGGCCGACCGGCGGGAGCAGGTCGAGTCGGTCACCGCAGGCGACATCGTCGGCATCATCGGGCTGCGCCACTCCGTGACCGGCGATACGCTGTGCGACAGCAAACATCCTATTCTGCTCGAATCGATTACCTTTCCCGAAACGGTCATCTCGATGGCCATCGAGCCCGAAACCTCGACCGAACGCAAAAAACTCGGCGACGTGCTCGACATGATGCGCCGCCAAGACCCCACCTTCCACGCCGCCGAAAGCGAGGAAACCGGCCAGACGCTCATCAGCGGGATGGGCGAGCTGCATCTGGAGGTCATCAAGCACCGCCTGCTGCGGGAGTTCCGACTGAACGTCCGGGTGCACAATCCGAGAGTAAGCTATCGCGAGACGATTAAACAAGCCGTCCAGTCCACCGGACAATGCCACCGAACCATCGGTGGGCAAACACTTTGCGGCGAACTCACCATCCGCCTGGAGCCGTTTGGCACGGGCACCAGCCGGGTCTCGGTCGTGGCCGATTCCGCCGGCACCCTGCCGCCGGAGTTGCTCACCGCCGCCATGGAAACACTTCGACAGCAAAGCGAGGGCGGCGGCCTGCTCGGCTTTCCCTTGACGAAGGTCAAAATCACCGTCCTCGACGGAACCGTCCATGATACCCAGTCCAACGCCATCGCCTTCCGCATGGCCGCCGCCGACGCTTTTAACAAGGGTCTGCGGGAAGCGGGCGTGGTGTTGCTCGAACCCATCATGCGACTCGAAGTGACCACGCCCGAAGAACACCTGGGCGATTTCGTGGCCGACTTGCAAAAGCGCCGCGCCGTCATCACCCGCACCCACAACCGGGGCCGCAACACGGTGATCGACGCCCAGGCCCCGCTGGCCGAGCTGTTCGGCTATTCCAGCGCCATGCGCGGCCTGAGTCAGGGCCGAGCCACCTGCACGATGGAACCCTCGACCTACAGCCCGGCTCCCGACGACGTCCTCGAAGGGTTCATGTAGCTGGGTGCCTGGGCCATAGCGAAGCGGTGGCCCAGTGTGCTGGGTGCCATGGCCACGTCCCAGCGCGCCGGGATGGCCATGCTCGGCGGGTGGCTGGGGCATAGCACAGCGGTGGCCCAGCGGGTAGGCCGGGGCAGAGCGAAGCAGGGTAGCACCGGTTCTTGAACCGGTGTGCCGCAGCCGAAGGCGAAGGCACAAGAGGATACTTCGTTGCGAAGCCAAGACCTCTCATGCCTTCGGCACCCGGGTTCAAGAACCCGGACTACCCGCTAGCGGCGGCGGCCGAGGCCTTCCCAGGCTTAAGATTGTAGGGCTTGAAGACCACGATCTGCGTGACTCGGCCACGATAGGTCCAGAACAGAATGCCCCGGCTCGAGTATTCGTACTCCTTCGCCCCATTGTCTCGCTCGATCGTATGTTCGGGTTTGCCGTAACGCTTCAAAATGGTGTCGCGCGAGCCGACTCTGATCCCATTGACCAATGCGCCCCGGAATCCTGGGTTAAACCGGACTTCGGAGACTACCTTGGAGCCGGTATGGAAGGTGCACTCCATGTGTTTGCCCGCCCATTTGAGCCAGTCGGATGAGGGATCGCCGTCGGGCTTGCCTAGTGCCGCGAGGAGGTCTTGTCTGGTCATCCCGACTCGGATGTTCTTCCACCCAACGCCCTCGACGATTCTGTCCGACGATAGCTTGTAGGGCTTGAAGACCACGATCTGCGTGACTCGGCCACGATAGGTCCAGAACAGAATGCCCCGGCTCGAGTATTCGTACTCCTTTGCGCCGTTGGCTCGGTTGATGGTATATTCGGGTTTACCGTAACGCTTCAAGATGGTGTCCGGCGAGCCGACTTTGATCCCATTGGCCAATGCGCCCCGGAATCCTTTGTTAAACCGGACTTCGGAGACTACCTTGGAGCCGGTATGGAAGGTGCACTCCATCTGTTTGCCCGCCCATTTCAGCCAGTCGGACGAGGGATCGCCGTCGGGCTTGCCCAGTGCCGCGAGGAGGTCTTTTCTGGTCATCCCGACTCGGATGTTCTTCCATCCAACACCCTCGACGATTTTGTCCGACGGTTCGCTTGTTGCCGCCGTATCCGCGGCGAGCGCCGCGCCGGCGCCGTTGGGCCCGCGGATTCCGGCGACCAAGAGGCCGCACAAAAGCACGGACCCGACCGTCAAGAGCCGCGCGGCCGGCGAGAGCCGCTCGAAACTGAGTTTGGAATCACGCAGCATGGCAATTCTCCTCAAAAAAGTAGTTCGAGTGGGAAGAAACGCCCGGGCAGGCCACGGAAGCGGCCGGTCCTGCCCGCGCAACGCAAGCCGGGCAATCGTCATCAAATAGGGTCGCTGGCCGCCGGAGACCCGCGCCGCAGCAGCGTCGGCGGCCAACTCCTGCTCCAGGCGCAGACGGCCTGCCAGCCAATGCACCAGCGGATGATAGAAGTGCAAGGCAAGCCCGAGTTGGCCCAACAACATGAATAGGCAGTCGTGGCTCCGGACGTGGGCCAGCTCGTGGGCCAACACGGCTCGGCACTCGGCCGCCGTCCAGGTCGCCCAGTCGGCCGGCAGCAGCAGCACGGGCCGACGCCAGCCGATCGTGGCCGGCGTCGCCAAGTTGTCGCACTGACGGACTTCGACCGACCGGCGGCAGCCGAGCTCCGCCCGAAGCACATCGACCAGCTCGAGCAGCCGGGCGTCACGCACCGGCCGGCTCCATAGCCGATACCCTCGGACGGCCACTATGCCCAGCACGAGCCGACAGAGCCCACAGATCATGGCGGCAAACAGCAGCAGCATCACCACGGCCGGCCATCGCCAGGCAGCGGCGCGGGGACTTGGCTCCGACCGCGAGAGTTCTTCCAAGAACGTCTGCCAGAAGACCGCCGCGTCGGAGGACGAAGCTCTGGACTCCGCCAGATCGCCCGCCAGTAAAGATTCTGGTGTACTTTCAGTACCGGTGGGGGCATTGGATGCCGCCGCGGAGTCGTCGGCCGACGGCGCCGAGACGGTCGTCGCCGGGCCAGGCGATGCCACCGACTCTCGCACCGACCATCGCGGCCACGGACTGGGCACCAAGAAGGACAGGATCACCACCATTGCCAGACCGGTCAGCACGACCGACACCGCGGCGGCCGCCCGCGCCCGCCGCACGACCAGGTACAGGCCGGCGGCCAGTAGGCCCATCAGCGTGACCTGCAAAACACACCACGACAGGGCAATTCCAAGGGCATTCATCGCTTCTCCTCCCGGAGGATGGTCTCCAATACGGCTCGTTCCTCCGCGCTGGGGCTTCGCTCCTCCAAGAGCCGTAAGAGTAACTGCTCACGAGAGCCACGGAAGACCCGCTGGACCACGTCGCCCAAGAGGCTACCGGATACCTCTTCAAAACTGCGGACCTGACGGTATTGGAAGGGCCGATCGGTGGTGGTCTGCTCCAAGAATCCTTTCTCAGCAAGGATGCGGACCAGTGTGGCCACGGTCGTGTAGGCCAACCGACGGCCCGCGGTCGCCAAGTGCTCGCGGACCTCCGCTACGGTCGCCGGGCCGTGGGTCCAGAAGACGTGCATGACTTCCAGCTCGCGCTGGGTGAGTTCCTTGGACGGGGGACGGGCCATGGGTGGAACCTCCTTCTGGGGAACGCTTTCGGGACGTCGGCCGAAGCGGCACCAACCAGTCCCTAGTGATATTTGGTTCTTTAGTTTTGGTTTTATAGTAGCAGATTCCATGACGGTGTCAAGAAGCAATTCCCTTGATAATTCGGTAGCTTTGGTTGCCAAGCCGGGTGCTTGGGCGCGTCTTTCCCGCTCAACCCGGCTGGCTGGCTCGGCAGGTCGATCAGTAGGGTCTGGTCGGCACGGTCTTCAGGTGCGAAGGTCGGCAAGAGGCTGAGACTTTGCCGACGGGGCCTCTGCAATCCGGCCGAATTGGGGAATTCCCGTGCTCGGCCGTTGACAGATATGGCCGTTCGCGTTAGGATTTGGGGTTTTCCGCCGTGCTGGGCGGCTCGGTCTTTGAGAATCTGGAATTGGGTGACGGGAGCACTTCCGTGGCTGAGCAGAGCAACGAGATTATCCGGATTCGGATGGAGGCTTACGACCACGCGGTCCTGGACCAAAGTGCTGGAGAGATCTCGGACACCGCCAAGCGGACCGGATCGATCGTCCACGGCCCAATTCCCCTGCCGACGCGCATCGAGCGTTATACCGTCTTATCCAGTCCGCACGTCGACAAGAAGGCCCGCCAGCAGTTCGAGATTCGCACGCACAAGCGGCTGATCGACATCATGCAGGCGACGGCGAAGACGATCGAGGCGCTGAATAAACTGAGCCTGCCGGCCGGCGTGGATATCAAGATCAAGGCCACGACCCGATAGGATGGCCCCCGGCAAGGCACGGTGTCCGTTTTTTCGTGAGGTAATATAATCCGGTCTTCCCAGCGAATTCGGGATTTTCTGATGAATCGGAAGCTGCCTGGGTAATCCCGCTTTTCGGAGCGTCGATCCCACGCGGTGACGGGAAACAAGGCAAGAACGATGAGTACCGGACTACTCGGCCGCAAGGTCGGGATGACCCAAGTCTATAGCCCTTCCGGTGAGGTCGTCCCGGTCACGGTGATACAAGCAGGTCCCTGCCATGTGCTCCAGCTCAAGACCGTCGAGCGTGACGGTTACGAGGCTGTTCAGTTGGGTTATTTGGATAAACCCCGTCGTCTTGCCCGCCGCTGCGATCGCGGCCAAGTCGCCACTCTTGACAGTAAACGCCAGAAGCGCCACAGCGCGGCTGGTACCCCCACTGCCGCCAAGGCGAATTGCGAGCCGAAGCGGTTTGTTCGTGAACTCCGCGGTTCGACCAAAGGTCTTGAGGTCGGCCAGAAGCTCAGCGTCGATCTGTTCGCCGAGATTAAGGCCGTCGACGTCATCGGCACGAGCAAGGGCCGAGGCACGGCGGGTGCCATGAAGCGGCACAACTTCCACGGCCAACGTGCCAGCCACGGCGTGAAGAAGTGTCACCGTCACCTGGGCGGTACGGGCTGTAGCGCCTATCCAAGTCGTGTGATGAAAGGCAAGAAGATGCCCGGGCGATACGGCGCCGCCCGGTGTACCGTCCGAAACCTTAAGGTGGTTGGTGTCGACACGGATAACCACTTGTTGTTGGTCCGCGGTGCGATTCCCGGTCCCAACGGCTCCTTGGTTATGATTCGACAAACGAACAAGGTTGGTTAAGCACTCATGCAGCAGGCCCGGCGCGGGCCAGCAGCAAGTCAGCACGAGCAAGAATTATATCAGAATCCATAAGCAAGACACCCCAACGATGGTTAGTTTGCCCGTCTACGATCAGACCGGAGCGGAGGTCGGCACCTACGAGGTGGATCCGGCTGAACTGGCCCCGCGGATCAGCAAGCAGTTGCTGCACGACGTGGTCGTCATGTACCAGGCCAACCGCCGCCAAGGGTCCGCCAAGAATAAGAATCGCTCGGAGGTCTCCGGAACGACAAAGAAAATGTACCGGCAGAAAGGGACGGGCAACGCTCGGGCCGGGTCGCGATGCAGCAACATCCGTCGCGGAGGCGGTCGCGCGTTTCCCAGACGACCTCGTGACTTCTCTTACCGGCTCCCCAAGAAAGCAATTCGGCTGGCCACGCGGATGGCCGTGGCGTCGAAGGTTGCCGACAACGAGGTCACGCTGATCGACAGCCTTTCCTTCGAGGCTCCGCGGACCAAGCAAATGACTGCCATCCTTAGGGCACTCAAGATCGATCGGCAGACACTGTTGGTGGCCACCGACGCCTATAACGTCAACATATATAAAAGTATTCGTAACCTCAGCGGCGTCTCCGTGTTGCCGGTTTCAGAGCTGAACGCTTTGGACGTGCTTCGCCCCCGACGGATCTTGATGAGCGTGGCGGCCATGGACGCGTTTCGCCAGCGGGCAACCACTCAGGAGGCATCGTGAAAGACCAGGCGACCGCGGTAGTTTTCCGGTCGATGGGGTCAAGCACGAGAGGATGAAGCCCCATGGCTCGGGATATCACGAAAAGCAATTTGACGTTGGAACCGCATCAGGTTGTGCTGCGCCCCCTGGTAACCGAAAAAGGATATCACAAGGCGGAACGTTGCAACGCCTACACGTTCGAGGTTAATCGGCTTGCCGGAAAGGAAGATATTCGCCGAGCCGTCGAGGAGCTTTTCAGCGTGAAGGTGGTTCGCGTGAACACGCAGAATCGCAAGGGCAAACCGCGCCGGACCCGGTTTCGCATCGGCCACACGAACGCCTGGAAAAAAGCCATCGTCACCTTGGACTCCGAACACAGGATCGATTTCTTCTAAGGGCGCCGCACCGGTACGTGGCGCCCGATGGTGACCGGACGAGAGACTGCCCGGGCGGCACGGCCCGATGAAGGTATATCATGGGTATTCGCAGATACAAGCCGATCACTCCCGGACGCCGCGGAGCAAGCGTGACCGATTTCGCGGAACTCACGCCCGGCGCGAAACCGGAGAAGAAGCTCCTGCGGAGCAAGCGCCGGACGAGCGGGCGGAACAACCAAGGTAAGATCACCGTGCGGCACCGCGGCGGCGGGCACAAGCGACGCTACAGGTCGATCGATTTTCGCCGCAACAAGGACAACGTGCCGGCGGTGGTCCATTCGATCCAGTACGATCCCAATCGAAGTGCCCGCATCGCTCTGTTGCACTACGTCGACGGCGAAAAGCGTTACATTCTGGCTCCCGACGGCTTGAAGGCGGGTGCCCAGCTACTCAGCGGTGCCGAGGTCCCGCCGGCGCTGGGGAATTGTCTACCGCTTGGCAGTATCCCGCTGGGTACCGACGTGCATAATATCGAGCTGCAGCCTGGCCGCGGTGGCGTACTCTGCCGCAGCGCCGGCACCGGTGCGACGTTGGCCGCCCGGGACGCCGACTGGGCACAAATCAATCTGCCCAGCGGCGAAATCCGACGTGTGCCGGCGAAGTGTCGGGCGACGATCGGCAAGATCGGCAATGCCGATCATATGAGCGTCTCGTTGGGCAAGGCCGGCCGCAAGCGATGGTTGGGTCGCCGGCCACACGTCCGCGGCACGGCCATGAACCCGGTTGACCACCCGCACGGTGGCGGTGAAGGACGCACCAAAGGCGGTCGCCATCCCGTCTCACCCACCGGAAAGCCGACCAAGGGTGGCGCGACACGCAAGCGTCGCAAACCGTCGAACCGGGCAATCGTGCGGCGCCGCCGATCGAAACGTTACGGCCTATTGACTTTGAAGAAATAAACTCCAACCGAACATAACCGGAAAGCCGACCCCATGGGAAGATCGTTGAAGAAAGGCCCGTTTGTCGATCTCAAGCTCTTCACGAAGGTGGAAGGGCAGAACGAACAGGGGATCAAGGAGCCCATTAAGACTTGGGCGAGGGCATGCACGATTATACCGGAATTCGTCGGTCATACGTTCATGGTCCACAATGGAAAAGCCCACGTCAAAGTGTTCGTGACCGAGGAGATGGTCGGGCATAAGCTGGGCGAATTCGCCCCGACACGGACGTTCCGCGGACACGGCGGGAAAGGCAAGCGCTAAAGGCCACCGGAGAAGATCGACGTTGTCGGGCAGGACAACCGGCAGACAAAGCGACACTTGAGGAACTCGTTATGGCGTACAAAGCGGCTCACCGTTTTGCCCGTATCAGCCCCCGAAAGGCACGGCTGTTGGCGGATATGATCCGGGGTAAATTCGCCGACGACGCGCTGGAGATCCTGAAGTACCAGCCCGGACGTGGTGCGCGCCTGCTGGAGAAGGTGATCCGTAGCGCGTTGGCCAATGCGGAGGATCGTCGGGCACCGAACCTCAGCGGCCTGATGGTGGTCGAAGTCCGTGTCGACGGCGGCCCCATGTTTCGCCGAATGAAGCCAAGGGCGCGCGGCATGGCCGCCGTCCTTCAAAAACGTACGTCCCATATCCGGGTGTCATTGGATTAGGGAATCGGCATCGATCGGCACCCGAGAGCACGACCCGAGGAAACACCGCTAAGACCAAGAGAGACGAAGCATGGGCCAAAAAGTCAATCCGATCGGTTTTCGGACCGGCGTGATGATCGGCTGGAAGAGTCGATGGTTTGCGCCGAAACAGGAGTTCGCCGATCTCTTGGTCGAGGACCAGAAGATCCGCACCTTCATCAAGAAACGGAAGGATCGTTTCGGAAAGCCGCTGTACCCTACCATCGCGAAAGTCGAGATCGAGCGAACCCGGGACGAGGTCAAGGTGGCCCTGTTCTCGGCTCGGCCGGGGGTGTTGATTGGACGTAAAGGCGAGCGGGTTGAAGAACTGCAGAACGAACTACAGAATCTGACCGGCCGACGAATCAACATCAACATCGAGGAAATCAGCCGGCCCGAGTTGGTCGCCCAATTGGTTGCCGAGGACATCGCCGAGCAGCTCTCGAAGCGGGCCAGCTTCCGTCGGACCATGAAGCGGGCGATGGAACAAACCATGGATGCCGGCGCCAAAGGAATCAAGATTCAATTGGCCGGGCGGTTGGGTGGAGCGGAAATGGCACGACGCGAGAAGCAAATCTCCGGCTCCATTCCGTTGTCGACCCTCCGCGCAAAAATCGACTATGGATTCACCGAAGCCAAAATAGCCCAGGGACACATCGGCGTCCAGGTGTGGATCAACCAGGGCATGTATAGTGAGGAAGACGTTGATGGCATTGATGCCCAAGCGGGTAAAGCACCGAAAAAGCCAAAGAGGTCGTATAAGAGGTAACGCGACCCGCGGCAACCACGTCGTGTTCGGCGATTTCGGCCTGCAGGCCACCCAAGGCGGCTGGCTCAGTGCGGCGACGATCGAAGCCGGTCGTATCGCTGCGCAGCAGTATCTGCGCAGCGAGGGGCGGCTGTACATTCGCGTCTTCCCGCACAAGCCCATCAGCTCGATCCCGTTGGAAACGCGCATGGGTAAAGGTAAGGGTGAGCCGGATTATTGGGCCGCCACGGTCAAGCCGGGTACGGTGCTCTATGAGATTGGCGGCGCCACCGAGGAAGCCGCCCGACTCTGCTTCGCCCGACTGGCCCATAAAATGCCCGTGCGCGTGCGGATGATCAAGCGTCGAACAATGTAAGGCGTTACCAGGAAGCCCCCGAAGACAAGCCGGGCAATTGCGATTCCGAGGAAACCGATGGCCAAGGCAGCCGAACTTCGCGAAATGAGCGACGAGCAACTGACGCTGACGCTCAAGGAGGCGCGGGAACAGTTGTTCCGCCGCCGCCTCCAGGCACAAACGGAGCGGCTGGATTCACCGAGCGAGCTGCTGAAAGCACGCCGCTTGATCGCGCGTATCCAAACCATCCAGAACGAGCGAGCCCAAGCGGCAGCCAAGCCGAATTAGCCAATCAGACCATACGAAACAGGACACGAACAAGCCTCTTTCCCGGCCGGTCGGTTCCGGCGGTGAAGGAAACCAAGCGATGTCGAAAAATGTTATGCAAGGTGTCGTCACGAGCGACAAGATGGCCAAAACGCGCCGTGTGGAGATACCGCGACTGGTTCGCGACCCAAAATATGGGAAATTCCTTCGCCGTCGCACGGTTTGTTACGTACACGATGAGAATAACGAGTCGGGCCTGGGCGACACCGTCGAGATCGTCGAGTCGCGCCGGCGCTCGAAAAAGAAGCGATGGGATTTGGTCCGGGTTGTGACCAAGGGAGAAGTGATCGATCTGGCGGCACTTCGAGCGGCGCAGAAGCTCCAAGATGAAGAGGAACTCGACAACATGGGGGCGGCGGCCCAAAACCAGTGAGCCGCCATCCGCTCCTTGACGAAGGACGCCGGCCCAGCAGCGCCAGGCTCGATGACTTGCCAGTTGGATGTGAACCATGATTCAAATGCAAACGCGACTCGCCGTGGCGGATAACACGGGTGCCCGGGAATTGATGTGCATCAAGGTGTTGGGCGGTTCACGCCGTCGTTTCGCCAGCATCGGCGACATCGTGGTGTGCAGCGTTAAGAACGTCATCCCGGGAAGCGATCTAAAGAAGGGCACCGTGGTTCGTGCCGTGATCGTGCGCTCGAAGCAGCCGATCCGACGCGGCGACGGCAGCTATGTCCGCTTCGACGGCAACGCGGCTGTATTGATCGACAACGACAAGAACCCGCGCGGAACGCGCATCTTCGGCGCCGTCGCCCGAGAACTGCGCGAACGCAACTTCATGAAAATCGTCAGCCTCGCCAGCGAGGTCGTGTAATGCATATCAAGATAAACGATACCGTGGAAGTGGTCGCGGGCGACGACCGAGGCGCCCGCGGCAAAGTGCTTCTGGTGGACCGCGCCGCCGGCAAAGTAACGGTTGAAGGGGTCAACCGCGTGTACAAGCACGTGCATCGTAGCCAGAAGAATCCGCAAGGCGGTCGCCTGTCGAAGGAAATGCCGGTGCGGCTGTCCAACATTCTGCTGGTGTGCGAAGCGTGCAACAGGGCTACGCGGACGGGAACTCGCTATCAAGACGACGGCAGCAAACACCGGTACTGCAAGAAATGCGGTGCCGACAATGGTCAGATCGCTCCTCGCAAGGCTCTATACGCAAAAAAATGATAGCGCCAGAATAAAATGAATCCTCGACTACTGGACCGATACACCAACGAAATCCTCCCGGCATTGGCCGAGAAGGTCGGACGAACCAACCGGCTTTCGCTTCCCCGGCTGGAGAAGATCGTTGTAAACATGGGTGTGGGCGCCGCCATCAACGAAAAGAAGCACCTGGAGGAGGCGATCGACGCGCTGCGGCTGATCGCGGGACAACAGCCCGTCGTTACCACGGCACGAAAATCGATTGCCGGTTTTCGTCTCCGTGAAGGCATGGTGATCGGCTGCAAGGCAACGCTGCGAGGTCATCGCATGTACGAGTTCCTGGACCGGCTTATTTCCCTGGCCCTGCCTCGGGTGCGCGACTTTCGCGGTTTGAATCCCCGTGGGTTTGACGGGCATGGCAACTACAGCCTCGGCCTGAGCGAACAGCTGGTCTTCCCGGAGTTGAACCCGGACAAGTATACGCGAGCCCAGGGCATGAACATCACGATCGTCACCACGGCCAGGAATAATGACGAAGCCCACCAGTTGCTCCGTGGGTTTGGAATGCCTTTCCAAACGCGCGAGCAAGATACGATGAAGAACTGACTGAAGGGATCGGATTGCATGGCAAGCAAATCGAAAATCGCCAAAGCGCTTCGCACGCCGAAGTTCTCCACACGCTCCGAGCGGCGATGTCGTCTTTGTGGCCGGCCGCGGGCCGTGTATCGGAAATTCGGGATTTGTCGGATTTGTTTCCGTAATCTTGCGGATGAAGGACTTATCCCCGGCGTGAAAAAGGCGAGTTGGTAAAGGGACCCGATTAATCATGATGACAGACCCCATCGCCGACATGTTGACTCGTATCCGAAACGCGGTGCGCGTCGAAAAGGCTCATGTGGACATGCCTCTCTCCAAGGTCAAGCGCGGCTTGGCAGAGGTGCTCAAGCGCGAGGGTTACATCTGGGATTGGGAGGAACTCTCGGCAAAGCCGAGCGATTGCCTTCGCGTTCACTTGAAGTACGGGCCCAACGGCGAGCGCGTGATCCGCCACGTGCGGCGCGTCAGCAAACCAGGGCGACGCGTTTACAGCGGCGCCGCCAAACTACGGCCGGTCCTCGGAGGCCTGGGTATCACGATCATCAGCACCAGCCGCGGTGTGATCAGCGACCGTGAAGCACGCCAACGCAAGCTCGGCGGTGAAGTGCTCTGTGAGGTGTGGTGAGAGAGGGATTTAGGGATTTAGGGATTTAGGGATTTGGGGATTTGGGGGTCTCTATGGCTCCACAATCAAGAGCACTTGAACTTTGAGTAAGTCAAGATGTCGCGGATTGGAAAAAAACCGATTGACGTGCCAAGCGGTGTGAAAGTCGACATCGCCCAGCGCCACGTCACCGTCCAAGGCCCACTCGGCCGGCTCGAGTGGGATCACCGGCCGGAGATTACCGTCACCTACGACCAGGATGCTGGCAAAATCATCTGCTCGCGCGACAATGACGAACGGGAAAACCGGGCGCTGCACGGGCTGACCCGCGCCCTGATCCAGAATATGATCACCGGAGTCACGAAAGGGTACGAAAAACGTCTGGAAATCATTGGCGTCGGCTACATCGCGGCCGTCCAGAACAATCAACTTGAGTTGCGAATCGGCTTCTCCAACGAATTGCACAAGCCGATTCCGCCGGGGCTCGAGGTTTCTTGCCCCGACCAGCAACATATCCTGATCAAGGGAATCGACAAACAACTGGTTGGCCAGTTCGCGGCGGAGACGCGCGCCTTGCGAAAACCCGAGCCGTACAAAGGCAAAGGAATTCGCTACCACGGCGAACCGGTCCGCCGCAAGCAGGGCAAGGCGATGGTTAAATAGACGGTCCAGCCTTGGTTGAACAACGGGAGGGTGAGGCTCCCGCCAAGCCGTAGCAGGGCGAACCGTTCCATCCATCCAGCGAGATGAAAAGTGAAACGCGAAAAAGCAATCTATAGGCAACGCAATCGCCGCAGTCTGCGTGTGCGCAACCGCCTCCGGCGCGATTCGATTCGGCCAAGGTTGAGCGTCTTTCGAAGCCACAAACATCTGTATGCGCAGGTGATCGACGACCAGCAAGGACACACGCTGGCCGCAGCGAGCACCGCGGATAAGGAAATCCGCCAAAAAACCACCTACGGCGGCAACTTGCAGGCAGCGCAACTCGTCGGAGAAACCGTGGCCAAGCGGGCCTTGAAGGCCGGAGTGAAGCAGGTCGCCTTCGATCGACGTGAGTACAAGTATCACGGGCGTGTCGCGGCCCTGGCCGACGCCGCACGCGACGCCGGGCTCGATCTGGGTGCCAAGAAAGAGATCCCGGTCAAGGAAGAGCCAAAAGCAAAAAAGAAGGCAACTGCCAAGAAAGAAAAGACGCCCGCAAAAAAGGATAAGGCGACTCCCAAGAAAGAAAAGGAGTCAACGAAAAAGAAGAAGGCGACTCCCAAAAAAGAAAAGGGGTCAACGAAAAAGAAGAAGGCGGGCGACAAGAAGAACAAGAAATAGTCGGCACGGGAACGTCTCGGCAGACAACGCACACGATCCACTAGCCAACCATCAATACTCATGGCTGAAGAATCAACAAGAGGGGAACTCATCGATAAGGTCGTCAAGATCCGGCGCTGTGCCGCCGTCGTCAAAGGTGGTCGCCGGTTTAGCTTTTCGGCCTTGGTCGTCGTCGGCGACGGCAAAGGACAAGTAGGCTGGGGGTACGGCAAGGCCAACGAGGTCCCGCCGGCCGTGGAAAAGGCCGTCAAGGATGGGTCTCGGTCCATGGTGCCCATTCCGCTGAAGGGCTCAACCATTCCCCATACCGTCAAGGGGCGGTTCGGCGCCGCCCGCGTCATCCTGGTGCCCGCCAGCCCGGGTACCGGTGTGATTGCCGGTGCCGCGGTTCGGGCCGTCTGCGAGGCGTGCGGCATCAACGACATCCTCACCAAAAGCTACGGCGCACACAACGCCATCAACCTCGTCAAGGCCACGATTGGTGCCTTGCGAAGTCTCCGTTCTCAACACGAAGTGGAACGGTTGCGAGGAGTTTCGCTGTCATGAATCTGGACAACGTCCATCGCGGAATCCATAAACACAAGAAACGTAAGCGGGTCGGGCGCGGAATCGGCTCGGGCCACGGCAAAACGTGTGGACGTGGCCACAAAGGACAAGGCTCGCGGGCCGGATTCTCGATGCACCCGGCCTTCGAAGGCGGCCAAATGCCGCTGGTCCGTCGTATTCCCAAACGTGGGTTCCACAACCGCTGGGCGCTGGTTGTGGCCACGGTCAATGTCGGCGATCTGGACGTCGCGTTCAAAGACGGCGACGAGGTGACTCCCGAAACATTGAAAACCGCGAACCTGGCCAAGGGCCGCTACGACGTGCTCAAGGTCCTCGGCGACGGCGAGCTGACCAAGAAACTGCAAATCTCGGCCCACCGGTTCAGTAAGTCGGCGCTCGAGAAGATTCAGAAGGCCGGCGGTGAGGCGGTCGTTTTGCCGGGCAAGAAGCCGGTCGTGAAGAACAAAATGAAGACCGCCTGAAAACGGATGGAACGATGTGGGAAAAGATTCGTGTCATCTTTACGGTCGGTGAGCTGCGTCGGAAGATCCTTCTGACGCTGTTCTTGCTGGCCATCTATCGGATTGGCTGGCAAATCTGGCTGCCGATCGTCGATCAAACGCAGATGACCGCCTTCTTCGGCCAGACCAGCAAGGGACTCGGCCAGCTTATGGAAACCGTGGCCGTCTTCAGTGCCAGCCAACTCAATCAGGCCACAATCTTCGGCCTGGGCATCATGCCCTATATCTCGGCTTCCATCATCTTCCAGTTGCTGGGCAGCGTCTGGGGACCACTCGAACGACTGCAAAAGGAGGGCGAAAGCGGACGAAAGAAGATTAATGAATACACACGCTACGCCACGGTTGTCCTTTGCCTGGGACAGAGTTGGTTTTATCTGGGCTTCTTGGCGCAGAACGACTTGATCAAACTGGGGTTCAACACCTTCGGCTGGCAACTCACCGCCGTGCTGACCATGACCGCCGGCACCACCTTCCTCATGTGGCTGGGTGAGCAAATCGACGAGTACGGCATCGGCAATGGAATCAGCCTGCTGATCATGGCCGGCATCCTCGCCCGAATGCCCGGCGCCGGAATTCAATTGATCAAGCCGATGGTCGAAAACAGATTCGAACTGGGAGGACAGGCCGGCGTCGAAACACTGCTGATTCTCGCCGCGCTTTTTGTAGGTGTGGTTGGCGGTATCGTGTTCATTACCCTCGGCCAGCGCCGTATCCCCACCCAAAGCGCCAAGCACGTCCGCGGCCGGCGGGTCTATGGCGGCACGCGACAGTACCTGCCGCTACGCGTGAATCAAGCCGGCGTGATGCCGATCATCTTCGCCAGCAGCCTGTTGCTGTTTCCACAAGTGCTCTTCAACATCCCTTTCTTCAAGGATTCTCATGGCTTCTGGGGACTGCTCTACTCGGTTTTCCAGTACCGCGACGGTTTCATCTACAATTTGTTGTATGTCATCTTGATATACTTCTTCTGCTATTTCTGGACGGCTATTACCTTTAACCCGAAGGATATGGCCGACAACCTTAAGAACTACGGAAGTTTCATTCCCGGGTACCGCCCTGGAAAGCGCACGGCCGATTATCTGGAAAAAGTCATGGTGCGCATTACGTACGTTGGAGCGGGCTTCCTCGCCCTGGTCGCGGTCATTCCGACTCTGGTGGCCACCTGGATGGCCATCCCTTACGGAATTGCCAGCTTCTACGGCGGTACGGCTCTGCTGATCGCCGTGAGCGTGGCCTTCGACCTGGTCCAGAAAATCGACAGCCATCTGGTCATGCGAAACTACAAGGGCTTGCTGGAGTAAGACGCTTTCTCATCGTACACGAGACGGGTCTCTCCACCAGCGACACCCGCCGCGGATCAACCGCACGATAATTCGATTGCACAAGAGGGAAGGACATCATGCGGATCGTTTTCATCGGCCCACCCGGCGCCGGCAAAGGCACTCAAGCCGAACGTATGATCGAGAAATACAACCTGGCCCACCTTTCCACCGGCGACATGCTACGCGCCGCGCGAGATGCACAAACGGAAGTGGGCCGCAAAGCCGAACAGTACATGTCCAAGGGTGAACTGGTACCCGATGACATTATTGTCGCCATCATCGGCCAGCGCTTGGCCGAGCCCGACTGCCAGAAAGGATACCTGCTGGACGGCTTTCCGAGGACTATCGCCCAGGCCGAGGCTCTTGATAACCTGTTGGCCCAGAAGAGCACTCCCTTGGACGCCGTGCTGGAGTTGCGGGTAGCCGAGGATGAGCTGTTTCGCCGGTTGGCCGGGCGAGGTCGCGCGGATGACCAACCAGACGTGATTCGGCAACGGCTTGTGGCCTATCGCAAGCAAACCGAGCCACTATTGGACTACTACGGAAAAAAGAAGATTCTGAAATCAATCAATGGGCTGGGCACGGTGGACGAGATTTTCGATTGCGTGGTCGAGACCCTGGCTGGTCTAAGGGCATAGATTGGCCGGTCATGCTACCTGCCGTCTCGCACTCGAGAAGGGAGACCACCAGGCAACAGGAGACTGGCCAGCGTGGAGATACTTCGGTCACCTCGTGAAATCGCGCTGCTTCGCAAGGCGGGGCTGGTCGTCTGGGAAGCACATCAGTTGGCCGCCTCGATGATCCGCCCTGGGATAACCACCGAGGAAATCGACGCTGCCGTCGAGCAATTCTTCCGCGAGCGCAAAGCGGAGCCGCTTTTTAAGGGCGTGCCCGGCCCTATTCCCTTCCCAGCCGTCACGTGCATGTCGATCAACGAAGAGGTGGTCCACGGTATTCCAAGCGATCGCGTATTGAAGGAAGGAGACATACTCAGCATCGATACCGGTTGTAGGCTAAGCGGCTGGTGCGGCGATGCGGCCGTGACCCATCCGATACGCGAGGTCGCCCCCAAGATCCAAGAGCTGTTGAACGTCACCCGGGGTGTCCTCGACCTGGCCATCGAGCAGATGGTCCACTGTTCGCTCTGGAGCGAGGTGGCCGTCCAAATGGAAGAGTATGTCAATGACCACGGCTTCGCGGTCGTGGAAGCGTTTGTGGGACACGGGATTGGACGGGAGATGCACGAAGATCCCCAGGTACCCAACTTCGTCAGCAAGCAGCTCCGCCGAAGCGGTGATTTCGAGCTCGTGCCCGGGCTGGTGATTGCCGTCGAGCCGATGGTCAACATGGGCAGCAAACACATTCAGACCCGACCGGACCATTGGACGCAGGCCACGGCCGACGGTAAGCCAAGTGCCCACTTCGAGCACACGGTTGCGATTCGCCAGTCAGGGCCCTACGTCCTGACTGCGGGCCCGGATGAAGACCAATAACGACTGCCTGGGTAAACACCCCAGTCCTGAACAGTTCATACCAAGCTCTGGAGCCACAAATAAGAAGATTAGGGGGAGTGGGCAATTCGAAGGCACGCACCACGTGACTGGCTGCGGCTTCCGTGGGGGAAAACTCTCGCTTCACGAGGTCTTGTGACCTGGAAAACAGAAAACGGGGCCTAGGGGGCTTGAGGCTTACCCACCCCAGAGCATATACTAGAATGCTTTGCTACTTTGGATAAGCTGGGATCGGTCTCGCCATGAAAGTTCGAGCCAGCGTCAAGCGAATCTGTGAACACTGTAAGGTCGTGCGTCGTCGGGGCGTCGTCTTTGTGGTTTGTTCTAACCCTCGCCACAAGCAACGGCAGGGCTAGAGCGTTGGGTAATCACGATCTCCCTTGACCGACGTCGTAGTCATTTCCATCCGGACGAATTGATATGCCGCGCTTATTGGGTGTCGATATCCCCAGTGACCGACCAACCGTGGTCGCATTGACGTACTTATATGGCGTAGGACCGAAAACGGCACGCGAGTTGTGTCACAATGCGGGCGTCGACCCGAATCTTCGGGCTCGCGAGCTCCGCGAAGACGAATTGGTCCGGTTGGCGACTCTGTTGGACAAGGATTACATGGTCGAAGGCCAGCTACGACGTACCATTAACCAGAATATTATCCGCCTGCGTGACATCGGTTGTTACCGCGGCCTGCGTCATCGCCGGGGTCTGCCGGTTCGTGGCCAGCGAACGCGCACCAACGCCCGTACCCGTAAGGGACCGAAGAAAACGGTCGCCGGAAAGAAGGGTGTCAAGGATCTGCGGTAACGACGTCCTCAATAAGCAGGTTTACGACAAGCCTTCGTGCCCGGTGGTTTATACCAGACAATAACCTTTTGGGGAGCATCTCGAACGGTGGCCAAAGCGAAGCCAAAACGACGCAAGAGCCGTCGTAGCGTGACGGTCGGAATCGCCCATATTAAGGCGAGTTTCAACAACACGACGATTACGATTACGGATACCAAGGGAGACACGCTTTGCTGGGCCACCGCGGGCACCAGCGGTTTCAAGGGTAGTCGGAAGAGCACTCCCTTTGCCGGCCAATTGGCCGCGCAGCAGGCGGCCGAGAAGGCGATCAAGTACGGCATGAAGGAGGTCGAGGTCAAGGTCAACGGCCCCGGCAGTGGCCGAGAAAGTGCCATCACGTCGCTGCAATCGGCCGGCTTGATGATCAAGTCCATTGAGGACGTGACGCCGTTGCCCCACAACGGTTGCCGTCCGAAAAAACGTCGCCGCGTCTAGGCTGGCTTGGTCACGCCACTTAAACTGTCAAGGAGAAAGAAACCATAGATGCACACAGACGTACACGGATAGGAATCGGCTAAGAGCATCGGGAAATGGGCCGCAGCCCGAAAAACATTCCTAAGCGAAGGCATCTGCAAGACTCCCCCAAAAAACGGACGCTTGCAATCATCCACTCGACGCCGAAACGCATCCCCCTATCTGTGTTTATCTGTGTTCCTCTGTGGTTCCTCAATGAAAAACGTCTGCGTTTTTACACATTTATGCCGGGAGTTTGATCGAGGATGGCTCGTTATACCGGACCCGTCTGTCGCATGTGCCGACGTGAGGGAACGAAACTGTTTCTGAAGGGATTGCGTTGCGATTCGCCGAAATGCGCCGCGGAACGTCGCGAAAACCCACCCGGCTCCCAGTCCTTCCGTCGTGGAAAGATGACCGACTATGGGATTCACCTGCGCGAAAAGCAGAAAGTGAAGCACTATTACGGCGTCTTGGAGTCACAGTTTCGCAAGTACTTCCGGCGCGCCGAGCGGACTCAGGGCAATACGGGCCAGGTGTTGATGAGCCTCCTGGAGCGCCGGCTGGATAATGTCGTTCACCGCCTTGGTTTTGGGCAATCGCGCGCCCAGGCCAGGCAAATCGTTTGCCACGGGCATATCACGGTCAACGGGCGTCGAGTGGATATTCCCAGCTTCCTGGTACGTCCCGGGGACGTGATTCGAGTGAAAGAGCGAGCCAAAAGCCTGGAGCAAGTCAAGAACAACCTGGCCGAACATCACCGCGACGTGCCCGATTTCCTCGCGTTGATTCCCGGCGACAAGCCGGAAGGGCAAGTGGTCCGGTTGCCGGAAGTGGAAGATATTTCGATCCCGGTTCAGCCGCAACTGATCGTGGAGCTTTGTTCCAAGTAGTCGAGCGATGGTGTTCGGCGGACGCCATTGACGCCGGTAGGGTCACCGGGCACGGCCAACGGGCAGAAGTCCCAGCACGTCGGCCGGGTGGTTGCCGAACCCAGTCGTTATCCATGTGAACTTCAATTAACCCATAGTGCATCATAAAGGATCGGAGAAATCTCATGCGCATACGATGGCGTGGACTTGAATTGCCCAGTCAGGTCTCGTGTGATGGATCGACTCTGAGTGGCACCTATGGCAAGTTCATCGCGGAACCGTTCGAGCGAGGTTTCGGCGTTACCGTTGGAAACAGCTTGCGTCGGATCATGCTGTCCAGCTTGGAAGGCAGCGCCGTCACCCAAATCAAGCTCCACGGTGCCCAGCATGAATTCACTACCTTGCCCGGCGTACTCGAAGACGCGACCGATATCGTGCTGAACGTCAAGGCCTTGGTCGTCACCAATGCGTCGGAGCAGACTCGGGTTATCCGACTGGATAAAGATACGGCAGGACCGGTTACCGGCGCCGACGTTGCTACCGACGGCGTGGTCGAGGTGGTCAACCCCGACCATCTCATCGCCACGCTCACCGACGACGTTCCGTTCGTCATGGAGATGGTGGTTGAAAACGGCCGGGGCTATGTTCCGGCAACCGAACACAGCGCCAACATCCAGGAAATCGGGACCATCCCGATCGACGCGGCGTTCAGCCCCATCGTCAAGGTCCGATATGAAGTCGAAGAAACCCGCGTCGGCCAGAAAACCAACTACGACAAACTCACGTTGGAGATTTGGACCGATGGGTCGATCACACCAGAAATGGCAATGGTCGAATCCGCAAAAATCCTTCGCAAACACCTCAATCCCTTCGTCCAGTATCGAGAATTGGGGCCCAAGGTCTTCGCCGAGGTGCGCGGCACCGGGAGCGGCGGGCTCGACCCGGCCATGGAAGCCAAGCTCTCAATGAGCCTGGCCGAGCTGGATCTTTCCGTCAGGGCAACGAATTGCCTTGAGTCGGAGAACATCAATACCGTCCGCGATCTCGTCACCCGCTCCGAAGACCAACTGCTGGAGGTCCGTAACTTCGGCGAAACCACACTAATGGAAGTTCGCGAGAAGCTCAGCGCGATGGGACTGCACATGGGTATGCGAGTACCGCCGGCGCCGACCAGCCCCATCTAGCCGGCCCCGTCGGCGTTTGCACGGGCAGTGCGCCCGCCGCGGCTGCAAGGATAATACTTCACTCTGCACACGACAGACCGGAACGATGCGACATCGAAAGAAGGGCCGCAAGCTCGGCCGTAATCCAAAACACCAACGTGCCTTGTTGCGGAATCTGGCCAGCGCGCTGATCCTCACCCGGCGCGATGCCGAAGACGAAGACAACGCGCCAAAGGTAAAAGGTCGAATCACCACGACCTTGCACAAGGCCAAGGAAGTCCGACCGCTGCTGGAGCGGTGCGTGACCATCGCCCGACGCGCCTTACCCCACGAGGAAGCCGCCAGCCAATTCGAGTCCGATGCCGATCGCCACAGCGACGCGTGGCGGGCGTGGCGCGGCAGTGACCAGTGGCAGCAATGGAACAAGGCCATTTCGCCCGCGCTGGCCGCGCGGCGCCATGTGCTACGACTGTTGGGCAACAAAGAAGCCGTCAGGATTCTGTTTGACGAGATCGAGCGGGCGGTTACACCCGAGTCGTTCGCCTTGCCCATCCACGTCTGGGAGACGCGGGCCAGCAGGCAATTCTCGAATTCGTCGGGCGCAACGATCGCGTGCGGGGCGCGGCACCCAAGCCCGTCTTCGAGGACCAAGAGAACGCCGACGAAACCGAAGAAACCACGCAAGCCGATGAGCCGGCGGCGGAAGCCGAAACCGACGAAAAGGACAACGACGTGCAGGCCGAAACACCGGCCGACGAAGAAGACGTCGCGGTGGAGGATACCCAGAAGCAAAAGAAGAAAAAGAAGTAGCTGCTTCCAGTTAACACCGCGCCAATACAAGCAGCCATCAGGACGGCAGTGCCTCTGCCGTCCTGATTCTTCATATCGCGGGACGCCCTCCGGAGAACGGACGCCATGGCCACCGCAAGACAAGGAGAACCTCGCTCGCAGGGCTTCGACTTCACGCTGCACATGCGGCGCCTGTGCGAGGACATGACGGACCGCTTGGCCGAGCTTCGGCACATCGATCTGTCTCGCGTGGTAATCAGCTTCTCTCAGACGCGTAGCAGAACGAGCTGGGGCTTGTATGCTTCCTTGACGCCCATGCGCTTTGTCGGAGGAAAGGCCCACACGTTTCGCCATGGCCGACAATGGGCTATTGAGCGTCTATACAGCTCCTCCGGTCGAGAGATACTCTATATCCTCAACTTTTACCTGCCCCGCTTTTTCCAATTGGGGTTCGAGGAGAAGCTCGCCACGATTCTCCACGAACTGTGGCACATCAGCCCCGACTTCAACGGCGACGTCCGGCGTTATGGAGGCCGGTGCTATGCCCACAGCTCCTCGGGCGATCACGACCGACAGGCCGAGCGGCTCGCCCGGCAGTGGCTCGCCGAGCGGCCGCCGGAGTCGCTCTACGGTTTTCTCCGGTTCGACTTTCGGCAATTGCGGCGGCGATACGGTCGCGTTGTCGGCAGCCGGGTCTATACGCCCAAGCTCGTTCCGGCCGACTAGCTTTTGTCCGAGCCGAGCGTGACGCGTCGCACGAGAAGGCTCAATCGCCACTGGTCACACATGACGCCCGCTCGGCGTTGGCTGCGAAGGCTGTGGTTTCTCTTCCTTCTTCCTGGGTTCGGTCTCGGCTGGGCGTAGACCATAGGGTGTCAGCTTGCTGGCGCCAAAGGTCACGTCCTTGTGCGGTCGGGCAACGTGCGAAGGAATTTGGACACCGTCGAAGAAGTGGAGATTGGGCTTCTCATGCCTCCTCACGGCCTGCTGCATCGACTCGCCCTCTTTCATGCGGATCTGTCCAGGCGCAGTGACTACGGCCAACTTTTCCCACGCCGTCTGGCCGTCGATGACAAAGGCCACCTGGCTGATCTGCTGCCGGAACCTAACGATCTCGAAATCCCCGCCCTCGGACAACGGCCCGAACGGACGGAGGCGCCGAAAGCCCCCGCTTTCCACGTAGAGGACTTTCTCCGCTTTGCCGGTTTTGGTGCGGACGACGAGTTTCAACGGCTCCCCGTCGGCGACCTTAAAACCTCGATCTTTCAACTGCTGCCGATAGGCCTCCCTGATCTGCTCGCGCCGGTTCGCCGATGCGGAAACATGCACCTCGAGACTGACCGTCACCCCAGGCTCGATGGCCTGAACATCTTTGGGCTGCAGTCGTCGGGCAACCTCTTTTGCGCTGTTATGGGGAAGCGGTTGGGGAACCAGCGCCAGCTGGTTGCCCTCGCTGCAGAGACACCAGAATTGGCGGTTGACACTGCCGGCGATGCTTCCTCCCTGATAATCCCACAGAACCGAGTATTTCTCCAAGTCAACCAAGTACCGACCGCCGACGAGAATGTAATTCTTCGACGGCCACGCGATCTTGTTCGAGCGAAGCGCTTCGACGCCCAGCCCAATGTCGCGATACAATGTTCCGTCGGCGAATTCCCAAACCACCAGCCGCTTCGACGTGGCCAGAGCGATCCGTTTACCGTCGGGCCGAAAGGCAACGGCGCCTTGCTTTGGGGCACCCCGATAGAACCCTTTCAATTCCCCCGTCTTCGCATCGAGCACTACCAACCCGATGTCCGTCAACGCCGCCAGGTACTTTCGGCCGGCGCTGAGCGCCGGTCGTGTTCCACGGAGGAGCTTCGTCGAGTAGATAGCTCGCACGTCGGGCAGCTTCCAGAGTGCGAGTTTTCCGGAGGAACCCAGGGTGAGCACGCGATTTGTGTCAACAAAGGCCGCCCAGGCCACGTCTTCATCACGGTTGCCGTGGCCTGCGCCCTCATAGGGTTTCCAGCCGAATTCATGTTCGAGCCTTCCCTTCCGGACGCTCCAGACATCCACTCGGGCTTTCGTGCCGAAATGAAATCCGTTGGGGCGGGACAACACCTGCTTGCCCGACGGCCCAAGATCGATGGCCAGCGCATCCACGGGAAACTTGACGGATTGCGCCTGCCGGGTCCCCCGCGCCAGATCGCATAGCACGATTCGCGTGGGCCGGTGGTGCTGGCTCATCCTCGAAAACGGCAACATGACCCAATTCGGCGCATCGGCTGCAATGAACAGCCCCTGCGCGTTATCGAAGAAATCATCCTTCGGTGGAAGGGACACGGGCCGCCTGGTCAGGGTCTTGGCCGCCGCACCGCCGTCCGGCGCCAAACCCGAAGACTTGACGTCTTCGGATAGGTAAACACTCATGGCGTTATCCCAGCTTGCGCGCCTCGTGGGCAATTCGTCTATAAACCCACCTTCTTCCTCGTCCTCGTCCTCGTCTTCATCAGTTTCACCCTGGAGCCGTCTGACAAACCGGCGATCCTCCTGGCACAAACGGTCCAGCGGTACCGTCACGATACGTCCGTCACGCCGCCTCAGACGGACGGCGCCGTCCTCAAGCTCAACGAACTCGGCCTCGATCTTGAACTTGCTCGTGTCGTCCTGCCAGGTCCTGAATCCCTTCTCCGGCTCGAACGGATTGCCTGTCCGCTTCGAAGACCGGCCACCGCGAGGTTTGGCTTCCACTCGCACCTGGTTGGAAGTGAACACGTGCGTCATGACCCTTTTGTCGAAACGCGATCTGCGGAAACTCGCCCGAATCGAACCGTTTCTCAGGACGGCAACGATCTTCGCGTCGACCCATTCCCCCATGAATTCGACTTGGACCTTATCGCCGGCCTTCAGCTTCGTCCGTTCCGTGACGCGCTTCCACTTCTGGGCCTGTGCCGTCGGCACCAGGGCCCCCACAAGGAACGCCACAAACAACAACCGAACCAGGGTGATCCGCGAGCGAGATTTTTGCATGGGATAGCCTCCCAGAAACCGCGAAGCGTTGCGATCATTAAGAAATGAGAACGGCCGCCGGGGGAGCCCCCCGCCAGAGGGAACGACGCCCTTTTGTAGGCTACCGGAATCCGGAATGAATGTCAAGCAACCACTGACTCTGGACGCTTTCGGACAAATAGGCCTCTACCGCTCCGGCGTGTATAATCCGGGGTAGCGGTCACGAGCGTCGCGGGCCTGTCGGGCTCCCATCCCGCCCTGCCGCCGTCGAAGAAGAGGATGCCATGCCGATTCCCGTCTCTTGCTCCCACTGCAATCGCAAGTATCAGATCCGCGACGAACTGGCCGGAAAGGTCGCCAAGTGCCAATGCGGTCAGAATCTGACCATCCCCACGCCGGTACAGGACGGTCTAACACCGCTCTTGGATGAAGAGAGCGTTGGTACCGCGCCGTCCGATCCGTTTGCCGGGATACCCGACGACGTCGACTCGCAAGGCTCGTCGCTGGCACCTTTGGCACCGTTGCCGAAGAAACGACGGAAGCGAAAGAAGGTCGATACCTTTTGGATATTTCTTTTGGGCGGTGGTGCCGGCGCTGTTGTGCTGATCGGAGGATTGATCTTTCTGGTCGTCACCGTTGTGATGCAGCCACGATGTGGTACGCCCGAGAGGGCCTTCAACACCTTGCGGAAGGCTCTAATGCACGAGGACTGGAAGACCCTTTACGAAGTCATGACTCCCGACGTTCAAGAAACCATGTATCGAGCGACGGTGAGCAAGGTTCCGTTTGCGGCTCCAAAAAGCCGAACGTTCAAGGCCATCTGTGACAAGTATGGGCTGGAACGACCAGAATTGCTGGACGAATCCAAGAGGTCCAGCGCCTTCGCTGCGGTCATGGATGCCTTCATGGATGCAAGGACCTACCGTGAAATGGGGATGCCGTTTCCGAAAGATGAAATGGAGAAGCGTCGGAAGGCGATGACGGAGGGAATCAAGCAGTTCAAGCTATCGAATGTCGAGATTACCGGAGATCGAGCCACCGGCCGCTTAACGCACCCAGATCACCCGTCCTCGGATACGATTGAATTCCAAAGAATCGACGGCCGTTGGCGCATCGCGGGGGACGAGATCAAATCGGGCTTCGGCCGCGCCCCTTGGTAGTGTCCGGAACGGCGGAGTGGAATGCAAACCACCTCGCCTCGGGTGCCACTGCTGGCTTGCCCAGCAGTGTCGTGAGCAACGCGGCTGTATCGCGGCATACGGAGCTTG
>Ga0307432_1000579_pt1 | contig 27071 bp, 18 predicted proteins | sample SalMarWE160150MG_FD_202158 | JGI IMG/M metagenome (GOLD analysis project Ga0307432, IMG submission 202158) | Salt marsh sediment microbial communities from the Plum Island Ecosystem LTER, Massachusetts, United States - WE1603-150 | ecosystem: Environmental > Aquatic > Marine > Intertidal zone >...
CGTGCCGGACTGGAAACACGCCGCCACACCCGCACGCTACGTCAGCGTTTCCGCCGCGACCCCGACGCATATCTCCGCCAGCTTGAAGCGCTTTTGCTCAAGCGAACTTTGCCACCGTAGTTTTTTTTGAGTCGTGCGCCGATCGTCCCGGCGGGATATGATAACCGGCCGCTTGCGTGCGCGTTGGTGCGTTCGGTGAAGCACTGACCGTACATGTCCGGCGCCGCATCACAATACCGACGGCGGCATGGGCGGTCAGGCAGCAGGGCAGGTGGAGTCCAGCGACACCTGCCGATTGTTGGCTGGCGAATCGTGGGGTTCGGCAGGTTTGCCGACCTGCCCTACGCGCTCGCTGCGTAGGTCTTGCCTATCCGGCTGCAGCTTCCTTCCGCTCCATCATGCGGGCCGCCGCCAGCCAGATCTCGAATTGCACGTACATAGGCTCGGATAGTAATAATCGGCTGATCACGTCGGGAGGTGTCAGTATCGTGGCGGTAATGACCAAGGCGAGTACGACGCAGCCTCGCGCTGGGAGCCTCTGTCATATACTCCCGGTCAGGGCAGCTCGCGGAGCCTTTGTTCAAGGTCGGCAACGGGTCTGAAATGCCACTCCCTGCCAACCTTCCATGCCTCAAGAAGGCCGCGTTCCGCCAGGTCGAGCAGATCCGTACGCGCTGTCTGATAGGCAACATTGTGACTTACGCGGTGCGATTCGATCGTATAACGATGCTGTCGATGTCGTAGCGCGTGGCTGATGAGCGCCCGCTGCCTAACAACGTGATGACAGCTGGCTGTCGCCCTTTCAGAGGCGAGGTGCTGGACTCCGCTTGGGAATTCCTGGGGCCAGTGTCCGGATTGTTCGCACTTCGGCGCGAACTTTGCGCACAAGGGAATTCGCACAAGGCCTGGTGACACGCTCACCGCTGCGAGCCGGATGTCCGCAGGGCGCTCAGTTCCCGTTCAAGGCCCGGTGAGGGATCAAAGTAGAAAGTCCGCCCACTCTTGCGCTTGATGAGTAGGCCCTTGTCTGCCAATCCCAACAGATCAGTACGGGCCGTTTGGTAGACAACGCCAAACTTCGCTTCGTGCTGCCTAATATCATACTGAGCGTTGGGGTGTCGCAGCGCGTGCGCAATTACGTCCAATTGACGTTCGTTCAGCAGCGAGGCCAATCGAAGTCGCCTCTCGATTTCACGACGTTGGGCGACCTTATCGTCCAGGTAGCGGTGTAGCTCGTCGATCGCCTTCTTGATCACCACGAGTTGATGAAGGATGAAGTAAGTCAAGTCGCTTCCATCGGACTCGGTGTAGAGAAATGCGCGGGCGTACTGTGTGGGTGCCTTGAGAATGACCTGCGATATCGATATGAATTGGCATAGCCAGTAGTCGTGCTGGAGCATCGACCAGTAGAACAGGGCCCGTGCGCATCGTCCGTTGCCATCTTTGAATGGGTGATCATAAGCCAGCCAAAAGTGCAGGGCTATCGAACGCACAACCGGATGCACAAAGCCCTCGGGCGTCTCACTGTTCGCGAAATCGCACATGGCGATGAGGCGGTCGGGGAGTTGGTCGGCTGGCGGCGGATCATGTAGGATTACATTGTCCGACGGATCGATGATGTCGATGCGCTCCCCTGGCCGTCGCAACCGCCCTGCGGCATCGGGATCCTTAAGCGTGTTTCGCGTGATGATCTCGTGAAGATGGAACACGATTTCCGGAGTCAGCGGACTCCGCCCGAGATCGATGATGTACTGCATGGCCATGTAGTTGTTCAAGACCATCTGTTCACCCTCATCCTTGGGTTTCCGCCGGGCCCGCAGCATCTCCTTAGCCTTCTCTCTTGTCGTGGAAGCCCCTTCGATGAGACTTGATCTGATTCCTTCCTCCATCAGGTTTCGCACAAGGTAGCGGTTTCGGGTCTCAGGGTTCGTTACCTGATCCGACACTCCAACCGATCCGCTGGCTCGTTGCGTAATCTCGTGCATGAGTTGATGGCCCCCTTCGGGCGTGGCAAACACAAAGGGTTCGCTGCTGGAGTCAATAAGCGGGATTGTCTTGTACTGGGACGTGCGATGCCATTTGAGTCCCAGCCACCACTCCTCGTGTGTTAGTCCCTCAGGTGCCCCCCGATTCCACACTTGGTCCCAATGCAGGTATTTGTCCTGGTGTGTCGGCTTGCGAACGGCCTCCAGAATTCGACCGAGGTCTTGTGGCCCTATATTCTCGAGGAGTGTCGTCATGGGCGGTGGGCGTCTTGGTTTACGCATTGTCCTTCGCCTCAATGAATCCTTGAAATACTAGAAAATACTAAAACGCACTAAGATTAGTATACGCTCGCCTGGCACGGTCGCAAATACTAAAACTAGTAATTTTTAGTTTTTATTAGTAATAAGTTATAGGACGTAAACATCGCGACTTGCACTGGCGTGTCTTTCGCTCAAGACTTTGCGCGCAAGCTCAAGCTGCCCCCTGCATCTCGTCTGGATGAGGGCATACAACGTACGTACACCTGGAAGATACGCCGAGCCGATGCTCGCCCGAATCCCACCCACACGCAGGGTAGCCGGGGTGCTGCCCTACGCCACGGTGATCGAATTGTCGAGGTAGACGTCCTGGATGACGTTGATGATCTTGACGCCCTCTTGCATGGGGCGCTGGAAGGCCTTACGGCCGCAAATCACTCCCATCCCGCCGGCACGCTTGTTGATCATCGCGGTCTTGGCTGCGTCGGCGAAGTCGTTTTGACCAGACGCTCCGCCGGAGTTGATCATGCCGGCGCGGCCCATGTAGCAGCCGGCCACCTGATAGCGCGTCAAGTCGATCGGATTATCCGTGGTCAGCGTGCTGTACACGGCCTTGTGTGTCTTGCCGAAGTTGATGGCAGTGAAGCCGCCGTTGTTCTCCGCCTGCTTTTGCTTGATGAGGTCGGCCTCGATCGTTACACCGAGATGATTGGCCTGGTTGGTTAGGTCGGCTGACACGTGGTAGTCAACGCCGTCTTTCTTGAAATCGCTGTTGCGCAGGTAGCACCACAGTACACACACCATGCCTAATTCATGCGCCATGTGGAATGCTTCGCTGACTTCTTGAATCTGCCGGCTGGACTCCTCCGATCCGAAGTAGATCGTCGCACCGACGGCGGCGGCGCCTAAGTCCGCCGCTTGCTCAACGTCGGCGAACATGATCTGATCGTACTTGTTCGGGTAGGTCAGAAGCTCGTTGTGATTGAGTTTGACGATGAACGGGATCTTGTGGGCGTACTTCCGGGACACCGCACCAAGCACACCCAGCGTTGACGCCACGGCGTTGCATCCTCCCTCGATCGCGAGCCGGACGATGTTCTCGGGATCGAAGTAAATCGGGTTGGGAGCAAAAGACGCCCCGGCACTGTGCTCGATGCCCTGATCGACAGGCAGGATCGACAGATACCCCGTCCCGCCTAGCCGCCCGTGATCGAAGATCGCCTGCATATTGCGCAGGACCGGGACCGGCCTGTCGGTCAGCGCGACCACGCGATCGACGAAGTCCGACCCCGGAAGGGTCAACATCGACTTATCGATGGTTTCGCACTTGTGCGTAAGTAGTGGCTCCGCCTCAGGTCCCAGCAGGTCTACGATTGCACTCATGGTATACGTACCTCCATGTTGAAGAGTTGAAATCCACCATCAGGCTGCATGATACGGCAAATCCTCCGGTGTTCAATGCCTTGCAAGACGTCCGTCCGTCCCAGGCGTTGCCAGCGGCGGCGGGGTCGGGTAGGTTGTCCCGGGTTAGGGGCGTCAACGCGCCTAGGGATTGGGATATGCCCCAGGGCGGCCCGCTAATGAAGGAGCAGGTCGATGGCCGACGAGGATCTAGCGGTAGACCGGGAAAAGCCGCTCGACGAGCAAGAGGAGACGCAGGAGCAGGGCCGGCAGGAAACCTCCGAGGAAGAAGAGCAGGAGCTGTCCGAGGAGGATCAGGCGATGGCCAAGCTCAAGGAGGCCATCTCCGTCGAGAAGGAGGAGATCGGATCCCTGCGGCTGAAGCTCACCGTGACCGTGCCTGAAGAGATGCTCGATGAGCGCCGTGGTGACCAGTTTGCCGAGCTGAAGCGCGACGCTCTGGTTCCCGGTTTTCGCAAGGGGCACGCTCCGCTGGAGCTGATTGAGAAGCGGTTCGCAGTCGACGTGGGCGAGCGATTGAAAAGCCAGCTAATCGCCAGCGGGTACCTCGCCGCCGTCGAGAAGGAGGAGCTGAAACCCTTGGGCGACCCGCTTTTTTGGGTCAAGGTCAAGGATGAGCGCGTCGACGAGGACGGCAGACCTCACAAGGTGGACACGGAGAAGCTGCTGCCGCTCGACAAGGCCATCGATCACTTGCGCCTGTCGAAGGAAGGGCCTTTGACGTTCTCCTGCGAGCTGGAACTCAAGCCGGAATTCGAGCTGCCCGAGCTGGCGAAGATCCCCGTCAAGCGTCCAGCCGTCTCTATCGATGATGATGACGTCGACGCCGAGATAGACCGTATTCGCATGACGCGCGGCACGTTTCAGCCTGTCGAGGATGGGGAAGTGGAAGCTCATGACTTGTTATATGCCGACATGAAGATGTCCGTCGAGGACGAGCTAATCGCCCGCGAGGAGAACTTCGAGCTGGCCGCCCGCGATCTGCGTCTTATGGGTGTCCCACTGGTCGGATTCGGCGACGCCGTGGTCGACAAAAGGATTGATGATCAGGTGACGTTCGAGGCTACAGTGCCGGACGACCATGAGAACATTGACATCCGCGGGAAGACCGCGCGGTTTGAGTTCACGATTCGCGAGATCAAACGGCTCGAGTTGCCGCCGATCGATGAGGACTTTCTGTCAGCCGCCGGCTTCGACAGCGAGAAGGATCTGCGTGCGATGATCCGCTCCTCGCTCACGTCGCATCTCGACACGACCATCAACCGGGCAATGCGCGATCAGATAGGCCAGTATCTGATTGACAAGACGGAGCTCGAGATACCGAAAGGCCTATCGCAGCGCCAGACGGATCGGTCGATCTCGCGACGCATGATCGAGATGTACCAGGCGGGCGTGCCGCAGGCACAAGTGGAAAAGGAGATAGATGAGCTGCGGGCGAAGGCCCATGACCAGGCCGTGCGCGATATCAAGCTGTTCTTCATCCTGGAGAAGATTGCCGAACAACGCGACATTACGGTCAGCGAGGAGCAGCTCAACGGGGCGATCGCCCAGATTGCTCAGCAGTCGAACCGGCGTTTCGATCGTGTCCGGGATGAGCTGAGCAAGGGCGACGGTATGACAACACTCTATCTCCAGCTCCGCGATCAACGGGTGCTCAGCAGCTTACTCGAAGACGCCGAGATCACCGAGGCGAAAGGTCCCAAAAAGAAGAAGACCGTTAAGAAATCGAAGAAAAAGGCAAGCCGGAAGAAAACCGCAAAGAAAACGACCGGTAAAGGGCCTCCGTGAAACAAGCCGACCAGGCGGCCGCTTTTTGCCGACAACACTATCGACGGTGCGCGGGATCGGTAGATCGGTGCACGTTATCGGAGGGTGCCGACCGATTGTCATACTGCGGCCTTGGATGCGAGGGAAAATGACCCATGAGTGAGTTTTTCGGCCCGCCGGGCACGTTCAATCAGTACCCGCCATACCAGCGTACGCGTGAGATGTCCCTCACGGACATGCTGCTGGAGAACCGAATCATCTTTCTGTCCGGTCCGATCGTGGAGCGGACGGCCAGCGTCACGATCCAGCAGTTGTTGTACCTGCAATCGATCCGGCGGGATCAGGATGTCAACCTATACATCAACTCGCCGGGCGGGTTGGTGGATCAGACACTGGCCATCTACGACACTATGCAGTTTATGGGTTCGGAGGTAGCCACCTACTGCATCGGGCAGGCGGCCAGCGGGGCGGCGCTGATTCTGATGGCCGGCACGAAGAGCAAGCGATACATCCTCCCCAACGCGAAGGTGATGCTCCATCAGCCCTACGGCGGCATCACGGGGCAGGCTGAGGATATCCGCATCCAGGCCGATGAGGTGTTACGCGACAAGGACCGCATTAACAACATTATCGCCAAGTGCACGGGCAAACCCGTCGAACAGGTTCGCGAAGACACGGAGCGCGACCGCTACATGACCGCCGCGGAGGCGCTCGAGTACGGCATCGTGGACGAAATCCTGAACGAGGATGAGAAGAAGACGAAGACCAAGAAATAGCAAAGTCGGCACCATGAAACGCGCGAAGGCGAATGGGGCCAGCGAAGGACGAATCAAACCAACCAGGCGAGAGCGTGAGCTGATTGCCGGCAAATGTCGCGGGAGGCATGCAAGACAAAATGGGTACAGTCAACCAGCGGGTTCCCTTCGTGATTGAGAGCACCGGACGCGGTGACCGCGAGATGGACATCTTCTCACGGTTGCTCAAGGACCGGATCGTTTTTCTGACCGGCGGGGTCGACGACGAGGTCGCCAACCTGATCATCGCTCAACTGCTCTTTCTGTCCAACGAGGATCCCAACGCCGACGTCCACGTCTACATCAACAGCCCCGGCGGGACCATTTCCGGGGGCCTTGCCATTTACGACACGATGCAGTACCTCCGCTGCGACGTCGCCACGTACAACGTGGGCCTTGCGGCGAGTATGAGCGCCGTGATCCTGTGCGGCGGAACGAAGGGCAAACGCTTCCTGCTGCCTAACTCGCGCACGCTGTTACACCAGCCGCTCATCGGCGGCGTTCTAGAAGGCTCCGCCACCGACCTGTCGATCGAGGCTGAGGAGATCGTCCGGCTGCGCAAGGTTCTATACTACATCCTCTCCGCGCGGACCGGTAAATCGATCGAGCAGGTCGAGAAGGAGTGCGATCGCAACAAGTGGCTCGACGCGAGGGGGACGATCGAGTACGGCCTGGCTGACTCCATCCTCGAGCGCATGGCGCTTCCGCAGTAGGCTGTCAACGTTTCGTCACAACCCGTACCACGTCACCGGCGTATTGTGAGCCGCAGGCTTTAGCTTGCGCGGATTATCGAAACGCCGGGTGGCATGGCCTACGCTTGCGTGGCCATGTTGAGCACGCCCCGGATAAAGTCCGCGCGGGCTGAATCCTTGACACACGGTGCAGCTACGTTGCGGGGGCTTCACCCCATGGAACCGCGCGTCAAGGACAGGTCCCGCGGCTCGCTCAACGGCATCACCAACAACGCGATGATGTGCGTGCTACAATACTTCGTCGACTCTGAAAGATCCTGATTGTGCTGTAGGCGCAGCATTTCGCGGCTTGATCGTGGCGTGGAAATTGCAGGGATTCCAAGCGATTGGTACGGAAACCTTGCAATTTCGTCAGTAGCACGGAGGCCCTATGAAGCCAAAACCGCAGCCCCGCGACGCGTTTGAACTGTTCCAAGCTCACTTCGATCAGTTGCTCGACCCAAGCCACGAGCTGGTGGTTCTAGCAAAGAAGATCGATTGGCGCAACATGGAGACGGCATTCACGGATTGCTACTGCCCGGACATCGGCGCACCGGCCAAGGCCGTCCGGCTGATGGTTGGTTTGCACTACCTCAAATTCGCCTTCAACGAGTCGGACGAGTCCCTGGTGGCCCGCTGGGTCGAGAATCCCTACTGGCAATACTTTTGCGGCTACACACACATGCAGCACGAATGCCCGATCCACCCGACCAGCATGACCAAGTGGCGGAATCGGCTCGGGGCCAGGCGGCTGGAGAAACTCCTCGAGGAAACGATTGACCTTGCCGTTCGAGAGAAACACTTACCCAAGAACGATCTTGCGCGTGTTACGGTGGACACGACGGTCCAGGAGAAAAACATCACCTTCCCCACCGACTCGAAACTGTTGTACAAGGCGATTGGCAAACTTGGCGACGCGGCGAAGTCACGTGGTATCCCGTTGCGACAGTCGTACGTTCGGGTGGGCAAGAGAGCAGCGGTCAAGGCCGGTCGTTACGCCCACGCCAAGCAGTTCAAACGGATGCGTCGGCAGCTGCGCAAGTTACGCACCTACGTGGGCCGGTTGATTCGCGACATTGGGCGCAAAGCCACACAGATCGATGACGAGTTGGCTACCTTGTTGGGTCGTGCGGATCGGATTCGGCGCCAACAGCCGAAAGATGCCAAGAAGCTCTACAGTTTGCACGAGCCGGAGGTTCAGTGCATCAGCAAGGCAAAGCCCACAAGCGGTACGGGTTTGGCCAGAAGGTGGCGGTGGCGACGACCAATCGCAGCAACTGGATCGTAGCAGCCCCATTGATGCCGGACAATCCGTATGACGGTCACACGCTGAGCGACACATTGGCGTCGGTTGAGAATGTCACTGGTATAGCAGTAACTGATGCGTACGTCGACAAAGGCTATCGGGGTCATGGCTACACCGGTGGCGTCGAGGTGCACATTGCCGGGCAACGTGGGAAGAACATGACGCGTGCCGAGCGAAAGCGTCGGCGTCGACGCAGCGCGATCGAACCGAAGATCGGCCACCTCAAGAGCGATCACCGGATGGGTCGATGCTTTCTATCGCGGCTGTGTGGCGATGCGATCAATGCCGTGCTCGCTGCTGCCGGGGCGAACCTGCGTAAGCTGTTGGGACTGTACCGTCGTGAGGCCTGGGGGTTGTTCTAGGCGTTGATCGCGATGCGGAATCCGGTACGGGCTGTGATGCGGTGGAACTCATGCAGCCTCTGTCGGTGGTTCTGTTTGGCTCTACCGCACTGTCAGCCAAATCCGGTCGAAGAATCGCAGCGCCCTCGCCGATTTATGCTGTCGCCGAGTAGATCGTTTTTCAGGGACGACCCAGTACGTGTTTAGCGTGCCCAGAGGCCGTCGAGCAGCTCCCCTCCTTGCGAAGGAGGGGGAGGTTCATCGCCGACTCGTAGACCCCCCTTAACCCCCCTTGGCAAGGGGGGACTCAGTGGGGTCTCTCACCGGTCGGGTGGCATGTCCGGGCGAGGCGCGGACATTCTCGACGTGAGATCATGCTCGCCTACGCCGAGCATGCCACCCATCCGGCAAGCCGCAATACACTACTGTTGCATCAACCATAGATTTGCGGGTGGGGTGCCATGGGCAAACTTGTTTGCCCGTGCCGATCAAGTCTGGCCACGGGCAAGCTGGGGCTTGCCCATGCCACCCGCCTGCGTGGTCGTGCTAAGGGAGATCCTCAGCCCCCCCTTGGGCCTCCGCCCCCGCGACGAAGGGTTCTGAGACCGTGCGACAGAGCCTGTGGGACCGACTTTCCAGTCGGTCATGAGACAGGCTGGAAAGCATGTCCCACAAGGATTTGTTGGGCGCGTTTGAGACTCGGCATCGGAAGTTAATAGCGAATGCAGAATGGCGCGTTGCGGATCACTCAATCCGGGCACAGGCCAAGATTCCACTACCTTCCCTGCAAAGAGGGGTGGGAAGCGAACGACCGACCCTTGGGGCAACCGACATGGGGTCGCTTCGCGTCCGCTTCCCACCCCAATCAACACAGTTGTGTACGACTGGCTTTAGCCCGCCGCAAAAGACGTCATCCTTTCGCCAATTCGATTTCTGCCTCCTACGCCGTCGCCACGCGACGCCGTCTCATGATTACAACCGTCGCAGCCGCAACCACCAACAGCCCCATCACAACCAGACCCCACTCGGAAACAGTGGGAACACGGATTATCCTGTCCCCGAGGGGGTTGTCAGGGGGATTCTCGAAATCGAATGGCTCCGCACCGGTGTAATCCACCAACCCGAGCGTGGTCTCTGAAGTGATTGTGCACACGGATGTTACGTTGTCGAGCCACAGCTTAGATTGAATACCGTCACTGTGATCGTCAATCACCGCAAAAACGACAAGGACGTTTTCCCCGCAGCCCGGGACCGACACCTTTATGTCTTCTCCCGTAGGCCCGGCGGCAGGGGGCAGGAACTTATACGTAAATCCCCCGGACGATTTCAGAAAGATGACGGCGTCATCGTCGATGTCGTCCTGGTGGAACTCGTAGTCAAAGGTGACCGTACAGTAGTCTGCTCCACTTCCGCAGTCAAAGATCTGATACGCCCCGGAAGTGTCGCACCCCGGATGCTGCTCGAGTGCCGGGATCTGATTCCCTAACCAAAGCAGATGGCGAGCGCCCGGGCTTGGGCCCTGCGGATAGGGGAGGTTGTATGGAGCGGCCCTGAAGGGCTCATAACAATCCGTTGGATTATTCTGCCACCCGATCTTCCATGGATCGGTGGAGCTACCCTCGAAATCACCGTTGACAATGCCACCCATAGCGGATGCCGTGGACAACAACGATACAGCTAGCATCAAACACACAATCTGTGCGAGTTTTCCGTTCGTTTTCATTTGAGTTATCCTTATTTAGCGAATCTTGTCACTGCAACGACAATAAACAGTGGGTAGGGAGCGCTTGTTCCCCACAATGATGATCCCGGGTTAGCGTGCATCCGGAGGGGCGCGGGGTTGAAGCTGAGGAATGGCAAAAAGTGGGAAACAGGAAAACGTCTGTGGCGCGAGACGCGCCCCGTTGGTGTCCGATCCGGCGGCGGGGCGCGGTCGTGGCACGGCGACGCGGACGCGGCTTAGCGCCGAAAGCAAGCAGGCGTTGACGTAAGCAACGATGAAGGCCACAAGGACGTAGCCGAGTGCCCCGCCAATCCAGTGCATGAGTGTCGTGTCGCCCTCCGCCTGCCCGAGGAGGCCGTTGTGCAGCCCGAGCGGCTGGAACGCGAGCTCGACCCCCATCCAGGCGACACCCAGGACAAACGGGCTGAAACCGATCGACCGGGTAAGCCGGGCGCCGGCAAACGCATAGATCGCAGGAATAGCCGCAAGCAGCGGCAGGGAGCTAATGGAGAGGGAGCAGGCCGGGTCCGGCTGAGCAATCAAGAATGCGTAGAGCAAGAGGCCCCATAGAGCCCCGCCCGCCATGGCGCACACCGGCCGGCACAAACGGATCACGATAAACAACGGCACCAGCGAGAACCAACTGCACCACGCGTGACCCGGTGACCCGATCGCCAGTGCCATCAGGTATGCACCGACCAGCAGCGACACGATCAGGGCTGACGTCTTGACCGTGCGCGTCCCGCGCCGAACCGAACCGATTGAATATGCCGCCTGCACGTCACAGTTCCTGTAATGACGTACCACGCAAAGCGCCTGCCGCGCTTGAAGCGCTGCCAACAAAGAGATGGTTGGAGAACGGAACCTTTTCCCCGGTCCGGCCCCTCCAGGCAAAGTGATCCGCCGGTTTCAACCGTCCTGACACCGACGCTTTCTTAGCGTTTAAGAATCTCCACGAGTGCTCAAAAGGCGACCGCTCGCCCCGTGATATCAATCACCCGTCAGTTGATATTCCTGCCTCGCGCGCTTGATCGCGCCAATCGACTCCAAAAAGCAGATGACGTTCAAGATGCTCTGGACGCCGCGCACCGGCGCCCGATAAAACACTTATTGAATACCACCCCACGACATGAAATTCAACACAAAAAGTTTTACTTTACACAGCAGACATAAACCGTTGTCACTAAAGGAGTTACGGAACATGGTGAGCGATGCCGGACACTACTACCCGCGGGCTTCAAACCGGTTTCGCCGACATGGGCCGTCTGAAACCGGGATCGCCATGGCGCACGGTGACGCCGGGGAAACGCCACATTCATGGCAGTGCCATCGCGTAAGTGCGTTAGATGGCAAGTGGTAGCACGTGTGACAAGCGAACGTCACCATCGTTCGCGTGAGGCTTGTGTCTCGTGCTAGTGTACCGTCAGTTTTGAATTTGCGCGTTGACTCGTTCGGCCATCTATCGAGACCGGTCATTACACTGGCGGACAAGCCGCCAGTGGCACCCAATCCCAAACCAACAAACTCAAACTTGACAGAACACTAGCTACGCACCATTCGCAAACCATGGTCAGTCGCCCGCTGTTGAACTTGTCTGCGCCGGGCGTGTGCCGCCCGGTGCTTGCAGCAGCTTGGCTGCGCCGAGCTCCTCGAAACGCGAGAGGTCGGTCCAGAACGTCCCGTCACCGGCGAAGAACAGGCGGATCGACTCGGGCTTGAAGTTCTCGGCGAAGGTGTAAAGGTTGTACGCCTGGCCGCTGCCGAAGGCCTGGATCAACATCTGGTAACCCTTCGCCTCGCTCTCCTTTTTCATCTTCACCACGTCGGCGTTCGCCTGCCCGAGGATTTCGGTGCGTTGGGCGACAAGCTGAGCGACCTCCTCCTGGATCGTAGCCACCTCGAGCTGAGCCTGCGCCTCGATCTGTGCCGCCTCCTTTTCACCCTCCGCAAGGATGTTCGCCACCATCACGCGCGTATTCGCCTTGACGGTCTCGCGGGCAATGTCCACCTTCTTGCGTTCTTCTTCGAGCTTGGCCTTGACAGCCGCCGTTTTACGCTGTTTGACTTTGGTGAGCTGACTCTCGATCGCGATGAAGCTTTCCTGAATCGTCCGCTTGAGATCTTCTCCGCCCGCGACACCGGTCGTCGGAGCGTGGACCTCAATCTCACGTACCAGCGCGAGCAGAACCTCGATATTCTTCGCGAGGCAGATCCGTTGCAGTTCCGCCGTCAGTGCTTTCTGGAACATCTCGCGTTTCTCGCCCTGAATGAAATCCCTGGCTGCATACGTCGAACCGATGTTCCGGCAGATCGAGCGAAGCTGCGGCCCGATCACCTTGTCGAGCACGCGTTCGGTGTTGCCGAACTCGTTGATGATCTCTGCGGCATGCTTCGGGTGGATCCCCCAGATCACCGTCACCCCGACGCGGATGAGATAGCCCGTGTCCGACGGGAAGGAAATGCGAAGATTATCGGACTCTGTGATCCTGACCTGCGAGTACTCGTTGAAGCCAATCTCCAGCAGCGTGACCTTCTGGAGCTTGGGGTTGATGAAGTAGACGCCCGGTTGAAGCACGTCGCGCAGCGTTCCACGTTCACCGGGTTTGGCCAACGGACGCACGAAGCTGACGAGTTCGCCCTCCGCGGTATCACCGGACGTACCTGCGGATTCATAGCCGAGCTCCGGCGGTGTTTCCGTCTCGGATGCCTCAGGCTGATTACCAAAAAGGTTCGTCACCACGCCGACGAACCCGGCCGGAATGACGATGGCAGGATGAAGCTGGACGTCGTACACATGCGGATTGATCTTGTATGTGCCCGGCGTAAGAACCTCCTCAAGGATCCCCTGCACTCCTGATTCGCGTTTGACGATCACCTGTCCCGGTTCCGGCTCCTTGCCCACCTTCCGCGTCACCACGCCGATCCGTGGGAACTCGCCCTTGAACTCGAACGTACCGGTCCGCAACGCGTCTCGCTGCCGTTTGCTCAGCGAATGCACCCATTCCCACGTGCTCGGATCACCCGAAGGAATCGTCGTCAGCGACTTTAGCTCGTAACCCCAGCTATAGGGGTTGTAGAAGTATCGCCCCGGTCCCAGGACGTCCTCCTGAATGCCTTTCTGACCGCTCTCGGTGGCGACGAGCTGACCCGGCGGCAGCGGCTGCCCGGTCTTGCGGATCAACACCGCGCACATGTCTTCCGGCACGTAGACGCGAAAGGCAAACCACCCGACCGCCCCCACGAGTGCAGCCGCCACAAGTACCAGACCCACTGCCGCAATGATCAAGTTCCGCATCATCGGTCACCTCCTTGTGAGGACGTATCTGTGAATGTTTGAAACTGCTTGAAGATCTCCGCGAACGGTCCGTCCGTGTTCGACAGGATCGAGGTGATCGACGGGGCCACCCGCTGCAGGAAGAACTGCTGAGCGTAGGTGACGCCGTCACCGAAGGCTTGGACAGACATCGCCAACGGCTCCGCCCGTGCCTGATACTCAAAAAGGATGACGTTTGCCTCGGCCTGCCCACGGGATCGGATGGCCGCCGCCTGCTTGTGAGCCGCCTGCAACTCGAGCTTCCCGACCTCCAGCTCTCGATTGGCCTGCGTCACGGCGACGACCTTGTGCTGCTCCGCCTCTTTCGTCACCGTGACAACCTGCCGACGCCCATCGCCGATGGCCATGTTCTGCCCCTGGAGTTCGCGCTGCTCGACAAGCTGCGCTTCGGCCTTGGCCTCTTCCATCTGGTTCGTGGACCGTTCGACCTCCTGATCGGCCTGCTCGCGCTGGCCGATCAAGGCGGCGATCTCAGCCGGCGGCTGGATGTCGCGCACCAACACCGATTTAATATCAATCCCCTGCTTCCAGCACTCCCGCTTCACCTCCGATAGCAGCCGCTCCTGAAACGCCGTCCGGGTTTTCCCACTGATGAACTCGCGCGCCAGCAGCTTGGAGCCCTGGATTCTGGCGATACTGCGAGCGTTGGGCAGAATGATCTTGTTAAGGATGTCCTCCTCGTCACCATACGCGACGGTGACCTCCGCCACACGGTCGGGCCGAATCGCCCACTCGTTCGTCCCTTCGAACGTGATCATGAAGCTGTCGTTGGACGGGAAATGGATCGCACCATCACCGAGCATGTCATACTTGTGGCTGCGAACATCGACGATCTCAATCCGTTTGAGGTACGGATTGTAGTATTCCAGGCCCGGCGGGAGTACCCTGCGCTGCACGCCCTTTTCTCCGGCATCGACCGTGTAGGTGTTCTGCCGCTTGGGGTCGTCGCCACTAAGTAGTGTCACAACACCGACATGACCCTCGGGAACCTGAATGGCCGGGAATCGCTGCACCTCGTAGGCCAGCAGGTTGATGTTGTGCCGCCCCGGTTTGAGGATCTCCGCGACCGGACCGCGTTCATCCGGCGAAGTGGCGACCGTCTTGGGAAACGGAAGCGGTTTGCCGTATTTGCGGATCAGCACGCCGATCTCGTTCTGGCGGATGAGCGTTGCCGCCTGTTTGATCGCTCTGAAGGAGTAAGGGTTCGGGAAATACCGCCCCTCCGGCAGGACTTCATAACAAACGCCCTTATAGCCGTCGCGGACCTGCTCCTCGGTCTCGCCCGTCTCGGCTGCGATGGCTCGAACCAGTTCCGGGTATAGAATAACCTGGTCCCCGAACTCGCCGGTCAGCTCTGCCGGCAGGGTCTTCCCGGTCTTGTTGACCAGCACCAGGATTTCGTTCGCATCGACCTCGACGCGAATCACGAACCAGAAGACCGCGCCAACCAGAAGGAACAAAAGCAAGACGCTTCCGAACGCCGCCGGCAGCACCGGCAACCGGTAGTCCGGTATCGAAGGTCGTACGATGTTGTCACGATGTTCAGCCATAGGGAATGTCCTTTCGCAGCTCAGCGCTTCAAGATGAATCCAAAAGCTGGCCGCAGTGCGCACAGTACTTGGCGCACCCCGGATTGACGTTGCGACATCGTCCGCACACCCTTGTTCGCGCCAACGTTCGGGCGGACATGGCACGGCGCACGAAGATCAATCCCGCGACGAAACACGCCACGAGCACAGCTGCAACAATGATGGTCATGGGGCCGACATAAGTCATAGCCCGTCTCCCTGCCCCCGCGATCCGCGCGGAGTATACCACGTTCACAGTCCGTCCGCTGTTATAAATCCTACCCGCGATTGGAACGACCCCGGTGGGCTGAGTCGCGGGCTTTGCCCGACACAGGTTTCGGCGTGCAGAGCACGCCCCCCATTACTTGATGCGGATGAGAGTCGCTGCGCCAAGATGTGCGCAGGATAGCAGAAGTACTGAGTCGTCCCTGAAAAACGATCTACTCGGCGACAGCATAAATCGGCGAGGGCGGTACGATTCTTCGACCGGATTTGGCTGAGAATGCGGTAGAGCCAAACAGAACCACCGGCAAAGGCTGCATGAGTTCCCCCGCATCGCAGCCCGTACCGGAGTCCGCGTCACGATGAACGCCTAGAACAACCCCCAGGCCTTACCGACTTCCTGGTGGACGACATGCTGGCCGCCCCCGATCCGAAGGTGGCCAAGGGCAACGAGAAGGGCGATGTTAAGAACCCGGCCAAGCGATCCGAGCGAACCTATCTGACACCCATCCCCGCTATCGGTACGTTGGCGGAACTCGGCCCCATGCTGCTCCAACAATGCGAGAAGGATCTCGACCGCGAGGGAGCGGTTGCCCTGTACTACTCCACGTTCGACGATCCCGAGGACGGTGAGCCCTGCCGCCCTAGCATCGATGCGGTCCTAGACGCCGTGTGGCGGCGCCAAGAGCCGTAAGTGCTTGAAATACAATGACTTACGAACGGGCACTTGCCCTATCGAGAGTAGTGTTGTATAATCTATACAACAGCACCTCGTCACGGGTGCTCAGTCGGGAGAACGTAGAAGAGGAAGAAATCATGGTACCGGGAACCTTCGGCGAGTTCTTTAAGGACCGCCGTATCCAAATCGGCAAGACGTTGCGGCTGTTTTGCGAAGAACACGGCTTCGATCCCGGCAACATCTCTAAGTTGGAGCGCGGACGCATAGCGCCACCGGCGTCGGAGGACAAGTTGTCCGAGTACGCTGAAGCGCTTGAGTTGAAGCGTGATACCATCGAATGGCGAGAGTTCCTTGACCGCGCAGCGGCAGGACGTGGAGAGTTGCCGGCGGATCTTCTTGCAGATGAAGAGTTGGTGGGCAAGCTGCCGGTGTTGTTCAGGACGTTACGGGGCGAGAGAGTAGGTGAGGATGAATTGGACGGACTGATCGATCGAATCCGACGCGCTTAAGGAAAGCAGACAAACAGCATGGATGTACCATATCTCCACGACGACGAGCTCCGGTCACGAGCTGAGTCATTTCTGGATCGACATCACCATGAGCGTTCGTTGCCAATCCCGATCGAGGAGATTATCGAGCTGCAACTCAAGTGGGATATCATCCCCATACCAGACCTGCTCGTAACATACGATGTCGATGCCTGGATAACGCGCGACATGACGGCGATCTACGTAGATGAACACGTATGGGCGAACCGGCTAAACCGCTGCAGGTTTTCGTTCGCTCACGAGACCGGTCACGCCGTATTGCACCAGAAGATATTTCGATGTCTGGCCTTCGACTCGACCGTAACCTGGAAACTTGTACAAGCCGAAATCCCCGACTCATCCTACGTGCGCCTGGAGTATCAAGCGAATGCGTTTGCCTCCTATGTGCTCATGCCCGACTATGTTCTTCGGGATCACTTGGGAGTCGCGAGGGCGTAAGTTGACTAGAAGGCTGGACAGGACGCGAAGGTGTCAGACAGCTTTCGACGCACAGTTGTCATACAGATTCTGTCCAAGGAGTTCGTCGTATCCGAGGAAGCGATGCGCAGACGACTAGAGAAGGCTGATTTGTTACCATGATCTTGGTGTCAAATCGGGTATCGGGTCGCTCCAGCGATGCGTTGCCCGGCAGTGCGGCGAAAAGGACATGTCGTACGAGTTGTTCCTGCAGCAACTGGCCGAGGCCGAGCCGCTCGCCCGCAAGGCTGTCGAAGGCCAACGCAGATTGTCCGGAGACGAAGCCCACGATACGCTCTACTACAAGGATACGCTTGCCGTGATTCTCCATCAACAGGGGAAGCTCACCGAAGCGGAAACGCTCTTCCAATCGATCGTGAAGCTGGGCCCCCACCCGGAGGTTCGAATGAACTACGGCCGTTGTCTGACGGACCTTGGTCGATACGAAGATGCCGAGAAACACCTGCTCGCAGGCTATCAGACCTACAACCCTACGAAGCGGAGCTGGGATATCCGCACCCGTAAGACCCTTGAGGGCCTGATCACTCTCTACGAAGCCCGGGACGCGGCTGAGCCGGGCCAGGGTTATGCCGAAAAGGCCGCCGAGTACCGTGCCCTGCTGCCGGCGGGCGATGACTCGGACACCTCTGAAACCCCAACCCCCTGAGGAACTGATTCCCCTTGGCGTACGTGTCGAGAGGTGATGTTCAGTATACGCAGGCAGTCTTCAAGCAACCTGCCGTTGACAACGTAAATACCCGGACATCCCTCGTAGGTGTTCGTCGATACCCGCCGCCGTACATGTCACTGGATCGAGGGTGAGCCGAAAGATACAGGGCGGTGGAACACGTTTGCTCGGTTATTCCCACCTTGAAAGGAACCACGTGGTCGGTGAGGGACATTTGCAGTCAAACCCTGACACGCGACGGTTTGATCGAGTTGTGGGAGGCCGCGTACAACGACAGGAACAAGCTGGACCGGGCCCGCAAGCTGTGTCAGCCTTGTGTCTCGGCGGTACTGGATATATCAAACGAGCAGGAGCGACCATGACCTTTGGATGTTGGCAGAGTTTTACGGAAGGAGAACCGGCGTGTTGGTGCTCAGCAGAAAAGTCAGCGAGAAGATCATCTTGAGGGATACCGAAACGGGAGAAGCCCTTTCGGTTATGGTGGTGGAAATCGTGATACGCGACGGCATCCCGACTTGCGTTCGGCTCGGCATTGATGCGAGCCGGAGATTCAGCATTGCGAGGGAAGAAGTCGACGGTGGATGCGTGCGATCCGCCGATCCATCAAGTCAACCTTCGTGATACGCAAAGCCATCATCGTGGTGCTTACGCTGGGAGCGGTGGAGACGGACCGGGAGAGCCGAGATTATCAAACAGGTTGAGCGGTGTGCGAGGTCAGGGCAAGCGCCCATGCGAGTGCGAGGACGGCCAGGGCGCCCATTCCCAGCAAGAGTTGGGTTCCCGCCGCGAGTTCAATACGGTTGCCCAGCTTAGCGTACAGTGTGCCGAGCACCATACCCGCAACGAAGCCAGCCACGTGGGCAGCGACGTCCGTTCGCACCCCACCCGTGCCGAGGTAGCCCAGCAAGACAACGCCCCCCACAAGCGGTGCCCAGCGCGCGAGTTTGGATGCGTGCAAGTGCCGCCGTCGCATCCACATATATGCCGCCACAATGCCCAGCGCTGCGAAGACCGCCGTGGAAGCTCCAACGGAAGTGTGGCCCGGCTGGCGGATCATGGCATTAAGCAGGTTGCCTGCCGCTCCCGCGATCAGGATGCTGACCCACGCCAAACCAGAGCCGAGTAGTTGACCGGCAAATAGCCCGACCAGACCGCCGATCACAATGTTGGCAACCAGGTGAGCCAGGTCGACATGCAGGGTAAGAGCGGTTACCGCACGCCACCACTGACCGTGTCGGATAAGACCAGCGTGTGTTTTTCCGGCTGCAAACCAGTCGAAGGCGAATGTGTGTTGGTGTTCAAGGATGGCAACGAGCAGCAACACTGCGGCATAGCCCGACACGCCTCTCCAGCCGCCGGATCGTTGAGGAAGCGTCGTGGTGATTGCTGGCCAATCACGATCCTCCTGGGCGTAAGCATCGAGTTCTGCCCAGGCTCGCGCCGCATCCGCAGCTGCCACGACAAGTGTGAACTTACCCGCCTTTCCATGGATTTCGTAGCCAATGCCCGCGGCTTCGAGCACCAGGGCGTGTTCGCGGCACTCCTTCTTGTTATCCGAAGTATAGACGACCTCCACTGGTTGCTGCCGACTCTTCATACCCGACCATTGTATCTAGGATGGCAAATCGCGGCAGTTCTTGGAGCAGCCTGGAGGGGGCGGCTTGTTGATTCCCCCCTGTCGGAATCATGCGTGCCGTCGATCACTACACATCGTCATCGCTCCTCCAAGTTCGCACCCTCCGCTCCCAACACCTCGGCACAATGTGGGTCCACTCAGCGAGCTCGGTTATGCACCTTGCGGTGCCGCTGGATGGCCCGGGTCGGCAGCTTGTTCCTGGTGACCCCCTTCTGAAACCGTGCGCCCCTTTCATGCCAGAGTACCTCAATGAGCGATATACACCTTGTACTTGTAAGTCACGTCCAGTTTGATCCCGGTATGGCGGGCAGTTCCCAGGTGAGAATCTGCCGTTGGTTCACCCGCCGCAGCCCCCTGGCCGTGGTCTCGATGGATGCTTGCGGCGTTGATTCCAGCACTTCCCCGGACAGTTTTTTTATGCGAGAACTCTTAGCAACCGGACCATCATGCGCTATGGCGGACACGTGCCCGGACCGGCGAAGGGATACGGTTGACCCTTGAACGCATCAAGTATCTGCGTAACGTCCGTCGAGATATTGACTTTCCAGTCTACAGTGTTCGGATCGACGTCGGCCCTCGCCTTGATCGGAGCGCCAAACGAATTCTTGAACTTCTCCAAACACGCGGTGACATCAAGTGTCACATCGATGGTCCCGTTCGGCGCGGTCCAGTGCGTGCCGTCGTAAGTGTTGCAAATGTCGCCCCACATGCTCGTGTTGATCGTCAGCGGTTCCGAGTAGTTCGCCTCATTACCAGGGTTGCAGTCGCAGTCGATGGCCTGAACGTTATAAGTGGCGCCCGGCACGATCTCGCAGTCGGTCACGTGTAGCAACCCCACCAAGCCGAAGTCGTGGCAGTATTGAGTTGCCTTCAGGTTCGCGGACCACATGGTAAGGGCGGGACCGCCGGGAACCCACGCGGGACCGCATCCCTCCGGCGGCGGCGTGCTCTGCCCACTGTTCTCGCATATCTCCACCGGCTCACCGACCCACACCTGCGTGTCCTCGTAGGTCGAGAATTCGCTCGGCAGCGTGGTCAATGTCACGCGTAGCGCCGTTTGCATCCCGGGATTGCCCGGCACGAACGAGATGTAGCGGTTCTTGTCCACACCGTCAGGTTCCGCCGTCGGGGCGCCGAGGAAACTCCCATCGCAAATGGCGACCAGGCCGTTCTCCGGAATTACCACCGCGCCGTTATCCGTCAACTCCTCATAGTAGACCCTACAGTCATCGAGCGTCACGTGCGATCCCGCTCTCAGAATCAACTGATGAACGTAGAGCGCTTCCATCCCGGTGCCGTCGGTATTCGGAAATCTGTTCACGAAAGTGACCGCACCGCCCGTTGCAATCTCGATCGTTCCGACTGCAAAGTTCGTGTCATCCTCGGTGCCGAATCCGGCAAACGATGCCCCGAGGTCACGGCCAGCCACTTCGATGACCTGTGCCTCTTGGCTACTCCGGGACGCGCCGCCGCCTAGCAACATCCCGCCGCTGCTCCAATCAAAACACTCGGGGTATAGGGACTGATTATCGAAGTTGCCGCCCAGTTGCAGCGGTACGGTTGAATCGTAGACCACATCGACCGAACCCCACACACACATATCGCCCTGCACCGAGACGGATGACGTGTCGCGGACCCGAAGGATCGGTGGTGTATCGCTACTACCCCGCGGGTTGACATCCTCGCACGAGATCGCACCTCTTCCATCAAGCACGAAGTCATTCGCAGTCGTCGCCGACATCGAGTCTTCCAGGATCATCGTGCCAGCCGCAGGGCCGGCGATGTCTCCCTGCCCAATTGTTATGCTATCAGTAGAGAGAGATGCGCTGACGCTGACACGGGAGTCGCAGCCGCTCCCCGGGCTGTCGGGATCAGCCTGATATAGACCACCGCTGCCGAGGGTGAGCGGGCCAGTCGTAACACTAATCGCCCGATCAAGATCGACGTAGATCGTACCCTCGGCCTCGATGCCGCCTTCTTTGACGATCGTTAGATCGCCGACACCGCTTTGGGTGACGTTCAGAGTCGCACCGTTGAGGATCGTCAGTGTGTCGATCGTAACAGTCACATCCAGAAAGACATCATCCGTCGGGTCGTCGAGCGTGACACTGTATGTATCCTCCGGGGCGTTGTCCGGGTAGACATCGCCGGGGATGTCCCAGTTGTCGTAGCAACTCCAATCGACGTCGGGAGCGCACCCGCCGGTGAACTCGACGCATTCGTCCGGGATCCCGTCCGCCGGGTCCACGTCCACCGACTCGCCACAGCCGGGCAGGTCACAGGTTCCGGACAGCGCATCGCAATCCAGGTCGCACACGTCAGGTAGGCCGTTGCGGTTGCAGTCGGCGTAGTACTCGTAGGCCCCCATATCCACAACCGGCGATCCGGGAACCCCGGTGTCGATCGTGTCAGGATCATCGATAACTCGCGGTAAACCGTCGAGGTCATATGGGGTACGTTCCGACTTGTTGCCGTCGTCATCGAGATCGGCTGTGTCCGCCGGCACGGCCGTGCTGTCAGCCGCGTCGATGCACGGCGAGCCAGGCAACAGATGCAGATCGCCGTAATCGTCGTTTGCACCTTCATCGATGCCGGGTGTGGCCGGATCGTCACCCCAGCCGTCGCCGTCGTTGTCGGGATCATGTGCGAACAGCGGATTGTCGCTTATGACGCCCGTGCCCCCTGCTCCGCTCCAGCCACCCTGGACGATGCTGTAATCCACCACCGGCGTCCCACTGTCCGTATGGATCTGCGCGGATTCGTCCATGTGTGGATTCCCCGAGTCCGCATCGTCAACATTACTCCAAAGAATGCAGTTGGCAACGGTCGGGTTGCTGTCTAGCCAGTTGGACATCCCGCCGCCGTATCGGTCGGCGCTATTGCCGCTGAACGTGCAGTTGGTCACCGTCGGGTCGCCGTTCTCGTTGTGCATCCCGCCGCCGTCGCGGTTGGCGCTATTGCCGCTGAAAGTGCAGTTGATCACCGTCGGGCTGCTGTTATAGTTGGACATCCCGCCGCCGTAGTTATCCGTTGAGCACCCGGTGAACGTGCAGTTGGTCACCGTCGGGCTACTACTGTTGGAGTTGGACATCCCGCCGCCGTAGTGAAGCGCCGAACTCCCACTGAACGTGCAGTTGATTACCGTCGGGCTGCTGAGGTCGTTGCGCATCCCGCCGCCCCATTCGTTAGACACATTTGCGCTGAACGCAGAGTTGGTCACCGTGGGGCTGCTCGATATGTTGAACATCCCGCCGCCGTAGTGCGACCAATTGTTGCTGAACGTGCAGTTGGTCACCGTCGGGTTGCTGTCTAGCCAGTTGGACATCCCGCCGCCGTCGCCAGGGGCCGAATTCCCGCGCAATGTGCAGTTGGTCACCGCTGGGCTGCTATTCGAGGTGTTGTACATCCCGCCGCCGTAGTCCGCCGAGTTCCCGCTGAACGTGCAGTTGGTCAACGTCGGGCTGCCGGAAACGTTATATAGTCCGGCACCGCGATCGTCAGGAAATGTTCCGGCCGCCTTCCCGGCCGTGATCGTCAAGCCATCGAGGACGGCCGTGGCGTCGGTGCCGCTCCCGGTAACGACATGGTAGCTGTTCTCGGTGTTGTTCTGCTTGATGATGCAAAAACCGTCAATGCAGCGCCCGCCGGAAGAGTCGCAGTCGGGAGAATCCAACGTACAGCCAATGGGTGCATCGTCGCCGTTGAGATCGCCGCTGAGGATCGTCTCGTACAGTTCAATGTCGCGTTCGTCAGGGTCGGTTGCCCCGCAGCCGGCGTAGCCGCCTTCGATTGTTACCCCGTTGATGAGCTGAAACGTGGCGTATCGATCGCCCGGCGTCTGCCCGGCACCCTGATCCGGCATGTACGTTCCGTCAGCTACCTTGATGGTTGTACCGGACGTCGCGGCGTCCAGTGCATCCTGAAGCGTCAGGTACGCCTCGCACCAGCTCGATCCGTCATGCGTAGGGCCGGTCGCGCCCGCGTCTACGTAGAGAACCGATGGGCCTAGCTGAAAACGAGCGACGAGAATGTCGTACTCCGTCCCGATCGTCCCGCCGAGGTCGTCCTGGGACTCCCACACCGCCACCCAGTTGCCCGCCCCGTCGGTCGTGAGCCGTGGCGCGACGTCACTCCCGCTATCGGAAGCGGCGTTGGTGTTCAGCGCGGCAGGAGCGCTCCAGCTCACCCCGTTGTCGATGCTGCGGGAAAAAAGAATGTCCTCGTCCGTCCCGATCGTCTCGCCGAGGTTCTCGTTGGAGAACCAGACCGCGACCCAGTTGCCCGCTCCGTCAGTGGTGATCTCAGGGTAGTGGTCGTACCCGGTATCGGAAGTGGCGTTGGTGTTCAGCGCCGCCGTCGCGCTCCAGCTCACCCCGTTGTCGATGCTGCGGGTAAATAGAACGTCCGCGTCCGTCCCGATCGTCCCGCCGAGGTCGTCATAGGAATACCACACCGCCACCCAGTTTTCCACCCCGTCGGTGTTGAGCTGTGGTCTATAGTCGTTCCCACTGTCCGAAGCGGCGTTGGTGTTCAGGGCCGCCGGAGCGCTCCAGCTCACCCCGTTGTCGATGCTGCGAGAGGATAGAATGTCCACGTCGCTCCCAATCCCCCCCCCGAGAGTATCCGTAGACCACCACAGTGCCACGCAGTTCCCCGCCCCGTCGGTGGTGAGCTGAGGGGACGCGTCCGTCCCGCTGTCGGAAGAGGCATTGGTGTTCAGCGCCGCAGGAGCGCTCCAGCTCAACCCGTTGTCGATGCTGCGGGAAAAGAGAATGTCGTGGTCAGTCCCGATCGTCCCGCCTAAGTTCTCGCTGGAGTCCCACACCGCCACGAAGTTACCCTGCCCGTCGATCGTGACCTCAGGATCGCCGTCCCCGCCGCTATCGGAAGAGGCGTTGGTGTTCAGCGCGGCCGTAGCGCTCCAGCTCGCCCCACTATCGACGCTCCGGGAGAACAGAATGTCCCCATCCCCCCCGATCGTCCCACTGAGGTCGTCGTTAGAGTACCACACCGCGACCCAGTTCCCGGCCCCGTCGGTCGTGAGCTGAGGCAACTCGTCCGCCCCCCAATCGGAAGCGGCGTTGGTGTTGAGCGCCTCCGGAACGCTCCAGCTCACGCCGTTGTCCGCGCTGCGGGCAAAGAGAATGTCTGGGTCGGTCCCGATCGTCCCGTCGAGGTCGTCCTGGGACTCCCACACCGCCACCCAGTTCCCCGCCCCGTCGGTGGTGAGCTGTGGGTCCCAGTCCACGCCGGTATCAGAAGCGGCGTTGGTGTTGAGCGGTTCGGGGTAGGTGACATCCGGAGGCCATTGCCCATAGGCTGTACTGACGACCCCCGCGAAAAACATGCCACTCGCGAGTGCGACTACCGTTGCACCAGGCGAGGACAAACGTTGCCTTAGAAACAGGAGCACGTTTACGGGTGTTGAGTTGCCGGCGTTCATCGCCCCTCCCTTTCTTTTAGCTGTTGATCGGACGCGGTGGAGAGGCCGTGCGGCGGCCCCGCCGAAAGGACACGCCCGATCGCACAGTGAATCGTCCTCGCATCATACTCGACCCACCGGGAGAATTGCAAGCGATACTTTTGGCCGGGCAGATCGAAGGGTCGTGACAGTATAGGCGGTTGTCAAGTCCCGCAGGGACGAAAGAGAATAGCCCATGGCGTCAGCCATGGGAGCAAAGTGGCCCCCATCAATCCAAGCCCCGTTAGGGGCGACACAGACTGGAGTCCGAACCTTCAGTGCCGCCCCTAAAGGGACTGGACGCGCATACAAACGACCTCTACCCATGGCTCACGCCATGGGCTGATGTCTGCCGCTCCTTTCGGAGCTTAGATAGTCACGATGAATGTCATCACACTCGACGGATCAGACCACTTGCCCGGGTTGCCCCAAACAAGCCCCTTAGAGTGCAACGGACCTAGATCGAATGCTCGATTGCCCGATCGTTGGTTTCACCCCGGCTGACTACGGCGATACAGGAGTCAGGAGCTTCTCAGCTTCATTGTGAACTTGATCCAATGCCGCAGCCGACTCGAACCAGAGCACCTCGCGGGCGGCGTGAGTGCTGAAGTCCTTGCCGGGCAGGTCGGCAAGCCGGGAGGTTCGTTCCGCTCTTTCGTAGCACCGGCGCGCTTCGTCTAGGTTGCCGCGCTTAGCTTCGGCAATCGAAATGATGAGCTGGTTGACAGCCTCAAGGTCACCGTTGTCAATCGCCTCTTGGGCGTGCTGGATGGCTTCACTGAAGTTCTCGTTGCGAAGGTGGGCCAACGCGAGGATTCGTTTGATTCTGCCGTCAGCAGTGACCTTCAGCGTTTGGCGGACGCAGTCAGCGCACCTGGTCCGCTGGATGCCAAGATCAAGGACTAGTTGGCGGGGAAGGGCGGGAAAGTTGGCGTGGGGGACGTTACGATTCACGACCTGCGGCGGACGGCGACCACGCGGCTATTCGAGGTCGGCGTGCCACCGAAGACGGTGCAGGAGCTTCTCGGTTATACCAACCTTGCCACGACTCTGCGGCATTACACGAAGGTCACCGAGCAAGCGAAACGTGAGGCCGTAGCGAAACTTCGGCGGCTACAGGGAGCCTGAGTTCTGCCACCGAGAGGTGCGCGGCCGGTAAAATCGGCCTTCTGAACTGGGCAGGGGCGGATTTGAACCGCCGACACACGGATTTTCAGTCCGTTGCTCTACCAGCTGAGCTACCTGCCCCACACTGGGCATACGGCCGCGCGTTTCGCGCGCCACCGACCTCCCCCTGAGCCATCGCGGAGACGGTATCACGATAAGCACGGAACGGCTTGTTGTCGTGCGGCAAGATAAGCGCGCGATCCGCGTGCGTCAAGGTCGTCCCACCGATCGAGGCTACGCGGGGGTCCGTGACAGAATCGGCGGCTTCAGCGCCGCACCCTCATGCAGCCTGAAAGGCTGATCGAGAGTATCCGTAGGCAAGTCCACCACAGGCATACGCCGCCCACGGTAATCCCAGCACCCGTTCCATTCGACCCTGCAGGGGTCGTATAGCACAGCCACTCCCGGCGATCCCGCACCTCTCGCGGGGCAAGCCACACCTGCCACCAACGATCCGTTTGGCTCCCCAGCTCCGACAGCAGCTCCGCGTCCGTGCGATTGCTCTTGGCCATCCCTCGCGCGTTCCGCCAGGCCGCCACCTTGCGGCTGCTCGCCAGGCACGGCTCGAGTTCCTCGCACATCCACTCCCAGCCGAAGCTCGATTCGAGAATCACCGGTTATCCCCTGGGGCCAGTCCTCCAAGTATGTCCGAAGCCGTTTGTGATCCTCATGCTCAAGCCGCTGCCTCCAGGCGATCTTGCCCTCCGCGTTCCGCGTGGTTACCGTGCTGAATTGGCGATGAACGTCCAAGCCGATCATCACCGCCACCCGATCCGTCGTCTTCATGGCTGTCTCCTTTCGATTCCAAAGCCAGCCGGACAATATACCGTCCGGTAGGAGGCAGCCTTTCATGCGATTGCAGTTTCTTACTAATACTACAGCGCCGGATAGGCTCAAGCGAGGCTGTGACTTGAGCCGATGAAGTCTTCCAAGTGCTTGTATTTGGAGGACTTACGGCATGGATGCGAAAGAGATTGCTGGATTG
>Ga0307432_1000581_pt1 | contig 27047 bp, 21 predicted proteins | sample SalMarWE160150MG_FD_202158 | JGI IMG/M metagenome (GOLD analysis project Ga0307432, IMG submission 202158) | Salt marsh sediment microbial communities from the Plum Island Ecosystem LTER, Massachusetts, United States - WE1603-150 | ecosystem: Environmental > Aquatic > Marine > Intertidal zone >...
AGTAACGATGGCTGCAATGCTTCGCCGTTGCCCGTGCCGCTCGAGCGCCGATCTTGGCGGGATCTTTGAGGCGTCCCGCCTTCACCGCGGCAGCCACTTTCTCCAAGGCTTCCCGAGCCCGCTCCATGGAGCGTTTGCGTTGACTTTCCTCGAAGGCCTTGCGCTGACTGTGGCGACGTGAGGGAACATGCCCGTGGCCTCCATGCTTTGGGTAGGTCGGATACATTGTTATCACTACTCACCTCTACATTGCGCACTATTCCAGTGTAAAGTCATGGTGAAAGAGGAGATACGCAGAGAATGTTGTTACTACACTCGGGCAGCCCGAGCGACAGAATCCACCCTCACGGCCCCAAGAACGGCGATCCGATCCCGAAACCACACCTCAAACTGACAAACATGGGCTAAGAGCGCTCTCATTCGAAGCCCAGCTTGATTGAGCAGCTCGACGTGACTGGTACTACTTTCCAATCAGTGCTAATCTCGCGAGGAGAATTATCCGCAGTCTGAAATAGCTACTAGATAGACCATCGCTCGATCGTTACAATCGAAACCGCACGACTGCTAGTAGGAGGCAAGACCAGTGCCGCACACACCCGAGTCAAAAAAAGCCCTCGAGGAGATGGCCCAGGAAATCTTCGATCTATACCTGCTCGTGGCCATCGCCCGATCGCGCCGCCCGGCCGGCCCCGATGACCTCTCCGACACGGAGTTCCTCACATTGGATATTCTGTCGAAGGAGCAACCCTTGACGATCGGCGACGTGCAAAAGCGAATCGGGGTGCTCCCAGCCCAGATGTCACGCATCGTCAGAGCTCTCGAAGCGCAGGGCGGGCGGGGCTACGTTGAGTGTCAAATCAACGCGGAGGACCGCCGCCGGATTGATATCTCGCTGACCGCTATCGGCAAGAAGGCGCATGAGAAGTATCGGACGGCGCGCCTTGAGTCGATGCTGCATAGCGTGTCCGTACTGAGTCTTGAAGACCGCGCCCACTTCATGCGCATTTTGGGGCAGATTCACGAGGCTTACAAGAGTCACTTGTGACACGAGATAGTACAGCACAAGTGCAATCGCCTGTGAAATGCTATCTCCGACTAACTATTCGTCTAAGTATACTGTCCACGACAAGGGCAGTCGGACAACATGCAGATTGCTCATCGGACGATCGAGCGGTCGGCGGGTAAGCACCAAGGGGAGGAGATACCGATGTTCGCGGCAAAGAGGACCGGAACAGTCGTAGCAGTCATGCTGATCGCAACCGTTTTCGTCGCCATCACGGCGGATGCAAGGGCGGATGGTTATTCGGTTTCCTACGAGGCGAGATCTTCTTACGGAACGTATGTTCCCGCCAACTATTACCAGCCTTCAGCCACGCTCAGGTATGCCTCACCACCGGCCTATGGGAGGCACGATTATCGCCCGGCGCCGGCGTACGCAAGCCGTGAGTATTACCCGGCGCCAACGTACATCAGCTACGAATACCGCCCATCGTCAGCCTACTTGAGCAATGAGTATCGTCCGGTCCCGCTCCGTGTGAGCTACGAGGCAACCTACCCGCAACCTGTGTACTCCGTCGCACGTGTTGTCTCTGAAGCCCCAATGGTTGAATACGTGCCCTCGGTTCGGTATCGCCGCGTTGCGCGGCACCGATGCTGCGCACCATCACCTCGCCTTTACGTCAGCTTTCAGCGTGACCGACCACACCGCCACCACCGGGCTTTGCACCGGTCTTGGCCACACCACCGCCGTCACCATCATTACGGATACGGCATCGGGTTTGATCTTGGCTGGCCGGTGCATCACCGGCATCACCGACACGGCGGCGGCTTCTCCATCCGCCTCGGGCGGTGACAGTGCGGGCCGGCGGTGAGACTTCCGACGGAAGCGCGACGGGTGCATCCCATTGTGGGTGGCATGGGCAAACTTGTTTGCCCGTGCAGAGGCTGGGACAGCTCACGGGCAAGCTCTCGCTTGCCCATGCCACCCGCATGCTCCACGCCGTGGCGTCGAATCGCCACCTTTTTCGGGATGCACCCAAGCGCGACGGTCAAAATAGTCCCATGTTGTTCATCCCGACCCGGCCGGGTAACCTTTGGTTCGATCGCTCGCGATGCATTGCGACCTTCTCTTGAAACCACTGGCCTGGAGACCCGCTGATGTCCCCAGTCGATCGTTTCAGCGTCTCACTGGATACGGAGCTTTTGGCGGCGTTTGACCGTCACATCGCCGATCGAGGTTACGGGAACCGGTCCGAAGCGGTCCGCGATTTAATTCGCGACCTGCTTGTCGGGGGCCTGTTTGAAGGTGGCAATAAGCCGGTGGTGGCCGTTCTGACGGTCGTTTGTGATCATCGCGAGGGTCAGGGTGCCAAGCGTTTGCGGGCATGTCTTGCCGCGAACCGCAACCTTGTTGTCGGTTCGCTCAGCGTTCCCATCGATCAGCACCGCGACAGCCTTGCGATTGGTTTGAAGGGACCGGCCGACCGTGTACAAGCGTTGGCCAACCGGATACAAGCCCTGCGCGGCGTTGCGCACTGCCACTTCTCAGCCGTGCCGATTGCCGAGTAGCACGACTACGCCCGGCGGCGGCAATGCGGTTGACTTCATTGGGATTATGGGTATCGTGAAACTGCCCGGTGCACCCGGGGCGCAACACGGTCTTTGGCCGTTGACACAACCGTAGCGGATGTGGCGGAATTGGCAGACGCGCTGGCTTCAGGTGCCAGTGGGGGCAACCCCGTGGAGGTTCGAGTCCTCTCATCCGCAATCGTAAATCTCTGTAACACCTCAACTTAGCTCCATCCCTTCTTTGCCGCCCGGTGACAGGCGGTGGCAGCGGGAGCGCTTCGGGAGCGCCGGACCGAAAGCGACCCGCCGAATTATCCGAAGGAGAAGAGATGGCCCTCAATTCTTGGTCCGAGCGTTATGATTGCGCGCGGGCACGGGAACTGTACAATCCGCTTCCGTTTGCCTGCGGATGTCGCGGAACTCTACACCCTGCCGAAGCTCCCCCGGCTGGCTTCCCGGCTGCCGGAACATGCAATCCACGATGACCTCGTCGGGAGGCGAACCGCATCGACCACAAGCTCGATCTGCTCATCCGCCGCGAGTGGTCGCCCATCCTCGGCCTTCATGGGCTGTCGCGGATCGCCTACGAGGCCGGTACCAGGTCGATTCCGTGACTTGCACGACTTACGATACATGTTTATCACCGAAGCCGGGTAGCACATCGAGTCCTTAGACGACCTTCAAAAGCCGGCCCGGCACACTACGCTGAGACTCACGCCCCGCTACACGCATCCGAGGATGGAGAAGATGCACAAGACCGCCTCGAAGTATCCAGCCGACAAGTTTCGCGGCCGGTTTCGTTAAGCCGCAGCTTCACGGAAAACAGGTGTGCAGCGTGGCCATGCGTCATGCGATCTTGCAGTGTGCCATGCCCAAGTCGAAGACATGGGTATGCTCTGACGGGGTTGGATCAGTCCGAATTCACAGCGCGGAGGCAGATAAATCCCATTCGATGACGGCGTTGGCGTATCATGATTGTCTCTTGAACGGCCAGGCCGGCATCGGTAATCAGCGCGGCCAGGTCATCGGGAGAGAAGTGGTGATGGTGATGGTCCTCCGGTGGTCGGCTCCGACGGACCAGACGACCAAAGCTCGTCTTAATCCACGACCACAAGGACGTACCATGCCAGGCGCAGTCGATGACGACGACTCTCCCACCGGGCGTCAGGATGCGGAGGCATTCCCGTAAGACGGTGGCCGGCGAGTCCGCGTGATGCATGAGGTTCACCATGAGCACGGCGCTGAACGAGTTATCGTCGAACGACGTGTGGCAGGCGTCTTCCCCGCGTATTTCAACGTTGTCGAAGCCGGCCAGCCGTTGCGTCGCCTGCTCCAACATTTTCGGGCTGAAGTCCGTGGCTGTCAGGTGCTTGACACGCTCGGCGATTATCGCGGAGAAGATGCCGGTCCCGCAGCCCAGTTCGAGCACGTTATCATCGTCTGTGAACTGCCGAACGAGCCACGAGCGGATTTCATTCTCAAGCGCCTCCCCCACCATGCCGCGATACTCAGCGTCATAGGTGTGGGCTTCCTGGTCCCAGTGTTCGCAGTCCTCTTTACTCATCGGTCCTTTCTTTTGTAAGTGTAATCGCTCGGATGCCCTACGTCCACTCAACATGGGGAGACGATTCCGGTGTCGGGCGCCATGCCCATGCCAAAGGCTCCAGCAACTTGAAGAGCCACTCGTAGCTCGAGGTTGCCTCCATCACTGCCCGGAACGAGCCCAACTCTTTTAAGAAGCTCACAATCCGATCGGGCTCAGCACATACGAACCGCTTGCGAACCAGTACCTGACGCTGTTGGTCTACGACACAGACGCTGATAGGCTTCTTATGGAGGTCGATCCCGACAAACTTCATGGTTTGCTCCTTGTGTGGAAACTGGCGGGACTTAAAACGATCCAACCGTTTACCACGAATCCAAGGCACCATAAACCGGCTCGACCTCCTGCTTCATATATGGATTAGACCCCCGCCACCAAGACGGGATGTACCATGATTGCACTCATCCCATTCCCCGTCCTGTTTCGTCGGATCTGACCTGAGAGCGAACCGTAACCTCATATCAGAGCAGCAGTTACGATTTATGGCATTCACTGAATCCGTCTGTCCGATCATGTGTATAAGATGCAGGATTGGTTCGCGCGGAGCGTATCGGTCCAGGCTGACCACAACGGGTGAACACCCGCGGAGCGAGAACCCGGCAGGACTCCAGCGGGACCGGATGGAACCGAACGGATATAGCCAGTGAGTCTCGGCAAGGTTTTGTTGAAACGTTCGATGATCACGGCTGCTCAGCTCGAGCAGGCGAAGTCGGCCCGGAAGCCGTCCGAGCGGATCGAGCACTGCCTGGTCCGCCTGGGATTCATCAATGAGCGGGATTACCTGCAAATCTACAGCGAGCAGTTGTCGATCCCGCTGATCGACCTCAGCGAGGTGCAGATCGACACGCAGCTACTCAATGAGACTCCCTCGAAGGTTGTCTACCGTGACCGTGTGATCCCTATCGACCGCCACGACGGCACGATTCGCGTGGCCACCAGCAATCCCTTCAACCTCTACGCCTTCGATGAACTTCGGATGTTGATGCGTGCGAAGGTCGAGACGGTCCTCGCGACGAGCGAGGAAATATCTCGCGTCATCAAGGAACATTTCGGTGTCGGTGGGCACACCGTCGAGGCGATGATCGGCCACTCCGACGTCGAGGTCGTCAGCGAGGTCGACGCGGATAACGCCGACCTGATCGAGCAGGCCCAGGAGGCGACTGTCGTCAAGCTGGTCAACGAGATTCTCTTAGAGGCCATCCGCGACCGGGCGAGTGATATCCACGTCGAACCCTATGAAGACGACCTGAAGATCCGGTATCGCGTTGACGGCGTGCTTCACACGACCAACGTCCCGCCTGAAATCCGCCGGTTCCACGCTGCGATTGTCAGCCGCATCAAGATTCTTTCCAACCTCAACATCGCCGAGAAGCGGCTGCCGCAGGACGGCGGCTTTAAGATCAAGGCCCAGAACCGCGACATCGATCTGCGGGTGAGCATCATTCCAACCGCCTTCGGCGGCGCGGTCGTGATGCGTATTCTCGACAAGCAGTCAGCCATGTTGTCACTCGATCAGCTCGGGCTCATGGATGAGGCATTGGAAGGCATCGAACACCTGATCAAGCAACCGTACGGGATCGTCCTGGTCACCGGTCCGACCGGGTCCGGTAAGACAACGACCCTCTATGCGTCTCTGAACACGATCAAGAGCGACAGGATAAAGATTCTGACGGTCGAAGACCCGATCGAGTATTACCTTGACGGCATCCAGCAGGTGCAGGTCAAGCCGCACATCGGGCTTACGTTCGCGTCCGGACTGCGATCCTTCCTGCGGCATGACCCCGATGTGATCCTTGTAGGCGAGATTCGTGACCTGGATACGGCCGAGGTGGCGATCAACGCATCGCTCACGGGCCACCTGGTTTTCAGCACGTTGCACACCAACGACGCAGTCACGGCGACAACCCGTCTTCTTGATATGGGCGTCGAGCCGTTCTTAGTCTCCAGCGCGGTGAGCGGTGTGCTTGCGCAGCGGCTGGTGCGGCGGATCTGCCCGAACTGCCGTGAGGAATATACGCTTGACCCGGTCGATGTGCCGTCCGATTTCAAGATCGAGCGGGGGCAGAAGCTCTACCGCGGTGTCGGTTGCCGCGAGTGCCGCCACACCGGTTACCGCGGCCGGCTGGGCATCTTCGAACTGCTTCCCGTCGATGATGAAGTCCGTGAGATGATCCTGCAGCGTAAATCAGCCACCGACATTCAGGGCGCCGCCCGGGCAAACGGCTTGAAGCTGATGCGCGAGGACGGCTGGTCCAAGGTGATCAAGGGCATCACCACGGTCGATGAAATCGTCCGCGTGACCAAAGTCGACGCCGTGGCGCTGTCAAGGTAGGAGGACGGGTCGGTGGCCCGCCTCATCCGTCCACCACGATTGCTGCGCCAATATGGGGGACCAGCTCTACGCCAGTTCCTGTGTGTCCGGATGCTTGATTTCACAGCGGACAACCACGGACGCGCACGATTCGCAAGGCCATCGGGGTCCGGCCACCGGCGTCACCTTCTGGCTCGTCGCCTCTATCCGGCGCATTCCGGCAAGGTCTGCGATCGTGAGCTTCAGGACAGGGTGGATAACATCGCCGGCGATCTCGGCTAGCGGTTCCAGCACGAACCGCCGCTCATGCAGACACGGATGTGGAAGTGACAGAACGCGGTCATTAAGGCAGATCTCCTTTTCGTATAGCACATTCCCGGCTGACGGATGCTGTTTATCCTCAGGAAATCCGCGCGGGCTGAATCCTTGACACGCGGTGCAGCTTCGCTGCGGGGGCTTCGCCCCATGGAACCGTGCGTCAAGGACGGGTCCCGCGGCTCGCCACACAAAAACGTGAAACGCTCTAGTGATGAGGTCGTCGTACAGCAGCAGGTCGATGTCGATTACCCGCGCTTCCCACTGCCGCCGGCGCACGCGGCCCAACGATCTTTCAATCGACATGGCAACGCTCAGCAGGTCCACGGGGGACAGCGTTGTGAACACACGAACGGCGGTGTTGAGAAACGCTTCTTGACCCGACGGACCTCCGACCGGACTTGTTTCGTAGAGCGATGCCACGCCCGTCTCGAAGTCCACCTGTACGTGCGGATGTGCGTCCAATGCCAGTACTGCGTCCCGCATCGCGGCGAACCGGTCGCCAAGATTGGAGCCGAGGCCTATATAAGCCGTCGCCGGAATCCCTTTGTCACTCATCCGCTGATCTACCAGGTTATCTTGGCGATGCGCTGCACAGCCTCGCGAGTCCGTTCTTCGGAAACCGTGAGCGCAAAACGAACGTAACCTTCACCGGTTTGGCCGAACCCAGCCCCGGGAATCACAACAACGTCGCACTCGTCCAGAATCCGTGACGAAGCGGTCATCGAATCGACACCGGGCGGGCACTTCGCCCACACATAGAAGGTCGCCTCCGGCGCCTTGATCGGCCAACCGGCTTTGCGCAGGCCCGTCACGACCACATCGCGGCGTCTGCGGTAGATGTCGATGCGTTCGCGAACCTCCGGCCGCCCGATCCCCTCAAGCGCTGTGATCCCCGCAAGCTGCACAGCCTGAAAGACGCCGGAATCGAGGTTGCTTTTGACCTTGGCCAAAGCGGCCAGCGCGTCAGCGTTGCCGACGGCGAAGGCAAGCCGCCACCCAGTCATGTTGAACGTCTTGGAGAACGAATGAAACTCGACGGCGACGCCCTTGGCGCCCCTAACCTGCAGGATGCTCGGCGGCGGATCGCCGAAGTAGAGCTCGCAGTAGGGGGCATCCTGGGCGATCAGGATGTCGTGCTCACTGGCAAACGCCACCACGTCCTCGAAAAACGACAACGGCGCCACAGCCCCGGTCGGATTGTTGGGGTAGTTGAGCCACATCAGCTTCGAGTTGCGCCTAACGTCCGGTGGGATATCCTCCAGCACCGGCAGCCACCCGTTCTCCTCACGGAGCGGCATCGTATGGCACACACCACCCGCAAAGACCGTCCCCGCAACGTACACCGGATACCCAGGCTCCGGAACCAGGACCGTATCGCCGGGGTTGACTACGCCGATGGGCAGATGCCCGATCCCCTCCTTCGAGCCAAGCAGAGCCACCACCTCGGAGTCCGAATCGACGTCCACACCGAATCGCCGGCCGAAGAACTCCGCGGCGGTTTGGCGGAACTTGGGCATCCCCGTCCCGAGCGCGTATCGGTGATTCGTCCGGTCATGAATCGCCTCGGCTGCGCGGTCCACGATGAATTCCGGGGTCCCATCAAAGGGATCACCAACACCGAAGTCGATGACATCCCGGCCCGCGGCGATCGCCTCCTTTTTCTTGCGGTCGACTTCGACGAACAGATACGGGGACAGTTGAGAAAGGCGGTCGGCACGCCATGTTTTCACGATAACGCTCCTTGCAGCACATTCACCTCAAACGCCGGCACTTGGCTAGAGGACCGAGAATGGATTATCGGTACGGCGATGGGCGCTGGCACGCCGTGGCCGGTTCGCATTACGTACTGCGAGGCCACCGTGTCGTCAATCGTCCTGGTGGTGATCGGATATATGCTGGACCGAGAATCCTGTCTCGGCACGCGATAGAGGACCGAGAAGGGATTCTCGGTCCAGCAAAGGGCCAGGGGAAGATGGCATCATTCCGCCGCTCCGGTATAACAAACGACGCCACGGCGCGTCCTAGCTGTGTACGGGGCGTGGATCCGTGTAGAGATAGATTCAAAGCCTCCCGCGTCCTTGTGTTTTTACACTTCCGGAGTGGAGTCCAAACGATGAAGATTCGGATGACGCTCACGTGTGTGGTGTTATCACTGGTGCTTGTCTCGCCGCTTGCGGCCGACAATCCCCAAAGCGTCACCATCCGCGGCGAGACATTCAACATCTGGCCGATCCGGGATCTGAACGAGCGCGGATTCGACATACACCCCGTTCCGCAGGCGAGAAACGCGGCTTGGGTGTACATCGAAGCCATCAACGCCTATGTCGAGCTGCCGAAGACCCTCGCAGACGCATTTGAGTATGCAGTGTACACCGCCTGGCCCGAGGATCAGACTAAACTCGAGGAGTACCTCCAACAGCCTGGGAATCGGCGCGCCATCGAGCTAGCTCACAAGGCCGCCGGGATGGATGCTCATCAGATGCCCTACTTCTACTTCGGCGATCGGCCGCACAGTATTCTCAGCGTCCTTTTGCCGAAAATTTCGCATACGCGGTTCCTCACCAAGTTGATGATCGCGGACGCCAGACGGCTCGAAGCGCAACAGGAGTACGACGAGGCAGGGGCCCTCTGTGCGACCGTGATACGGATGGGCAAGCACGTCGGCAACGGTATGACGCTGATTGAGGGGCTCGTGGGCATCGCGATCTGGCGGCTTGGAGAACGTGCCGTGTTGGATATGGCCCTACGCAGGCCTCTTTCACATAAACAGCTCAACGCGCTTAAGACCGAGTTTGACGATCTCGCGGCGCATCTGCCCAGCGTCCATCGCGGTTTGCAGGGTGAACGATTGATGGGTCCGGCGATTGTGGACGAGCTCTGCTCACGTCCCTTCGAGTTCTTCGCGAATATCCGGTTAGCGTTCGAACCGGGCAACATCGGTTTTGTCGGCGAGAACGTCGACGCCAATCCGGACGACGGATGGGGGCGACTCGAGCTGCGGATCGGCCGGCTGATATGCCCGGACCGCGCGATGAAACGGCATATGCGCGGATACTACGACAAGGTGCTTGAACGGGCGAACAAGGGTCCACATGCGGCGGCGGACATGAGTTTCGACGAGGAGCGATACATTCTCGAGGTCATCCCGAAGTGGGATGTGGTTTCGCGATCCTTGCTCCCGTCGCTGTCGCGCGCCATCACGCTTGGCGAGCGTCTCAAGGCCGACCTCGCCGCGACGCGAGCGATGGTGGCCATTCGCATTTTCATGCTCGAAAACTATGGGCACTTGCCGGAGAGCCTTGACAGAATCGAAGAAATGCTGCCGGACGGCGCCCTGATCGATCCATTCAGTAACGCACCGCTTGTTTACCGCCCGGCCAACGATGGATTCCTGTTGTACAGCGTGGGATCGAATCTCATCGACGACGGCGGACGCGAAGGTAAGAGCTGGGATGAGCTTGACATGGTCTATCCGTTCCCGCCGGAAGCACTCGAGCCGTTCAGCCCGGAAGGAGATCGGGAATGATTCAGGGTGATTATCGCCGTGTACTGTTTGTGCTCGGGGCATTCGCGCTGCTGTGGGGTTTGGCTGCGGCGCAGCAGCCTGATCAGCCAATAGCCGTTCCGACATCTGCTGACGTGGCTGCTGCGTCCGTCCAACCCGAGAAGATCCTCTCGCTGGCGCCGGCTGATGCATGGTTCATCGCATACACATCCGACCTCGAGCAGAGCTTCAAGAATCCGATTCTGAAGCAGGCGGCGGATTCTCGTGGAGGTGTCGCGGCGGTCCTGCACACGTTGACGGACACGTTCCACGGGCCGGGCATGCTCGCTGTCAGCGGCACTGTGGACAATCCGCCTTCATGGCGAGTGACCTTCGCGGCCAGAACTGTGCTTGACCGCGACGTATTCTTTCAGCGTTTCGCCGCAGAGATCGTGCCCGCGTGGAACCGCAGTCCCGTCGGTGCGACGGCAGGCGAACTGCAATTCGTCGAGGACCGGGCGCGTAGTTATCTGACGGTGTCCGGTCCCGTTCCCTTCTCACTTACGCTGGTGACGCGCAATGGCATCGTGTTCGGATCGAACGCGCCGGGTAAGGTCGACAAATGGGAACGTGGTATCGAGACGGACGGACGCTTCGTCAACTCCGATGACTTCAAACGGCTAAATGCCGGTCGGTCGGCACCGGTCGGCACCTTCCTCTACCTCAACACGCGATCGTTGATTCCCCTGGCCGCTGATGCACTCAACCAGACCTTGCCGAAGCTCTACGAGGCGCTGCAACTCGACGTGGTCGAGAGCGTCGCGCTTATCGGCTCGGGTTCTTCCAACCCACGGCGGTTGCGCCTGGCGATCGGCGCCAAAGAGATCAAAAAGGGACCGTGGCGTCTGCTCGCGTCGGCACCTTCCGAAATCACTCTGGCGAGAGCCTTTCCACCGGACACCACACTGCTGGTTGAAGGGGCGATGGCGCGGGGGGCGGACATCGTGGAGGACATCAAGGCTTTCGCGGCTGTGATCGACCGCGAAATCACCGACGAATACGAGCAGGAGCGGGCGGAATTCAATAGCGAGACGGGCCTTGATCCACAGAGCGACATCCTGGCGAACTTCGCCGGGGCATGGGCATTCGGCGTCAGCTGCGACTCCAACGGTTTCGACGATCCGCTGCTGGCGTTGCAGCTCGAAAGCGTCGAGACATTCAAAACGCACCTCCAGACGCTCCGTATGCTATACCAGCTCAAAACCAGCTCGATAAACCACCGAGGTGTCACTATCGAGCGGGTGGCGCGCAAGGCAAGCCCGTTCTCGTACGGTGTCGTCGAAAACGTGCTCCTGGTTTCACCGGAGAATGAGGCTGTGACGGAGGCGATTGACGCGATCCTTGACCGGAAGGGGCTCGACCGGACCAGGGCTTTCGACGCGATCCGCCGTCGATTGGCTTCGCCAACGTCCAAGTTCGTTTACGTCAACCTGGCCGAACTATTCTCGTGTCCGCCCGAATCCAAAGACGATGCTGATGCGTCCTACGCTGAGGCGGTCGCTGGGGCGGGTACAGCCATAGGGCTTGCCGTCGTCACGCACGAGCGAATGATCGCGCTGGAGTTCGTGTCAAGCGACGACACCACGGATGCGGCAATTGCCGTGCTGTGGCAGTCACTTGACGCATCGCTCGAGCGGGCGCGGTATTTGTCAGCTCGAATGGTGTCGACGGCAAACGTGCAGGGGTTGCTCACCGCCTGCCACGTCTACACCGCCGACCACGAAAAGCAGTGGCCGCCATCGCTGGAAGCGCTGGTTGAAAGTGGGCTGTTGGGCGACCGATCGCAAGCGGCAAAACTCCTGACGAATCCGTACGATGGCGAGCCCGAATCCGCCGTGGCGACATACTATCTCTATCGCTTTATTCCGGACGCCGCAACCGTGAACAATCCAGCCGCCGAGGTGGTGATCAGCGAGCCGGAGATTCGCAGTGGTGGCGCCGTCTTCGGCTTTTGTGACGGCCACGCCGAATGGATCGAATCACCCCGGGCGAACGAGCTGCTGGTGATTATGCGTTCCGGGCACTGACAACTACTTTCAATGCCGGTTCTTGGGTGTGCCACGTTGCTGTGACTTGAACCTGTTGGCAGGCTCCCAACAAGTTCCAATAACATATTAGAGCGGCCGATAACAGCAGGATATAGGCGACAACCTTCGTGCGGCGACGAAGACTCCTCGACATGTGTTTCCAGCGAATTCCGTGGTGATGGTGCTTGGCCGATGGACGCGCGGCACGGTGCCCCGTGTGATGGACACCCTGAGCCCGGGCCGCAGTTGTACTGACCGAAGGCATCGTGTTTGCCGAACCTCCGCGGCAAGTGGCATCGCGGCGGGCGCAGGGCCCGCGCGCATTGACATCGGCTAAACCTACGTCCGGTTTCACGACTTACCCGAACACGCTTGCCGAAAATGACATTGCCACGTCACGGGCACGTCCGATCACATGCCGAACACGTCAGATAAATTCAGACACACCTGCCGGAGCCAATGCACACAGCCGTGTGACCGGCACATTATGAGAACCTGCCAGAGCATGAATTCACCCGTCACATAACTTGCCGTATGGCAGCAGCCCCATAACGGGGCCCGCACTTCGAATGCTGTGGTTCCGACAGGATGATCAGGGCGGCCGCGGGTAATCGGCACGCACCGTTTCCCCCACGCGACACCGGGGCAGGAGGCTGGAAATGCCATAGACCAACGAGCTGCTGCCCGAGGTGCAAGCGGAACGAAGGAGCGGTGACCCTCGTGCGGCAGTGACTCAAGCAAACGAGTGCACTCCACACTCAAGCGGCCTGTCGGTCGGCGTTCCACACTCGGGGCAGACGCCGGAGATGTTGCCGGTCAGATTGTAGCCGCATCGTACACAGCAGTTGTGCCTGCGCCGGTGCCAGCGGCGCAGAGGCCCGCGGATCAAGGTGACTGCAGGGTAACTCATCAGAATGGCCCCGAGGAGCCAAAGAGGCCCAGAGCAGGTCGCTATCAGTGCGTAACCGGATCGTTCCCATTGTCGCGCACGCCGCATTTGAGCGGGTGTCTGGGGCCCAGAACTGAATATTTCAAAAAGTGGAGCCATAACGTAATGCCCTACGTAGAACGGGCCGAGCATCTTCGCGACCATAGGCGGACCGAAATCCTCCGGACGACACGCATCAGCCAGTGCCAGATGCAGCCTTCCACGATGGGCTAGCGCGAACATGCTGCGCCCCTCTTCCGAGCCGATTCGAGCCCCCCAACCTTGAGTGCTAAAGTCGGACCTGACCGGCAAGTCCGGAAGCCACCTCCACTGGCAGAATGCTTGGTCAGGCGTCTTCATGCTGATGCGGCATGCGGCGGACGACTTGTCCACTCGATAGCTCAGGCACCAGAGCAGTGCTGTTCCAGCAGCCGCCAATGTTAGAGCTGTAATGACTGCTCCCCGGATCATCAGACAGTTATACCAGACGTGTTCGGCGCGGGTGCATGGGAGCGCAGCAAGGGAGGGGGTGCCTGGGACCAAGAGCTAGCCTCGCAATCATCGTTCTACGATGACCGTGCAATCCGGCAGAGCGTCGAGGAACCGTCGGCCGTAGGATTTCGTGCGGACGCGCGGATCGAGGATTACGACGATGCCGGTATCGCTGCGCGTGCGGATCAGGCGACCGACGCCCTGCCGGAATTTCAGGATTGCCTCGGGGACCTGAAACTCCAGGAACGGATTCCCCCCGGTCTGTCGCATCCGCTCGATCCTAGCTTCGACAATCGGCTCGGTGGGCGCCGCGAACGGTAGCTTCACGATGATCACGTTGCTTAGTGCCTCGCCGGGCACATCAACACCCGTCCAGAACGTATCCGTCCCGAAAAGTACGCTGCGCGGCACCGACCGGAACTTAGCAAGCATCAGCGACCGCGGCATCCCTGAACCCTGCACGAGCAGCGTCATATTTTCCTCATCGAAGAACGATGACAATACCTCGGCACACTCGTTCAACATCTGATAGCTGGTAAACAGAACGAACGCCCGTCCGGAAGTCTTGCGAACGTATTTCCTGATCGCGTCACACGCCGCGGGGATGAACGCCGCCGTGTTGCTCGGATCGGGCAGACCGGCTTCCACGTATACCGTAAGCTGCTCGCGGTAGTTGAATGGTGACCCAAGCGCGACACCTCGGGTACTCTCCAATCCGAGCCGGCCGCGCAGATACCCGAACGGATCTTCGCCGGCCGTCGTCAGAGTTGCCGACGTCAGCACCACGCACTGAACCTGATCGAACAGCAACGCCTTAAGCTCCGGACCCACATCGACCGGCCTGGCGTTGAGTGTCACGCGGTGTCGCGGCGCATTGCTCATCTCCATCCAGTGCACCCACCCGTCCTTCTTCTGCGTGTGCCAACTGTCGATTCCCTTGGCAAAGTCCGTGCAGCGGTCCATCAGCCCGCTGAGTTCCGAGCGGTCTTCCTCGTCTTTGAGCTCCTTGCTGACCGTGCGTAATCGATCGCGCAGGTCCACAAGGGCTGCGTGTGCAGGTTGCTTAACCGGCGGCGGCTTACGCAGTCGCCCGTTGTGATTGCGATGCTCTGCGCGCCAGGCAGCAAGGTCGGCGAAGTAGCGGTCGACCACCTTGCGGGTTTCGCCTACCATCGGGATGATTGCCTCCCCCGGCCCGCCGCCCAGCACGCCTCGCCCGGTCCGTTCGTTGTGCAAACGGTTCAGCAGGTACCGGACCTGGTTGTTGGCTATGCTTAGACCGAGGTGATCACCGGCCACGCGCTCGACCGTGTGGGCCTCGTCAAGAATAACATAGTCATAATCCGGAAGAATCGAAGCCCCGCGACGCCGGACCGTCATATCGGAAAAGAGCAGGGCGTGGTTGACGATCAAGAGTTGAGCGCTGCCGGCCCGGCGACGAGCACGCTGATAAAAGCACCGCCCAAAATGCGGGCACCGCCGACCGAGGCAGTCATCGGCGTCGCTTCTGGCCAGATCCCAGACAGCTTCGTTCGGTTGCTGAGGCAGGTCCGCGAGCGATCCGTCCGTAGTCTTGTACGCCCACTGCTCGATCCGCCACAATTCCGCGAGCTGCTTCTTCCCGCTGAAGAGCTGCCGCTGCCGTGCACTCGCCCGCGCTAGGCGCCGCAGCCCGACGTAGTTCGAGCGACCTTTGACCAGAACCGCGGAGAAATCCTCCGGAAGAACCGACCGCAGAAAGGGAATGTCCTTCCCCACAAGCTGCTCCTGCAATGCGATCGTGTGAGTGCTGATGACGACCCGTCCACCCTCTTTAGTTACCCGCTCGATGGCCGGAACCAGGTAGGCGAAACTCTTGCCCACACCGGTACCGGCCTCGACGAGCAGATGCTTGTCGCTTTTGAACGCGGCGGCGACGGCCTCGGCCATTTCGAGTTGCTGCGGCCGGACTTCATAGCCGGACAACTTGCTCGCCACTCGTCCGCCTTTCGCCAACGTGTGCACGTGTCCGGCCAACGTCCAATCTCCTTGAGGGGCTTCAGAGCCTCGGTGGTTTACGGTACACTCCGCGTTTTTTTGCAGGCATGTGCATAGCCTTACTCGGTTCGTCATGGAGGTCAAGACTTGAGCACACGGACGGCTTCACCCACCATGCCCGGTCCGGTCACACAGGCGGAACGCATCGGATCCCTCGATGTGCTCCGCGGCTTTGCCGTTTTGTGCATACTTGTCATGAACATTCAGTCATTCTCGATGATCGGGGCGGCCTATTTGAATCCGACCGCGTATGGGGACCTTACCGGTTGGAACTACATCGTCTGGCTCCTCAGTCACGTTTTTGCCGACCGGAAATTCATGACGATCTTCAGCATGCTCTTTGGGGCAGGGATCGTTCTGATGACCTCCCGCCGCGAGGCCGCCACAGGTCGGTCAGCGGGCGTGCACTACCGCCGAATGGGGTTCCTGCTGCTGTTTGGCCTCCTACACGGCTATCTGCTGTGGTACGGCGATATCCTAAACGCCTACGCTATGTGCGGATTCATCGTCTTTTTGTTCCGCCGGCGACGACCGGGAACGTTGATCGTCGTCGGTTTGCTGTCGATTGCGTTTGCCTCGGCGCTGTCAGTCTTCTTCCATTGGTCGATCCAATACTGGCCTGCGGAGAACATTGCGGAAACCTTGAAATGGTGGGCGCCATCGCAGGAGGTCATCGCCGAAGATATCGGTGCCTATCGCGGCGGCTGGCTCGGACAGCTTCCCCATCGGGCATCGACCGCGATCTTCTTCCAAACGGCCCTGTTCCTCATGGAGAACGTATGGCGGACCGGCGGGCTCATGCTCGTCGGTATGGGCTTATTCAAGCTCGACGTCTTCAGCGCGAAACGCTCCTCGGGCGTTTATGTGCTGATGATCGGCGCCGGCCTGCTTGTCGGCATCCCTATTATCCTCTACGGGGTTCATCGCAACTTTGCGGCACAGTGGGATTTTGAATCCTGCTTCTTCCTTGGCGGGCAGTTCAACTACTGGGGAAGCCTTTTCGTGGCCATAGGATGGGTCGGCCTCGTCATGCTGGTGTGCAAGTATGGCGTCGCGCCGAAGCTCACACGAACCCTGGCGGCCACCGGCCAGATGGCGTTTACCAACTATCTGCTACAAACCGTGATTTGCACGACCATTTTCTATGGCCACGGTTTCGGGCTGTTTGGCAAGGTCGAGCGGATCGGTCAGATCCTTATCGTGTTCGCAGTTTGGGTGGTGCTGCTTGTAATCTCACCGATCTGGCTGCGCCACTTCCGCTTCGGTCCCGTGGAATGGTTGTGGCGTTCGCTAACCTACATGAAGGTCCAACCCATGCGGCGTGCGGCCGTGCAGGCGGGGATCGCCGCGATGTGACCGGTTACTTGGCTGTGAAGCGTTGCTCAACCTCTTCCACGCTGCCACAGATTTCAAACCAATGATCGAGACACGTCGCGCCGAGGATGCCGCTGACGAACGGCGACGGTTCGATCAGCACAACCCAGCCGTGACTGAGCCTGGAACGCGTCACCAGTTGGACCAGCGCGGACAGACCGCTTGAATCGATGGAAGTGACCTCGGATAGATCGATCGCCAAGGCCGTCTCCGCATTGGATGCAGGTTCCTCGAGCGTCTCCAGGAACGCCTCGACCTCCGTGACGCCGAATTCTCCCGCGAGCTTTGCCACCGCGATCGGTCCGCTCTTGTCGATTTGAATATCCACCGTGAAAACCTTTGCTGCCGGAGCCTCGCAACGGACGTACTCTTCGATACGTTGGGTTACCTTCTCAGATTATCCGAGTCAACCCTCCGCATTGCGACCATGGGCAGGAGGAAGTTCTCGCCTTCAAAAACGGTGACCTCGCCGGACACGAGGAAGACAAGCCCGCCTTTCTCATGCTTCAACAACTGTAACATCAATTCCACGCTTGAGTTCGGAAGGAGTTTCATTGGCGGCTCCGGGTGATCCGGATGGTCCGACTCAAACACGAATGTCCACCACGGCCCATCACGAATGATCCGCCCGGGGCGGTGCACGAGCGGTGAGCCGTCCGGAATCAACGTCCGCACGGCGGTCGCGCCACGGTCAAGTCGATTCTCAGAAGGCGATACGACCAGCGGGATCACTTCCTCACTGGGTTGTTGCCGACTCATCGCGGCGAGCACATCATCAACGGACGTATCGGCTGACACAATATCGCCCGCCGCAGTTTCCCCGGCAGGCTTTTGCTGCGGGCTCTTTTCTTTAACGGATGTTTCGTCCTTTCCATCGATCTCGTCCAGTCTGGCAGCCGCCTGACCCGTGTCCACCGATCGTTTTGCCAATCGAACCAGCAGGTAGTTCTCACCCCCAAAGACGGTCATCTCTCCTGAGACAATGAAGTTGACGGGCGAGCGGGCACCTGTGGCCGTCCGGACCATCACCTCCAAACCGGCACCGGGCAATAACTTCGTCGGCGGTTCGCCGTCAGCCGGATCAAACACAAACGTCCACCACAGACCTTGCTTCGCTAGCCGCCCGGATCGATCCACCACGACCGAACCTTCAGGCCACAGCGCCGCATGCTCGGGCGTGCCGCGATCCCCGGTTGCACCCGCTGGTAGTATCGTTTCAGCCACGGACCGGCGTCGTTGCAGAGCCTTGAGAAGTTCCTCCGCTGTGGGCCGGTCCATGGCGTTCACGTCAGCCTGCTCCAAATCCGATGGTTGCGGTTCGCGCGCGTTAGTGGAAGGTCCCCACTCCTGAGGATTCACCTGCGCATTTATCGGAGTGCCCAGCACCATCGTGAAACCGCACGCGATCGTAATCAGATCTCCCATGGCTGTAACTCCGCCCACGATTCGCCTCCTTACCACGTCGGCTGCTCATAAATGCCGTCCTGACCTGTGCCGAGACCGATCCCGAGTCTGCTGAAGGCTCTCCTTTGACGGAATCGCCCTGGCTAGGCCACGCGCTCACCCAACGTACTTGAACGTGTGTGAGTATCGACTATCCCCTATGGGTCTGTCCAGAGGGCTTATCGCCTGTTTGAAAATTCAGAACGGATCGATGGGACGTGGATTTACCCACCGTCGATAAACCGGCACGATTGGACCGTAAACGGCGCCTCCGGGTGAGCGTCAGCTCAAGGGGTAAACGCGGATTCGACAAGGTTTCACGGTGCAAGGTGTACACGGCGTTCGAATCAATGATCCGAGCCCTCCTTGACATTTTGCGCGGGCGGTCGCCCGGATGAATCCGCTCCGTGAGTGGCGAAATGTCAAGGACCAACGCGGGGTATGGGTTGGTCACTCGCTCACTACCCGTCGCTCGCGTACCGGGCTCGGTTCAAGAGTCTACCCACACTATCTTGACGCACATCGCCCGTGCAGACCCGAGGATATTAGTTGTCGTTTACAGGGCTTAACGATAGAGTGCGGGTGGATTGCGAGTTGCGTATCTCTGTGAGCCGGCAATCCGTCGAGAGCCGGCGCGGAAAGCGCTTCCCGCGTTGAACCAACACCAACAGGATCACCCGCATTGAGAGCCGTTATCTTCGATCGTTCCCTGAGAGTCGAGCCGGACCACCCGGAGCCCAAACCGGGTGACGGGGAATGTGTGGTCCGGGTGCATCTGGCGGGCATCTGCGCGACCGATCTGAATATCACCGGAGGCTACACGGACTTTGCCGGCGTGTTGGGCCATGAGATGGTCGGCACCGTCGTGACCGGCTCTTCCAAGTGGCGTGGCAAACGCGTCGTGTGTGAGATCAACTGCGTCTGCCGGGAATGCGAAATGTGCATTGCCGGTCTGGCGAATCACTGCCGCAAGCGGACCGTTGTGGGCATCGAGGGACGCGACGGCTGCTTTGCGGATCTAATCGCCGTTCCCGAGCGCAACTTGCACCTCGTACCGGACGTGATCTCGGACGAGGAGGCTGTCTTCGTCGAGCCGCTGGCGGCGGCCTATCAGGTGATCGCACAGTGCCCCATCGACGAGCGGGTAAGCGTCAGCGTTGTCGGGCCCGGGCGCCTGGGGTTGCTCGTCGCCCAGGTGCTGGCGACCACCGGATGCAGGCTGACCGTCATTGGCCGCAACCCGGAAAAGCTGATGCTCTGTGAGAAGAAGGGTATTCAGGCGGTCCACGTTAACGACCTGATCCCGCGTCAGGACCGTGACATTGTGGTCGAATGCACCGGCGCACCGGAGGGATTGGACATCGCCATGGGGCTTGTGCGACCCCGCGGCACAATCGTGCTGAAAAGCACTTATGCCAAACCTGGGGCACTGAACCTCGCACCGATTGTTGTCCACGAGATAAACCTGATCGGCAGCCGCTGCGGCCCCTTCCCCGAGGCGATCAATGCGCTTGCCCGCCAGGCCGTCGACGTGCGATGCATGATCTCGCGCACGTTCCCGATCGAACAGGCTGACGAGGCCTTCGAAGCCGCCAAAGACCCGCAGAACGTAAAAGTCCTTCTCAAAATCAATCCGCGGTAGACGAATGTTTCTCCCTGACCGCTGACCGAGCGTCACTCGTGCATCTATGATAAGTCCTTGTCACAACGTGACTTACGGACGATCACTGCGACGACCGCCCGCTGCGACGACCGCCTGGTTGATTGGGCGTCGTTTCTCTTGTGTCATTCGGGTGGATCGGTTACAATACTATCGGCCGTTCAGAGCCGTAACGACGGTCGCGGCTATTTGTAGGCGCGCTGTCAACGTGCAGCGCGAGCACTTCTGAAGATGGGAAGGACATGGGGTCGCGCGAGACCAATCTGACGCATCGGCCACACGTCAATTCGACGCAGGAGGTTTACAACAATGGAAACACGAAATAAGTATGCAGGACGGGTTTGGTGCATGGCGGTTGTTGGTGTCACCACAGTGGCTCTGCACGCGTACGGGCAGGCGCGCGCGGTCAACCCGAACGGGCGAACCAATCGAAAGGACAAGATCGAGACAAAAGCGCCGTCACCCCGGGCGATGCTCGCAGCCGGAGTGACGAGATCAGCACGGGCGGCGGTGGAGTACATCGACGAGGACGCCCCGGTCATAAAGGTCTACAGCGAGCAGAGCAAGCGATCCGGCAGGGTCGCATCCGGCTCGACGCAGACGTATGTCTACAGGTACAACCAGATTCAGCCGTATGGGATCTTCTACAACTACAACTCGAGCACGAGTGACTTGACGACCGTGCCGGGCGTTTTCCTGGCCGACAACCTGACGTTCGGGAATGGATTTGTGGGCGGCATGACGATCTCGGGTTACGAGCTGTATGTCTATCGCAGTTCATTTGATCCCCAACCCGGGTTGGCGGACGTTCATGTCGAGCTGTGGGACGGCGATCCGTTCGAGGTGTTTGACACCGGTGCCGACGGCTACTCGGTCTCGGTGATCGACGGCACGCAGGCGGACTTTGTTGATATCCCCGCGGATACGCACGCTTGGCTGGTGGCTTCGTTCGATCCCGAGGTCGTGATCCCCAACAAACGTGTCTGGATGGTTCTAACCTCGAATGCGTGCCGTCTCGGTTGGCACACTTCATGGACTAAGCCTCTGATTGGCAGTGACGCCCCCGATGACGTTTGGGAGGCGGCGCAAGACAGGAGCCAAGGCGGTGATCCCGAGCATCTGCCGGGTCAATGCTGCGAGGACGGTTCATTCTGCGATCCCGACAACCTTTGTCCCGGTGACACCGGGAACCGCTACTTCTGCTGGGACGATCACGCCGAAGACCTCACGTTCGGGTGGTTCGGTGGCCCGTGCAAGGGTGATGACGAGACCGACTATTGCGCCACGTTTGTTGCTAACGTGTTCGCGACGGCAACAGCGGTTGTGTCGTTTCGCCCGGTCGCTGCGGATGCGAAGGATACTACGTTTAATCCTGACTGGAGCTGGAGCATCAGGGACAACGAGATCTCGATGGCAGAAGGCGGCCGACCCGTCTGGATGGAGATTCGAGTCACCGACTGGGACCTGCCGCCGTGGACCTGCGTTGGCAATCCCGATGCTCCCAATGACGGCCAGCCCTGCACCAGCGATGCTGATTGTCCGACAACGGGTTCCTGGTGCGGAACACACATGTTGGCGTGGCAGGTCGCCCTCGATTCGTTGGGGTACAGCAGCGGTTTACAGGGTACGCTTGCGCCGTACGAGTACCCCTGCACGGCGGACTCTGACTGCTGGGATGTCATCGGGCCCCGGTCAAAGTGTGGGACCTACGACCCCGGTTTCTGTGTTAACGCGTTCATCGACTCGACCCGGTCGGACTACGTGTTTAACCACCCATATGTCTAGAGCCATTTGAATGCGGTCGACATCAGCACGCTGGACTATCGGTGGGGATGCACACTCTCTTCGGGTTACCCCGTTCCGCCCCCAGGTCAGAACAATCCACCGCGCGGCGAGCAGTACCTCGGCGCGTGGGTCCTCTGGGTCCCCAGTGACGCGAAGGGTACGTTCTCCATCTATCCGAAAGCGTATCCGGAAAGCAACCTGCTGAATCCGGACAGCCAGTTTATGCCGCTGGTGGGGCTTAATCCCGGGATTATCACGGTCGAGGTTGGCCAGTGCTGCTTTGGTCTGGGGACCGGGGATCGTGACGGCTGCATTGACGAGATTACTGTTGGGCAGTGCGCAGATGCCGGGTTGTGCCACGGTGAGTGCAGCGAAGACGGCACAACGCCCTGCATGACTGACGACGAGTGCACGGGTACGTGCAGTGGTGTCTGCAACACCGCCCCCTGGCGGGTTATCGAAGGCTCGGCCGACACATGCTACTCCGACGTGGACTGCGCCGCGTTCACCTGCAGCGCCGATTCGGCTCCGTGTGACCCCCTTGCTGGTGCCTTCGAAGATGTGGACTGCACCCCAGGGCTTTGTTGGGACGGCACTACTCCTTGCGACTCGCGATGGGATTGTTGGGGAGTAGGCTACGGTATCTGCACAGGTGGACTATATGGCTGCTACCTGAATTTTGATTGCCCGGGTAACGAGACCTGCGAAGGCGCGCCGGGTATTTGCAGCAACGTGTGCATGGGTGGCGAGGTTTGCGTGTTTGTCGCCGGCGACATCTGCCTGCTCGACAACGGGATGGATTGTCCGGCGGGGATGGACTGCATTGTGCAGGGAGACTATGCGTTTTTCCCTGGGCATGATTGCAGCGAACCATGTATTCAGTGCCCCAGCCCCGGTCCGAATGATCCTTTGTGCGGCGACGGGGATGCCTGCACCGTTGACGTTTGCACTGAGTACCTGACGTGTAGTCATACGCCGGTAACGATCACGCCGAACGAATGCTGCGATCCGACCTGCACGATTAGTGACGCAGCCGACCTGGGCGGCCTCGGTACGATCGTGTCGAACGTTGACGACGATCAATGCACCGACAACTTGTGCACGCCCGGCAGCGGATGCGCCGTGGCGCCGCTGTGCGGGGTGCCGTACAACCCGTTGTCAGCATACGGTACGGAGTGCGACGACTGGAACCACTGCACGTACAATGACATCTGCGACGGAGAAAATCCGTCCGGCTGTGCCGGACTGGACGTAAACGCGGTCAATTGTACGACGTCTGCCATCTGCAAGAGCAAAACCGGTGTGTCGTTTGACTGCGTCGACGGTTACTGCCACTGCGTGTACGAGACGCTCTATCAGAAGTGCCGGTATATCTCATTACTCCCCCAGAACCTCGGTGCTGACAGTGCCATACGGGTGACGTTCATGGATTTGCCCGACCCGTACAACGTGTGGAACGGTGTTCAGATGTGGGTCAGGCCGCCGGCTGAATACTGCCAGAACTCCGGCCAGGTAACGTCACCTCCGGAGGGGTGTGGATCTTCACCGGGCCTTGCGCCCACATTCCTGGCCTCGTCGCTGCAGTGTGAGCCGTACTACGCGGATTGGAACACGACTCGTGCCCTTCACCTGTATCACGAAGGCATCGTTCCGGCTGCTGTGTATGAGGTTCAGGCGATCGAGATCGGCCTCGACACTTCCGTGGAAGAAAACTATACGGCGCCGTTGGAGTTGACCACAAGCATCTGGGGTGATGTCGTCAAGGACTGCATGACGCAGCCGTGCGGTCCGCCTGACGGAGTCGTCAATAAGACGACCGACGTCACTGCGTTTGTGGACAAGTTCAAGAACCTACCGATTGCGATGATGCAGGTAAGGACCAATCTGGTCAGCGCCGACTGCAGCGCGGTCCTGGATCAGATGACGACCGTTTCTGAATTCGTCTACGCCCTCGAGGCGTTCCGCGGACATGCGTATCCCTTCTCACCCGGTCCGCTTCCATGTCCGTAACGGGCGGTTGGAGATTGGTGATTGCGGATTGCAGGTGCCCGGCGTCGGGTGGGGGCGGGACAGGGCACCCAGCGCCTGGACTGCTGACTGAGCGTCACTCGCGCGTCAGTCAAAAATCCTTGTCGCGACGTGACTTGCAAACGATCGTCACACAACCGCGCTGTTTCTCCCGTCACACTTGGCAGGATCGGTCAGGATGACATCGGTAGCTTAGATCAATAGAACACGGTCGTGATCAGGTTTGGTTCGGTATGTTTCCCCTCGAACATCCCGATCGTGGTCGTCGCGAATTTGATTGTGATGTCGCTGTGCTGGTCGAGCCATTCGTTAATCTGGTTCACCATGAAATCGGTGGCGCCCTGACTGATCCGGCAGTGGAACATGCGGCAGCGCGTGGCGCCGACGCCGTCCGGGCGCGGCAGCCTTTTGAACTTGCCATCATCCGCAACTCCTTGCCCGCGCGCGGCCTCTGTCTGCAGGTGAATGCGGGTGCTCGACATCTCGACCTTAGTGTCGTCCTTGCTGTCCTCCTCGAGCTCGATCGGTGACAGGTTCTCTTCCTCGAACATGCCGCCATCATCCTCGGCGCCGCCGGATTCCTCGTACTCCGTCAGGCAGTGCGCGCAGAGCATCTTGCCGTTGACCTGCCGGGCGATACCGGAATCAAGATGCTCCTGGTAAACGCTCGCGCCGCACTGTTCGCATACTTTAATGTCATCATCACCTATCATCTGAGAGGCTCCCTAGATGAACCGAAAAGGGCATTTTACAGGACTCGCTTGACAACCGTCAAGACGGCAAGTCCGGCATCCCCCGGCAGGGGTCCGTGACACTTCCGGCGGTTTCAGTGCCGTGCTCTGATGTAGCCTGAAAGGCTGATCTACAGTAGCCGTGAGCAAGTCACACCGAGCGGGACGCCGCCCACGGTTAACCCCAACACCCGTTCCATTCGACCCTGCAGGGATTGTATAAGCGACATCCGGTGGCGGCGCTGCGCTTGCCTCCGGCTATGACAGGGCAGGCCTTCAGCCCGCGACCCCGCCCGCCGATTCTGTCACAGCCCCCCCGGCAGCTCCCGGGTGAGCGATGTATTCCGAAAAAGATAGCGATTAGGCGGTCCTTTGGAGCGGGTGGGAACGCCGGAACGCATCCCAGGTCCGGTTGATCCGCCGGCCGATCAGCGCAGCCATGGCCACGGCACTCGGCTCGCTCAACTGACGCCCGCTGCGTCTGCGGGCTCACAGCCCGACCGAAACGAATGCCGATGACCTGAGAACCTCCCTGACGACGGGGCAATTGCCCTCGCTGCCGCCCGCAGGGTAGGCGGCGTTGCCATCTTTTGTGGCATTGTGTCGTCATGTCGCCCTCCTGAGATTGTAGCGGCCTGCGTCCTCGCAGGCCGTTTCCCCGGCAAGCGTTATTGCGCACGACGGCCGGCGGGGACGCCGGCCGCTACAGAAAGAGCACGAATTATTCGTATGTGCCACAGAGAATGGCCACACCCGGGTAGGCGGGTTGGAATCCGGATATTGTTTCGCGGCCGGGATCCGGTTAGAATCACGGTTGCTGCGATGCGCTAGAGGGGAGGAGTTATCCCAACCCGTTTGAGTGATGAGGACTGCCGCGGGCGCGGCTCTCGTTACGAAACGAAGGGCAGGTTGGGAGCGAGCAGCCGTTCATTCATTTCCAACGAAGGAGGATAGTGCGATGCGGAACATTTCAAGATTAGTGGCAGTGACAGCGGTGATGTCGGCCTGCGTTTCGGGAGCGCAGGCGGTGGAGATCCAGACGGTGACGGTCGGCAACCCGGGGAACGCCGACGACACACACGGCGACGGGTACGGTGGTGTAGACTACGTCTACAACATCGGCACCTTCGAGGTCACGGCCGGTCAGTACACGGAGTTTCTCAACGCCGTGGCGGCGACGGACATGTACGGGCTGTACAGCACGAACATGTGGACGAACAGTTACGGCTGCAAAATCGAACGCACCGGCTCGTCGCCCAATTACAGCTACACCGTGGGTGCGGAATGGGCGGATCGACCGGTGAACTATGTGTCCTGGGGCGACGCAGCGCGGTTCGCCAACTGGCTCTATAACGGCCAACCGACGGGTGCCCAGGACTTGAGCACAACGGAAGACGGGTCTTACTACCTTAACGGTGCGACGAACGACGAAGATCTAATGGCCGCTGTGCGTGAACCGGACGCGACGTGGGTGATTCCGTCGGAGGACGAGTGGTACAAGGCGGCGTACCACTACAACGACGGCGTGACAGACAATTACTGGGACTATCCGACGAGGAGCGACAACGTGCCAGCGTGCGAGTGTTGTCCCCCGGCCGTCCCCAACTCTGCAAACTACGATTGTAACGGAGCCGATCCTGGCGGGTTCGCATGCGGTCCGCCGTTCTATGGAACCAATGTGGGCTGCTACGATTCTTCCGCGAGCCCCTATGGTACGTTCGACCAGGGCGGGAACGTCTGGGAGTGGAACGAGTCCGTAATAGGTTCGTTTCGTGGCGTCCGCGGCGGCTCATTCGGAACCAACGTCGACGGCCTGCACGTGGCGGGCCGCAGCTACAACGACCCGGCGGACGAAAACAGCATCGCCGGGTTCCGTATCGCCGAAGCCCCTGGGCCCATCCCCACTCTTTCTGAATGGGGCCTTGTTGCGATGGCCTTACTCGTTCTGACGGCGGGGACGCTCGTGTGGGCGAGGCGTCGTGCGGCGACAGCATGACCGGACAAGGAGAGGTACGCAGGTTAACCTTTGTTCCGCCCCCTTTTTACCCTGCTAAGCGGTCATGCGTAAATTTGTAGCGTTAGTTCTGAGTTTGCCGATGAGAGGACATGGATCAACATGGTTTTGGATGAATGGAGTCATCCATGTCCCAGATACTCTTCGTTCGTGCATTGACGCGGCGGGAGACCGGCGAGTTGCA
>Ga0307432_1000588_pt1 | contig 26801 bp, 24 predicted proteins | sample SalMarWE160150MG_FD_202158 | JGI IMG/M metagenome (GOLD analysis project Ga0307432, IMG submission 202158) | Salt marsh sediment microbial communities from the Plum Island Ecosystem LTER, Massachusetts, United States - WE1603-150 | ecosystem: Environmental > Aquatic > Marine > Intertidal zone >...
AGGCATTACCATGGAGAAGGTGGTTTTCTTTTTACCCGGATGGGGAGAAAAATAGTTATTTTTTTCCCACCAATCTCCCCACTTTTTTTCTATTTCTTGAGGCTCATATCTTTTCTTCATTTTTTCCAACGGCTTCATCCTCCCAGGCATCTTAATAAGAAAGAGAGCAATTGTTTGCTTAACTAGGGATTCAGGGGAGGAACTTTCTACGCTTCGTGGTCTAAGCATTCCAATATGGCTTTAACGAATTTCTCAAAGTATATTAGTTCATTTCTCACTATTTCTATTAATTCTTCTTTAGGAATTTTCCAGTAGGTATGAACCAGCCGATTTCGCAAATCAACAAGAGGAATTAGCCTATAGTATAGTTCTTTTTTCAATATCTTATTTTCGTAAAGTACGGTGAGGATATCTTTATAGCTAGCAGGCTTTCGAAAAACCTTATTGGCAATGATCTGGTTACCTATGGTGAACATTGCCTCTAAAATTATCTGAAGATGATAACGGGACAAAAGAAATTTCTCTCTGTGGTCCAGATCCTCGAGTTTTATTTTTCTAAGATAATCAGTAGCCTGTTTTATCTCATTTAAACGGTGAAAGATTTCTTCTTTGTTTACCAAATCACTTTTCCTTGCGTATAGCTTGGCTAAAGGCTCGATTATATTCCTCGGCTAAGTATGAAAAGTCTAAATATTCATTGAGGATAGAGGTTTCGTATTCTACTCGATCCTTTTCTTTTCCGAAAATACAGATGCCGTCTTTAATTACATTGTAACAAAAACTCAAAGTCTGGTCATTAAGAGATCCTACCTCGATGTATTCAGCACGGAGCCTCTCTTTTATTCGACTTTGCAAAAGAAGACTCTTTTTTAGTTTTTCTTTCTCGTCTTTGTTCCATAAGACCGCTATATCTATGTCGCTCATTGGTCCAATTTCTCCTTTAACTTGAGAACCAAATAGATAAGATAAGATGACCCTTGATTTTGTGAAAAAGGGAGAAAGCTTTTCCCTGACAAACTGCAAATCGTATCTTTTCAACTCTTTTCTTATTGGCATTCGACTTTGCCTCTTTTCTCTATCTTACTTAACTGTCTTGTTATGTCAAATGGAGCCTCATTTACTAAGTCAGAAATAGTTGAGGGTCACAAGGTCCATTTTACATTTGTAAAAATTAATGATAAAATTACTCTGGTAGCAGAAAAGGAGGATTTTTCAGGAAACTGGAGATGGTTTTAATTGACAAGGATGGTCACGTGGGTTATAATAAAAACACAAGGAGTTTAGCAGATAGAGCGGGCTACCATATTTTTCTTTTCCTAGAATTTGGGCTTTTTGTCTGAATCCGTTTGACCATACTTCTTTAAGATGAAAAGTGGCAGAAAAAAACTAAAAAATTACTCTTTTGTTTTACCAGCAGTTATTTTATTAATTGTTATTACTATATTTCCCCTGGTTTATTCCTTGACTCTTAGTTTTTTCCATTGGGATTTGCGTCGACCGCTAGGCTGGAGGTTTGCTGGGTTTAGTAATTATGCCAAAGCTCTTTTCAGTGATCATAGATTTCATCGTTCTTTGATAACCACAGGCATTATTGGAGTAAGTGCTGTCCTTCTGGAATTTGTATTGGGCCTGGGATTGGCTCTTTTGCTAAGCAGAAAGCTGGTAGGTAAAAGAATTTTAACTACTCTCTTAGTAATGCCAGTGATGATTTCCCCGGTGGTAGCCGCTCTGATGTGGAGGATGCTCTATCATGAGAAATACGGGGCTATTAATGCTATTGTAAGGTTGTTAGGGTTTGGCAGTGGTCCCAGTTGGCTGGGTAGTCCGAACCTGGCACCCTTTTCTGTTGTTCTGGTAGATGCCTGGCAGTGGACTCCTCTTTTTATGATGATTCTCCTGGCTGGCCTTCAGTCTATTCCGGTAGAACCGCACGAATCAGCACTAGTAGATGGAGCCTCCCGGCCTCAGGTATTTTGGCATATTACACTACCTATGCTTAAACTTTCCATTATTGCTGCTCTTCTGATTAGACTGGTAGATGTAATAAAGCTCTTTGATACAGTTTTTATTTTAACATCAGGTGGTCCGGGGAGCTCTACAGAAACAGTTAGTTATTATGTTTACCTGGTGGGATTTCGTTTTTTTAGAGTCGGGTACGCAGCTTCTCTTTCCTATTTGCTGCTGGCTATTGTGGTAGTAATAGCTCTTGGATTCTTGAGAATCTTGCGAAGAAGGGAGGTTGGGTGAGGTGTTTTCCAGGCGCGCATTATTAAAAATAGAAAATATTGCTGTATATGTGATTTTGGTTATGGCTGTTAGTCTGGCCGTTTTCCCTATTGCCTGGACTGTCTCCACATCGTTCAAAAGTGTCGGGGAATACTATACTTATCCTCCAGTGTGGATTCCCAAAAATCCAACTATAGCCAACTATACTTACATTATTTCTACGGCTGGCCTGGATTATCTTCGAAATAGTCTCATTATTGCCTCACTTAATTTATTATTGGTTCTTGGAGTGAGTATCCCGGCTGCTTATGGTATTGCCCGTTTCCGGGTGGGAGGTGAGAATCTTTCTTTCTGGATTTTATCTCAACGGATGCTGCCTCCCGTTGCCACTATCATACCTTTTTTTCTTCTCTTTAGAGGTTTTCAGCTTTTTGGTAGGCAGATAACTCTCTTAGACAAACATTTGGGTCTGATTTTGGTATATTGTACTTTTAATATTGCTTTTGCTGTATGGCTTCTTATTGGTTTTTTTGAATCATTTCCTGCTGAAATTGAGGAGGCAGCTGTTATAGATGGATGTTCCCGGATCGGTGCTGTCCTCAGAGTGGTTATTCCCGTAATCGCTCCTGGAATTGTAGTAACCGGACTTTTTTGCTTCATTTTTTCCTGGAATGAGTTTTTGTTTGCTTTGATTCTAACTAGAGAAGCAGCTAAAACGGTTACTCTGCAACTGTCTCAATTCAGAACGCCTACCAAGATTCTCTGGGGAGAGATGTCGGCTTTATCACTTATTACCATCATTCCTATTCTCGTAATTGTGGTATTTATCCAGCGATATTTGGTAAAAGGGCTAGCCTTTGGGGCAGTAAAGGGCTAGCTTATACTAAACAAAACAGGATGGATCAGGGCTAAAGAGAGAAGAAAGGAGGTGGGAGCAGGAATAATCTCATTAATTTGCCCTGAAAGTCCTCAAAAAAGGGAGGAAAAAGATGAGAGGTAGGATAAAAATTGTTCTCTGTCTTATGGCAGGGCTGATTTTAGCCGGGACAGCCGGAGTTTTTGCTCAGTCCCCCTATGCCGGAGAAACTATCACGGTAGCTGTTCACGCTGTTCCTCATGCCACCGCTGTTTACAACTTCCAGGATCAGTTTCTTAAAGAGACTGGAATTAAAGTGAAAGTTATTGAAATGACCGCCGATGTGATGTATGAGAAATACATGACTGAGTTCATTGGAGGGACCGGGGCCTATGATGTGGTTCAGATGAACCCTCAGTGGTTGGCTGACACCTCACCCTATCTTGCTCCTCTGAAGCCACTGGCCGATAAAGAGGGTCTGGATTTTAAGCTGGATGACCTGGTTCCCAAATTCCGTGACCTTTACTGTTCCTGGTTGGGTGTCTGGTATGGGATGCCCTGGGATGGGGATGTGCACCTATTATATTACCGCAAGGACATATTTGACAAGCTAGGAATAAAAGTTCCCAAAACCTGGAAAGAATATCGGGATACTGCTTCTTTTCTCAACGGATGGGACTGGGATGATGACGGAGAAATTGAATATGGCTGTACAGAATATTTGAAAAAAGACCGGATGTATTGGTGGTTCCTGGATCGTTTTGCTTGTTACGGGGGAGTTTATTTTGATGAGGATATGAATCCCCTGGTTAATACCAAATCGGGAATGATGGCTCTCAAGAATATGGTTGAGTGTCTTCCCTATATGCCTCCTGGCTCTCTGGGCTGGTCTTATATGGAAGTGAGAACAGCTCTGGTCAAGGGAGATGCGGCTATGGGAAAGCAGTGGACCTGTGTAGGAAAAGCAGCCGAAAATCCTGAGGAGTCCAAAGTTGTAGGTAAGATGGGTTATGCCTTAATCCCCGGAGCGGAATGGGATGGAGAAATCTGCTATCGTCCTATGATTGCCGGTGGATGGGATCTGACTATTCCTAAGGATTCCAAAAAGAAAGGAGCGGCTATAACTTTCCTGCAGTTCATTACCAGACCCGATATCAGTCTACAAATAGTGATGGATCCTAACACTTCCCTGGATCCCTACCGTCTCTCTCACTATACCTCTCCTGTATTCCGGGCTCTCTGGCCTACAGCCGGTGACTATCTGGATGCCATTAATGCCAATCTGGATAAGGGATTTCCAGATCTGTTAATTCCCGGAACAGCCGAGTACATGAATGCCCTTACCTATGAGATAACCCAGGTTCTAGCCGGAACCAAAGATGCCAAGAAAGCACTGGATGATGCAGCAAAAGCCTGGAACGAAATTACCGATAATCTGGATCGGGAAACTCAGAAGAAACTCTGGAACGGACAGTATGATGCAATGAAGGCACTGGGTATAGTCTATAAGGAGTGGAAGGATTAGGTTAACTATTCCGGGGAGAGGATTTATCTCTCCCCGGCCTTCTTACACGGTGAGCAAACTCTAAAGCGGGTCTGATGAAAGCTTGCAAAAGGTGAGGAATTGATAAATCTCGACTTGCCAGAGATGGTAGGATGCTAATGATAAAAAGGATATAACACGAAAGAAGGAATAGTCTATGGATTCTGGCATTCTAGATGATTTATATAGAGTAGTCCTGGATTTAAATTTTGAGGATGCTGAAGATCTGGCAAAAAAATCTATTAAAGAAGGAATAGATCCTCTTCAAAGTGCGGAAGCTTTAACCAAAGGGATAAGAGAAATCGGAGAAGGATTTGCCAAAGGGGATCTTTTTCTTCCTGATCTTGTATTAGCTTCCAAGGTTTTACAAATAGCTTTGCCAGTTATCCAGGCTGAAATTAAAAGACAGGGAAAAAAGACTCATACTAGAGGGAAAGTAGTCATTGGAACTGTTTTTGGAGACATACATAGTATAGGTAAGCAGATGGTTGCAACATTACTTTTCTCTTCAAGCTACGAGGTAATTGATTTAGGAGTTAATGTAAAAAGCAGTGTTTTCGTCGAAGCTGTTAAGAAATATAACTCTGATATTCTTGCCATGTCGGCTCTGCTTACCACAACTGCTTATGAGCAAAAAAATATAATAAAGGATCTTATTTCCAAGGGCATGCGAGATAAGGTAAAAATCATAGTCGGAGGAGCGCCAATGAACCAGGAATTTGCCGATAGCATAGGAGCAGATGGGTATGCACCAACTGCACCGCTAGCAGTAACTTTAGTTAATAAACTTTTAGGCTTAGATTAGGAGGAAAAGAAGTGAGAAGAGGCTATATCAGAAATATAGAACCTCTTAAAATCTTAACCGATACTCAAGTGGAAGCAATCCATAGAGGAACACTTGATGTACTTGAGGAAACGGGGGTTAGGTTTGAAAGCCAAAGGGCTTTAAGAATGTTTAAAAAAAATGAATGTATAGTAGATTTTGAAAATAATCGTGTAAGGTTTCCCAGTTATCTGGTTGAAGAATGTATCAGGAGAACCCCGAGTAGCTTTTTAGTAAAGGCAAGAGACCTTAAAAATAATTTAAGATTTGGAGGTAATACATTATATTTCATGTGCTCAGCGGGAGCAAGAATATCAGATCCTGAAACTGGAGAAACCAGAGTGGCCACAATGAAGGAGAATAATGAAGCCATTTTGATTTCAGATGCTTTGGAAAACTTGGATTATTTCCCTTCCTACACACCTTATTTTGAGGTAGAGGGTGTGGAACCTGTAATGCTTTGTCCAACTTCCTGCGCCATGAGGCTTCGATATTCTTCTAAAGTTTCAAGAGGGGCTCAGAGTGCAGATACGTATATTTGGGAAATACAAATGGCACAAGCATGTGGAGCACAACTTCTTGGTAATATGGAAGCAGCTTCGCCTCTTTCATATTCTGAGGATGCAATTAATGCAGGTTTTGGGTATGCGGAAGCTTTTTTTCCGATGTATATTGCAGGAGGTGGAGTTATGGGGGGAACCGCACCGGTAACAATTGCTGGTGCTACCATTAGTAATAATGCTGAACTTCTCGCTGCGGTAGTGTTCTTCCAGCTCATCAAACCAGGAGTGGGCATAATTGCTAATGATATTGAATATCCTATGAATATGAGAAGTGGAAGTCCTGCCTTTGGTTCACTGGGAATTAGTTTGCATGAGGCAGCATTTAATCAAATCTGGACGCAGTTTTATAGAATTCCTACCAATAATTGTGCTGCTGGATTCCCAAATTCTAAATTATTTGATCTCCAATCAGGATATGAAAAAACCCACTGCGCAATGACCTCAGCCTATTCAGGTGCAAATAGTATACTTTTGCATGGCGGAGTAAGTGCTGAACTTGCATATAATCCGCTCATGGCAATTCTTGATGATGATTTAGCTGCAATTATTGGTAGACACATTGAGGGCATTGTAGTTGATAGCGAATCTATGGCCATTGAACTAATAAAAGAAGTTGGGCCGATTCCGGGAACATATCTTGATAAACTGCTTACAAAAAAGCATTGGAAAAGAGAAAATTATGTTCCAAATTGTGCTGATACATTGACTTATCCTGAATGGATAACTTCTGGTAAAAAATCTGCCATTGATTATGCCAGAGAACGGATGGAGGAAATTTTAGCAACACATGAACCAACACCACTTGCAGCAGGGCAAGATAAAGATATAGATAGAATACTTAAAGAGGCTAGAAAATATTATAAAGATAAAGGGATGCTTTAATACGACATCTATAGAAAGAGTTTTTTCTGTCCTGGAGGGGAAAGAACCCGATATTGTGCCAAATTTTGAATGGAAAGTTGCTCCAAATCTTATAGAAGCCTTTGTCCCAGGTGGTGATTACTTTGATTTTGTGGAAAAGACAGAACATGATGTTGTTTGCACAGCTCCTGTTTATAAAAAAATAAAATGTATCGATGAGGATACTTTTATTGACGAATTCGGAATTACCCGTCACCTCACTGGTCCGGATAAATACTCAGTCGCCATCGTCCATCCTATTAAGTCTCTTTCCGACATTAAACACTATGAACCTCCTCCTTTGGAATCTAACTTACGATTTAAGAAAATAGATACCGCTGTCAAGCGCTTTAAGGGGAATAAGGCAATTCTTGTTAATCTTCATGATGTTCTCTCTTTTCCTCGAGACCTCAGAGGTTTGGAAGCGCTATTGATGGATTTTATTCTTTGCCCAGAGTTTGTTCGTGAGATGGTGGGTTTTTCGGTGGATTACAATATTGAGCTTGCTCGCCTGGCAAAAAAACATGGTGCTGAAATTATAGGTATAGGTGATGATTTTGCTGATAATAAGGGCCCCTTCGTTTCCCCTGAGATGTTTCGCCAATTTCTTTATCCTGAAATGAAGCGCGTAGTTAAGGCTTACAAAAATCTTGGATTTTATGTCATAAAACACAGTGATGGTAATCTTATGCCAATTATAGATATGATTATTGAAACAGGGGTGGATTGTCTTGATCCAATAGATCCTCTGGCAGGAATGGACATCGGTTTTATAAAACAGAAATACGGTGATAGAATAGCCATTAAAGGAAATATCAATTGCGTTACCACTCTTCAGAATGGAACACCTCAAGAAGTGGAGAAAGAGGTAAAAGAGTGCATCAAAAAAGCTGCGCCAGGAGGAGGTTATATTATATCCTCCAGTAATTCCCTTCATGCTGGAGTAAAGCCGGAGTTGTATCAAGTAATGCTTGATAGCATCCAGAAGTACGGAGTTTATCCAATCAAATTAAAAAATGAATAAAAATGAGGCATTTGGAGGTGTTATAATTGTCAGAAAAAATTAAATTAGCCGCTGCTCTACCGACTTTTAGTGCAGGGGGTGACCGTTTTGTACCAGATGGATATGGAGAAAAACGTGGGGTGCCAGAGATGTTCGCCATTGCTAAAACAATTAAAGGTCTGGAAGGAGTGGAACTGGTTGGTACTTGGCATGTTAATAATGAGAATATTGATGAGGTCAAGCAGCTATCCAGACATACTGGGATAAAGATTATTGATATTGTTGTCGATATCTGGAGTACCGCTAAATGGAGTCGAGGAGCTCTTACTTCCCGTGATTCCAAACTTAGAAAAGAGGCTGTTACCGAAATTAAAAAGAACATTGATTGGGCAGCTGAGCTCGACTGTCCTCTAATTAATATATGGCCAGCACAAGATGGTTTTGACTATCCATTTAGTGCTAGTTATGATGAAGTGTGGGATAACTTAATCGAGACTTTATCTGAAGTAATGGAGTATCAAAAAAAGGTAAAAAAGGTCAGAGTGGGAATCGAGCCAAAAGTAAAGGAACCTCGCAAATATTCATTTGTTGCTACTATTGGCAAAACTCTCCTTTTGATTAATGAGGTGAATAGTTCCGATCTGGGAATGGTCCTCGATGTAGGACATGCCCTGTATGCTTACGAGAATATGGCTATGTCTGCCGTACTTGCTCACCGTGCTGGTAAGCTTTTTCACCTTCACCTTAACGACAACTACCGTTTTTGGGACGATGATATGTACCCTGCCTCAGTGCATACCATCGAGTACCTTGAGTTGTTGTACTGGCTGGAGAAAATGAAGTATAATGGTTATTACTCGCTGGATATCAATCCGTATCGAGAAGATAGTGTTCAGGTAGTACGGGAGAGTTTTGCTTGGATTCTAGGCTTAAGGCGTGTTCTGGACAAAATCGGATATGAGACCATTGCCCAGAAGATGGAGAAGGAGAATCATGTTGCCGTTACCTCTCTCATACGACAGATGATGCTGCCTTAATAATATAAGGAAACTCTTAATTTTAGGAAGCGAGGTTTAAATGGCGGTAAAAACATACTTAGCTATTGATCAGGGAGCAGAGAGTGGGCGAGGGATGCTTGGCAAGTTTGATGGTAATCATTTGACTATACAGCAGATTTACCGCTATCCAAACAGTATGGTGAAGGTGCATGGCCACTATTATTGGGATGTTCTTTATTTATATAGAGAGATTAAAAAGACTATGTCTATTTGTGCTAAGCAATATACAGATCACTTAGACGGACTGGGGATAGACAACTGGTCAGTGGACTTTGGGCTTCTGGATAAAAATGGTGAACTACTGGGATTTCCTTATGGCTATCGCGATCCCAAAAATGATAATATGTTTGAGGAAGGGTTTAAAAGGATGCCCAGGAGGAAAATTTACCAAATTACGGGAATTCAGTTTCTTCCCTTTAACACTTCCTTTCAAATGTTGGCTCTCCGTTTGATGAACTCTGCTGCTCTGGACTCAGCGGCAATTTTTCTCTTTATGGCTGACATTCTTAATTATTTTCTTACAGGCTTTAAGAAAGCTGAATTTTCAGTAGCTAGCGGATCTCAGTTGTATGATAACAATAAATACCAGTGGTCTAAGGATATCTTTGATAGCTTTGAAATTCCCTTTACCATAGCTCCGGAGGTTATTGACCCAGGAACAGTTATCGGTGAGCTTTTAAATGATGTAAAAGATGAAACTGGCATAAAGTCCGCTAAAATTATAGCTCCTTTGACTCACGATACTGGCAGTGCAATTTTCGCTGTTCCCATCGTTGGAAAAGATTGGGCCTGTTGTAGTTCTGGCACTTGGTCAGTTATGGGATCCATCGAAAAAAGACCAATAATCACTGAACAATCATATTTGTATAATTTTACTAATGAGGGTGGTCTGAATCGGTCTGTTCGCTTTCTCAAAAATATCATGGGTCTCTGGCTTATCCAACGCTTAAAAAGAGATTGGGAGAAAAACGGAGATTGCTGCTATAGCTATGATGAGATCACCGAAATGGCTTCTAAAGCAAAACCATTTAAGGCGGTTATTAATCCTGATGATATGTCTTTTTATAATCCTATTAATATGTCAGAGGCAATTATCAATTTCTGTGAAAAAACAGGTCAAGAAAGACCTGAAACTAAGGGAGAAATTGCTCGTATTGCTCTTGAAGGGTTAGCATTGGTTTATAGGCGCGTTTTCAATATGCTGAGTGAAATAAAGGGTAAATCTGTTAAGGGATTAAATATCGTTGGTGGCGGTTCCAAAAATCGGCTCTTATCTCAGATGACGGCTGACTGTTTGCAGAAACCGGTGGTAGCTGGACCCGTAGAGGCAACTGCTATAGGAAATATTCTTGTCCAGGCCATGGCAGATAAAGCAATTGCTAATCCCAAAGACTGCAGGGAAGTTATAGGAAACTCCTTTGATGTAGATACTTTTGAGCCAAACCTAAAACAGAAGGAACGCTGGGATGAAACCTTTGAAAAATTTATGGATATTGTAACGTCCTCCTTACTCACACAAAAATTACCTCAGATTTGAGCAAGTTTCGAATTTGCATATCATAATAAAGAAGAGAAATGATATTTTTTTCTGAAATGTGCCTGGAATACCAGGCCCAGGGTCATCCGGAATCACCAGAAAGAGTGAAGATGACCTACGATTATCTAAAGGAAAAAGGATTTTCTTTTCAGCAGGCTCAAGTCTGCAGTGGGGAGGATCTTCTGTTAGTTCACACCAGATCTTTTCTGAAGAAGGTAAAAGAGAATCAATTTTTTGATGTGGATACTCCCAATATTGATCGCATCTATGATTATGCTATTGTCTCGGTAGGTGGGGCTGTTGAGGCAATGAAGAAGGCTTTGGAGGAAGAACCGAGTTTTTCCTTATTAAGGCCTCCAGGCCATCATGCAGGAAAAGATTATCTCGGCGGATTCTGTTACGTTAACAATATGGCCATAGCTGTGATCAAGGCTTTAGAGAAGGTTGAGAGAGTGGCTATTATCGATTTTGATGGGCATCATGGGAATGGAACTGAGGATATTTTCCTGGGCCACCGCCGAGTTGCTTATCTTTCCTTACATCAATATCCTGCCTATCCCGGGACCGGCGAAGCTTCTCAAAAGAATTGTCTTAACTATCCTCTCTCACCTGGGACGGGAGAGGAAAGGTATCTTCAGATTTTCTCAGAAGGTCTGGAGAAGGTTGAAACATTTGATCCGGCCTTAATCGGGGTCTCGGCTGGGTTTGATGGATACAAGGGAGATAGGCTTCTCAGTCTGGAACTGGAGGTCAAAACCTATTATGATATTGGCAGATCTATAAAAGATTTGGGTAGACCTTGCTTTGCTATCCTGGAAGGAGGCTACAGCAGTGACCTTCCCCTCTGTGTTTATCAATTCCTCCAGGGGATAGGGGTAAAATAGAAAAAATGGGAAAGCTAAAAGAGAATGAAATGGGAATACCAGGAGATAATTTAATCAAAATGTACCGGAAAATGATATTGATCAGAAATTTTGAGGATAGGGTCCACCGATTGTTTCTCAGTGGTGAGATGCCCGGTACGATCCATCTTTACCAGGGACAGGAGGCAGTGGCAGTGGGAGTGTGTGCTAGCCTGAGAAAAGAGGATGTGATTACCAGCACCCACCGACCCCATGGTCACGCCATTGCCAAAGGAGTCCCTGTAAAATCGATAATGGCAGAACTTTTTGCCAAAACGACTGGTTGCTGCAAAGGAAAAGGTGGTAGCATGCATGTGGGAAGCATTGAAGTAGGGATGGTTCCGGCTATAGCTATAGTGGGAGGAGGAATTCCTGTGGCTACCGGTATGGCACTGGCGTTTAAGATGAAAAGGCTGGATCGGGTGGCCGTTTCCTTCTTTGGAGATGGAGCCTCCAATGGAGGGGCCTTTCATGAGGCTATAAATATGGGTAGTATCTGGGATTTACCTCTCATCTATGTTTGTGAGAATAATTTGTATGGAGCCTCCACTCATGTTAGCAAAGTAATGAAATTAAAGGATATTGCCGAGCGAGCTTCCTCTTACGGGATACCAGGGATAGTAGTAGATGGGAATGATGTGATATCTGTATACAAAGCGGCAAAAGAAGCTATAGAGAGGGCAAGAAAAGGAGAGGGACCAACTTTGATTGAATGCAAAACCTATCGACGCGGTGGTCACTCTCGCTCCGATCCAGGACAATACAGGGATAAAAAAGAGGAAGGGATCTGGCTGGCAAAAGATCCAATTTCAAGGATGCATAAGAACCTGATCAAGATGAGCATTTTAACCGAGGAAAAGGGTAAAAGAATAGAAAATGAAGTGAAGGCTCAGATTGATGAGGCCATAGAATTTGCTCAAAAGAGTCCCTCTCCCAAGCCGGAAGATGTTTTAAAGGATGTATTTGCCTAACCACCAGGAAAAGAGTATGAGGAGATTAACTGTAGCTGAGGCCTTGAAGGAAGCAATAAGAGAGGAGATGAGGCGCGACTCCACCGTTTTCTGTATTGGTGAGGATATAGGTATCAAAGGAGGATGGGGAGGTGCTTTCACCGTTAGCTTAGGATTGTCAGAGGAATTTGGCCATCTACGAATCCTCGATACTCCTATTTCCGAACTCGGTATAGCTGGAGTTGCTGTAGGGGCAGCTCTTATGGGTATGCGACCCATAGCTGATGTGGAATACGGAGATTTTATTTTCCTGGCTATGGATCAGCTTATAAATAACGCAGCTAAACTCCGGTACATGTCGGCAGGCAAGTTAAAGGTTCCTATGGTTATGCGAATTCCAGTGGGAGCCTCAGGTAGGGGAGCTCAACATAGTCAATCGGTTGAATCTTATTTTATTCACGTCCCTGGACTTAAAGTTGTCTGTCCTTCTAATGCCTATGATGCGAAAGGACTTCTAAAGACTGCTATAAGAGATGATAATCCGGTAATGTTTTTCGAACACAAGCTTCTCTATGGGGCTAAAGGAAGAAGAGAGAACGTCGATGCTCGGGCGGAAGTTCCCCAGGAGGAGTATCTGATCCCCTTTGGCGTAGCTGATATCAAAAGAAGAGGCAGCCATGTAACCGTAATCGCAACCTTAAGGATGGTTTACACGGTGGTCTCGGCGGCGGAAAAACTAAAAGATGAAGGAATAAGCGTTGAAATTGTAGACCCCAGGACATTGATTCCTTTAGACAAAGATACTATTTTGAAATCTGTCCGAAAGACCAACCATGCAGTCATTGTTCATGAGGATAATCTGACTGGCGGATGGGGAGCGGAGATGGCGGCTTTTATCTCCAGTGAGGGCTTTGATTATCTAGATGCTCCTCTTAAAAGAGTATGTGCTCCGGATACGCCGGTTCCCTTCGCTCCGATTATGGAAAACTATTGGGTGCCAGATGAGGCAGATGTAATAAGGGCAGTTAGAGAAGTTATGAATAGATAAGGAGGCTAATGATGGAAAGGTATTATGATCCTTTGATTTTTAATCAGACTCTGGATGGAATAAATCTGTCCAGGCACATAGTGGCCACCTATTATGTGGAAGATGCGGTTCCGGGGGAGGAATTTCTCGATCACTTTGCCTTGATTCAAAGTATGGCCCTGGAGGGGTCAACCGGAACCTGGGAGAAGGTGGAGGAAGACTCTGAGGAAGTAAGAGAACGTCTTTCCGGCAAGATGGTCGGTTATTATCCCGTCCCTTCAGAAAAAAATGTGAAGAAAGCAGTAATACAACTGGCTTTTTCTATCGATGCTTGGCAGGTCAACATTCCTATGATTCTCCTTTCCATCTCAGGCAATTGTTTTGCCTATTCTCCCCGGATGAGACTTCTAGACGTATTCTTTCCTGAGGATTTAGTTAAGACCTTTAAGGGGCCGAAGTTTGGGGTAAGCGGGATTAGAAAGCTATTGGGGATCCCCAAAAGACCCCTATCGCTTCATATCATTAAGCCTAAGATGGGAATGACGCCAGAACAAACGGCAGAACAGGTTTATAAGACAGCTCTGGGTGGAGTGGATATGGTAAAGGACGATGAGATGATCAGCGAGGTTTATAACTCAAAATTTGAGCCGCGACTCAAAGCCGTTTTAGATGCTTTAAACCGGGCTAAGAATAAAACTCACCAGGAGGTAATTTACTTTGTCAGCATTACCGACGAGGTAAATAGGGTATTGGATAAGGCCAGGCGTGCCATAAAATTAGGAGCAAACGGTCTTTTACTCGCTTATTCAGCAGGACTCTCGGTATTAAGAGTGCTAGCTGAGGATCCAGAAATTAACGTACCTATTCTTCTTCATCCTTCTCATATGATCTCGATGACTCCCAGAATAAGCTGGCCAGTGATGGCCAGGATATGCCGGCTCTGTGGAGCTGATTTAATGCTCACTCCTACATATTGGTCAAGTATTCCCATGGTTTCTCTGGAGGAGGGAATCCGCACCGCTCAGGTAAAACTTGCTCCTTTCTATCATATAAAGAGAACCTGGCCTATGCCGGCAGCGGGGATGTATCCCGGGTTGACTCCTGTCCTGGTAAGAGAATATGGCTGCGATATTGTGATTCCTGCCGGAGGCGGTATGTTGGGTCATCCTATGGGTTATACAGCCGGGGCCAGGGCCTGGCAACAGGCCATTGAAGCTACCATGGATGAACTTCCCCTGGGGCAAGCGGCAAAGAATAAGCCAGAGCTGAAAGCGGCTTTAGAGAAGTGGGGGACTATCCAGCGCCCTGAGACTCTGTGGCTGCGAGCCGGCCCTCAATATCATCCTAAGCCAAGGAAGACCAACGGCTAAAGCCTGCGACTACCAAAAATGACGGGGTTCACTGAATACTTACCCCGGTTGAGCCGGGAATTTTAGGAGGTCAAGATGGAGAAAGATATTTTGTTTGGCTCCTGTCTGCCACCATTTGGTGACTGTGCAGATAGATTTGTATTATCAGGCTACAGCGGTGTAAAAAGAACTCCCGTAGAGATGGTTAAAAGGGCTGGTAGGGTTGAAAGCTTATCGGGAATAGAATTGGTAGGGACCTGGCACCTAAGTAATGAGAACATTAGAGAAATAAAAAAGGTGGTGAAGGACGTCGGTCTTAAGGTCTGTATGGTGACGCCTGATATGTGGGCTAGAGGTAAGTGGGGAAAAGGGGGATTCACCTCCAGAGATGAAAAAATACGAAAAGAGGCAATAAGAGATGTGAAGGCCTCCATGGATTGGGCCATTGAACTCGATTGTGATGCTATAGATCTCTGGTTTGGTCAGGATGGATACGATTATTTATTCCAGGCTAATTATGTGGAAGCCTGGGATAGGCTAGTAGAAGCAACTAGAGAATGTGCCGATTATCGACCCGAGGTAAAGGTCTGCCTTGAGTACAAAATTAAAGAGCCGAGGACGCACATTTTCATAGGGACAGCGGGTAAAGCTCTTCTCCTGGCTAAAGAGGTCAATAGGGACAACGTTGGAGTTCTGGTGGATGTGGGTCACGCCTTGGCCGCCGGAGAGAATCCGGCTGAATCCATTGCTCTCCTTTCTAGAAGCAAGAAGCTTTTTTACCTTCACTTCAATGACAATTATGCCACCTGGGATGACGATATGATGGTTGGCTCGGTTCACCTTCCGCAGTACCTTGAGCTACTTTACTGGTTGAAAAGGACCGGCTATAAAGGATGGCATACCCTGGATATATTCCCCTATCGGGAGGATGGCGTTAGAGCAGTGGAAGAAAGCATTGCCTGGATCAAGGGTCTCTATGAGCTTCTTAATAGGATTGATTATCAGAGGATAGAAAAGATAATAGAAGAAGGAGACGCCACTCAAGCATCTGGGATTCTGAGGACGAGTATTCTTTCCTGGAGCCAATAAAAGTGAGGGGTCAGGTCTCAACATTTGACATTAATTTGATCTTGATTATCAAACAAAAACGTCTTACGCTTTCGTAGGAGGTGAAAATATGGGTTTTACTCTTAAACCGGCGATAAAGGACAATTTTATCGATAGGGAGAGTTTGCTAGATGAGATGATTGCCACGTTAACAAGTAGAAAAATCGATATGGGATTTGCTCTGATTGGTCCGCGCCGGGTAGGCAAGACGTCTATCTTAAGGGAAATTACTCATCGCCTGGCTAATAAAAAAGATGTGGTAGTTGTCTATTTTTGCCTCTGGGATCTGGTAGAGAATAATTTGCGGGAGTTCTCCCATCAGTTGATTAAAACCCTATTGGTTGGATTTAGAGGCAAAATTTCAGTTAAGTATAAGTTAAAAAGGTTAATCCAGGTTCCTGTGGAGAGAATTTATGAATTCTTGAAGGCGGCTGGCATCTCCATAAAAATTCTCGATGAAATAGAAATTGAATTGAGACGTAAAGATAGACCTTTAGATGCCAATATGTTAGTGGAAAGAATATTTGCTTTAACCGAAGAGTTGGGGCGAGAGTATAGAGTACGGGTAATTTTAATCATTGACGAATTTCCTAGCCTCATTGATTTAACTAATGGGAAGAAATTAGGAGAGGGAGTTATTAGAAAGATCAGAACTGTTCACGAGACCCTGGAAAATACGGTTCTTTGCATCTCTGGATCGATAAGAAAAACGATGGGGATAGTTGCTCTCTCCTCTTCTTCTGCATTCTACAGGCAGTTCATCATTAAGAGGATTGAGCCATTTGATGAGTTACTGAGCGGGCAGTTACTTGAGAGAAACCTGAAGCGAAGAATAACTAGTTCGGCAATTGAAGCAGCCTATAATTTAACCAAAGGAATACCATTTTATCTTCAGTTGTTAGGCAGGCAGTTAGAAAGGACAGATGTTGAACCAATTAATCGAGAGGTAATAGAAAGAGTTTTTAAGGAAACACTCACAGAAGAAGGCGATATAATCTTTAGCGAGGAGTTTTATAGATTGAGTGACCGGGAACGGGCAACTTTGCGAACTATGGCAGGGATGGAGAAACGTAAATTAAATGAAATTTCCCGGACGTTAGAAGAGGGAGCAAACGTGGTAAGTAAGTATTTAGAATATCTAATAATTAAGGGGATGGTCAGAAAAGAAGAAAGAGGCGTGTATAAGATTGCCGATCCTGTCTTTAGCAGTTGGTTGAAAGAAAAATTTCGATAAAAAAATCGTCGATAAATTTATCGATTTTGTCGATATTGTCTACAATTTGCAGGCTAAGAGGAAAATGAGGAAATATTTAATCTATACAATAATGGCAGGTTTAGTTATATCCCTCTCGAGGGTTACTATTTTCTCGGCAGAAAAAAGCAAAGAAGATGTGTACAGGCTGCAAAGGGAGAAGATGGTGGCAGATCAGATTGTGGCCAGAGGAGTCAAGGATGAAAAAGTCCTTTTGGCCATGGGGACTGTTCCTCGCCACAAGTTCGTCTCAGAAGATCTTATAAACTCTGCTTATGAGGATAGACCTTTACCCATTCGCTTCGGGCAGACCATTTCTCAGCCTTACATCGTAGCTCTGATGACGCAGCTTTTAGGTCTTGGTGAAAAAGATAAGGTCTTAGAGGTGGGCACTGGCTCTGGTTATCAGGCGGCTATTCTTTCCGGAATTGTTAAAGAGGTTTATACTATAGAAATATTTGAAGAATTGGGAACAATGGCCGGGAAAAGATTAGGAAATTTGGGTTACCACAACGTAAAGGTTAAGGTGGCTGATGGATATTATGGCTGGCCGGAGGAGGCTCCTTTTGATGCAATCATTGTTACCTGTGCTGCCACTCATATTCCCCCTCCCTTGATTGGGCAATTAAAAGACGGAGGAACAATGTGCATACCGGTAGGCAGTGTTTTCTGGACTCAAAACTTGATGCTGGTGAAAAAGAAGGACGGTAAAATTACCGCCAGAAGTGTCCTTCCGGTAAGATTTGTTCCCCTGTTGGGAAAGCACTAGAGTGACGCTCTTTTTTTCTATATTCCTGATTTCCTTCTCCATCCTTTCCTACGAAATCCTCTTGATGAGGATCTTTTCTATAACCAGCTGGTCGCACTTTGCTTATATGATCATTAGTGTTGCTCTCCTTGGTTTCGGTGGTAGCGGGACTTTTATCTCCCTCTTTCAGAATAAATTAAAAAAATATTTTTATCCTTCTTTTACCATCCTCTCCTTTTCCTTCTCCATTTCCCTTTTCCTTTGTTTTGTCCTTTCTCAACGAATTCCCTTTGACCCTTTTCTCATCGTCTGGTATCGGCGCCAGTATCTTTATCTATTGGAATATTATCTGGTTCTTTTCGTTCCCTTTTTCTTAGGAGCAAGTTGCATTGGACTCATGTTTGCTAAATTTCCCCAGAAGATCAGTAGAGTTTACTTCTATAATCTTTTGGGATCAGGAGGGGGCGCTTTAGGAGCGGTTCTTTTTCTCTATGTTTTTGCTCCTCTTCGGGTACTGGTGCTCATAACTTCAATTGCCTTCCTGGCCGCTCTAATTTCCTCATCTTATCTGGCCAGAAGGATTTTAATTGGCCTTATTTTCGCTACCTTTACCCTGATCTTTCTTTTTTTTCTCTTTCCCCCGAAACTTATGATTTCTCAATACAAAGGCTTAAGTACCACCTTAAATCTTCCCCAGGCAAAAGTTTTAAACGAGGTCTCATCCCCTCTAGGCCTTATTGACGTTGTCAGCAGTCCAGCTATAAGGCACGCCCCTGGCCTTAGCCTCAATTTTGAAGGCACCATTCCTCCCCAATTGGGTATTTTTATAGATGCCGACTCTATGTCTGCTATTACTGATTTTGGGGGTAGACTCTCCAACCTGAAGTATTTAGATTATACTACCTCAAGTTTACCCTACCATCTTCTCAGCCGATCTAAAGTACTGGTTTTAGGAGCTGGAGGGGGCTCAGAGGTTCTCACCGCCCTCTATCATCGAGCCTCGTCGATCGAGGCCTTAGAAATTAACCCCCAGGTGATAAGTCTGGTGCAGACTGAACACAGTGATTTTTCCAATCGGCTTTATTCTCTTCCCCAGGTGAAACCGGTAGTAGCTGAGGGACGTGGTTTTATTCAGTCCAGCGAGAAAAAATATGATCTAATTCAGATTGCCCTTTTAGACTCCTTCAGTGCTTCCTCAGCCGGGGTTTACGCCTTATCGGAAACCTATCTTTATACTCTCGAAGCTATAAAGGAGTACATAAGGCACCTTACTCCTGAGGGCATTCTCTCCATTACCAGATGGTTGAAGATGCCTCCCCGGGATGGAATTAAGATATTTGCTACAGCAGTAGAGGCCCTAGAAGATCTGGGGGTAAAAGATCCTTCCTCTCATCTCGTCTTTATAAGAAGCTGGGCTACCTCCACTTTGCTGATCAAACGATCTTTTTTTTCTTCCTCCGAGATAATGGCAGCCAAGGAATTTTCCCGAATGAGACTATTTGATCTTATCTGGTATCCAGGCATAAAGTCAGGAGAGGCGAATCGCTACAACACTTTACCCCAGGCTTATTATTATGATGCAAGTAGAAAAATTCTTTCCCCAGAAAGAGAAAAGTTTTATCAAAATTATCTATTCCATATAAGGCCGGCTACCGATAATTCTCCCTATTTCTTTCACTTTTTTAGGTGGAAGTCACTGCCCCACCTTCTTAAAACCATGGGGAGTCAATGGATTCCTTTTATAGAATGGGGATATATAGTTTTGATGGCAACTTTGTTTCAGGCAGTAGTGGTGAGTATAGTTTTGATTATCCTTCCCTTGTTTGGGCTCAAAAGCTCCACCAAGGTGCCAGGGAGTAAACTACCTATTTTTGTCTATTTTCTTTTTCTGGGCTTAGGATACATGTTTGTGGAGATCTCTTTTATCCAAAAATTTACTCTTTTTTTATCTTATCCTATTTATGCGGTGGCGGTGGTAATATCAGGTTTTCTTTTTTTCTCCGGATGGGGAAGTTATCTAAGTGGACAAATCAGAATAGGCCGAGCAGGTAGTGTAGCCACTGCCGTGGGAGCAATAATAATTATCTGCCTTATCTATTTGGGGTTCCTGGACAGCATTTTTCGAAGGTTCATCTCTTTATCGGACCCCATAAAGATAGTGCTTTCCCTTCTCTTTCTTTCTCCTTTAGCTTTTTTTATGGGAATGCCCTTCCCTCTGGGGCTTAGCAGAGTTTCTGTCAAAAAGCCCTTCCTTGTGCCTTGGGCCTGGGGGGTAAACGGCTGTGCTTCTGTGATCAGCCCTGTCCTGGCCACTGTCCTGGCCACTTCCGCGGGATTTAATCTAGTGGTGATAATGGCCCTTTCCCTATATTTCTTGGCGGCCATAATTTCAGTAAGGCTTTAAAACTACAGTTGATCAGTGGCTAGTGATCAGGATTCAATGATAATTCTTTTTTCCTGCCACCAGTCTCTGATTCTTACGAGGAGCGAGAAAGTCACTTGAATTACTCAACCAAGGACGCTCAGACTCAGCATGGTCTTTGTTTCTTGACTTTCTTTAGAGAAGTTGTTATAGTTTGGGCTAAATGGATTAGTTATGCTTTAGGGGTCAAGCCGGGGAGTTAAAAAAGGGAAGAATTTGTCCTTTAGAGGAGAAAACAGTGAAGATTCCTTTGCTCGATTTGAAATCTCAGTACAAGACAATCGAAGAAGAAGTTAATAGGGTAGTAGAAGAGGTTCTGGAAAGTGGGCATTATATCCTGGGCCCAAATGTGAAAGCCCTGGAAGAGGAAATTGCTGACTATTGCAAGGTTAAGTATGCCGTAGGAGTTGCCTCGGGTACAGATGCCTTAAGGCTGAGCTTATTGAGCTTGGGAGTGGGTGAAGGAGATGAGGTGATAGTCACTCCTTTTACTTTTATTGCCACTGCTGAGGTGATTACTCAGGTAGGTGCCAGACCCACCTTCGTTGATATCGAGGAAAAAAGTTTTAATCTGGATCCCGCCAATATAGAAAAGGCCCTAACCCATAGAACCAAAGCCATAATCCCGGTTCATCTTTATGGGCAGGCCGTAGATATGCGCAAGATAATGTACACAGCAAAAAAACACAGTTTAAAAGTAATTGAGGACGTTGCTCAGGCCTTTGGAACAGAGTATCATGGATGGACTGGCCGCCCAAAAAAGTTGGGCTCCATCGGGGATGTGGGGTGTCTTAGTTTCTTTCCGACCAAGAATCTGGGAGGATATGGTGATGGAGGAATGGTTCTTACCAACGATCATGAGGTAGCTAGAAGGATAAAAATGCTCAGGGTCCATGGTCTAGACTCAAACTGTGGCCATTTTCTACTGGGATATAATAGTCGGTTGGATGAGCTGCAAGCGGCAATTCTAAGAGTGAAGCTAAGATGGGTGGATAAATGGACAAGGATGCGTCACCAAAATGCATCTCTTTATAATAAGCTGTTCTCTTCTTCCACAGTTCCGGTGAGGATTCCCTTTCAGGCTCCCTATGCCAGGCATAGTTACTGTGCTTACACTATTCGGATACCCAAAAGAGACAGGTTAAGGGATTACTTGAAGAAAAAAGGGATTGAAACCAAGATTTATTATCCTCTTCCCCTGCATCTCCAGGAGGTTTATAGGGATCTCGGCTGCAGTGATCTTGATCTTCCGATGGCGGAAAAAGCCTCCAAGGAAGTTCTCTCTTTACCGATTTATCCAGAGTTACGCGAAGCGCAGATTGAATTTGTGGTAAACGAGATTAAAAACTTTTTTTCATAGTATTCAATTTGGCCATTGACCTCAGGAGAAAGGATGTGAGAAGCTTACTGGTAACCGGGGGAGCAGGTTTTATCGGTTCACATCTGGTAGGAAGGCTATTAAAAGAGGATGAAAAGGTAATAGTCATTGATAATTTTGATGATTACTATGATCCCAAAATAAAAAGAGACAATATCAAACAATATTTGGACAATAGGAATTTTGAGTTAAGGGAAGTGGACTTGCGGGATCCGCAAGAGCTAAGAAGAGTTTTTCAATCCGATGAAATTGCTAAGGTTATCCATTTAGCGGCCAGGGCCGGAGTTAGACCCTCTTTAAAGAATCCTCTTTTGTATGAGGAGGTAAACATCAAGGGCACCTTGAATTTGTTAGAAGTATGCAAGGATTACCCGGTGGAAAGTTTTATTTTTGCTTCCTCTTCTTCGGTGTATGGCACCGTCAGCACCCCCTTTGTGGAGGATGAGAATCTTAACAAGCCTACCTCCTTTTATGCAGCTACCAAGCAGGCTGGAGAGCTCATTTGCCATGCCTATCATCATCTCTACAGTATTCCCACCACCTGCTTGAGACTATTTACTGTTTATGGTCCGAGGCAAAGACCGGAGATGGCCATACATAAATTTACCAGACTGATCGATGAAGGCAGGGAAATAACAGTTTTTGGTAATGGGCATTCAAAGAGAGATTATACCTATATTTCGGACATTATTGATGGAATTGTGAGAGTACTGCACAAAAAATTCGACTATGAGGTATTCAATCTAGGCAGCTCACAACCAATCGAGCTGAGAGAACTTGTGGCATTAATTGAGTCGGGTCTGGGAAAGAAAGCCAGGACAAGACATCTTCCTGACCAGCCAGGCGATCTTCCCATCACTTTTGCTGATCTCACTAAATCGAGGCAAGTATTGGGTTATGACCCCGGGATAGGAATAAAAGAAGGTATTAGAAGATTCATCGAATGGCACCGGAATAAACCTTGAGAGGGTCTCTATGAACATTTCTATTATTGGTACTGGGCATGTAGGATTGGTTACAGGAGCATGTTTTGCAGAGGTAGGCAATCAGGTGATCTGCGTGGATAACGATGAGAAAAAAATTGCTACCCTGAAAAAGGGAAAAATGCCTATCTATGAGCCTCACCTCGAGGAACTAGTTAAAAAAAACGTTGATGAGGAGCGGCTTTTCTTTTCCACCTTGATTGAAGAAGGTGTATCGAAATCCAGCGTGATCTTCATTGCGGTGGGAACACCTCCCAAGGAAAATGGAGAGGCAGACCTATCCTCGGTGGAGAAAGTCTGTAGTCAGATCGCCCGAAATATGAAGAATTATAAGTTGGTGGTGGAAAAGAGTACTGTTCCAGTACAAACCGGACAGTGGATAAAACGTCTCTTTAACCTGCATGATTCTCATCGGGATTTTGATATTGCCTCAAACCCTGAGTTTTTGCGTGAGGGAAGCGCTATACATGATTTTCTTAATCCGGATAGGATTGTCATTGGGGTGGAGAATGAAAAAGCAGCCAACATCTTAAAGGAACTTTACTCCCCTATTATCAAACGTAGTTTTGACTCTTCTTTAAAATCTTCCCTGGTCAATCACATTCCCCTGCTTATAACTGACCTTCAAAGTGCAGAGCTAATAAAGCATGCTTCTAACTCTTTTCTGGCTGCCAAGATATCCTTCATAAATGCAGTGGCTGATATCTGCGAGAGGGTAGGAGCTGACGTAGAGAAGGTAGCTCAGGGAATGGGGTATGATCCTCGCATTGGCCCGGCCTTTCTTAAAGCTGGAGTAGGTTTTGGAGGTTTCTGTTTTCCCAAGGATCTGCAGGCGTTTATCCAGATAGCGGGAAAGTTTAATTATGATTTTTGCCTTCTCAAAGAGGTAGAGAAAATAAACAAAGATAGACCAAGGAGACTGGTGGAGAAAATAAAGGAGGCTTTATGGGTGTTAAAAGATAAAACTATTGGTATTCTTGGTCTTGCTTTTAAGCCGGATACAGATGATATGAGATTTGCCCCCTCAATTGAAGTGATAAATCTATTGCAAAAGGAGAAGGCAAAACTAAAAGTCTATGATCCAGTAGCCATGGACAAGGCCAAAATGATCTTAGAAGATGTGGAGTACGGTAAAGATCCCTACCAGGTGGCTGACGCAAGCAATGCCTTAGTCATTGTCACCGAATGGAATGAATTTCGAGATCTGGACCTGGCAAAAATAAAGGGTTTACTGGCCAATCCCATCATCGTAGATGGGAGAAATATCTTCGATCCAGTCAAGATGAAGAAGTTGGGTTTTATTTATAAGGCGATGGGAAGATGAGAGTTTTAATAACCGGGGGAGCAGGTTTTCTTGGTAGTCATTTATGTGACTATTTGCTGGCTAAGGGTTATCAAGTGATAGCTCTGGATAATCTCATTACTGGAAAAGTCGTCAATATCGCTCATCTAGCTGGAAATGAGCATTTCCGGTTCATCAAGCAGGATGTGACCGAATATCTTTATCTCGAGGGAAAAATAGACTATATCCTTCATTTTGCTTCTCCAGCCAGTCCTGTTGACTATCAAAAGTATCCTATTCAAACCTTGAAGGTGGGGTCTTTAGGAACGCACAAAGCGCTGGGCCTGGCCAGAGAGAAAAAAGCAAAATTTTTGCTTGCTTCAACCTCTGAGGTCTATGGGGATCCCCAGGTCAGCCCTCAAAAAGAAGATTACTGGGGCAATGTTAATTCCCTGGGCCCAAGAGGAATGTACGATGAAGCCAAGAGGTTTGCTGAGGCTTTGACTATGGCCTATCACCGCTATCATAAGATTGATACCAAGATTGCACGTATATTTAATAGCTACGGCCCCAGGATGAGAAAGGATGATGGAAGAGCTGTTCCTACTTTTATTAATCAGGCCCTAAGGGGGGAGCCTCTGACCGTCTTTGGAGATGGCTCTCAGACAAGGAGCTTTTGTTACGTTTCAGATCTGGTGGAAGGGATATATAAGCTGATGGTCTCAGAGATAAATGAGCCGGTGAACCTGGGCAGTCCTGATGAGATGAGTATCCTGGACTTTGCTAGATTGGTACTTGAGATTACTCGTAGCCAGAGTAAGATAACCTATAAGCCTCTACCAGAGAATGATCCCAGGGTAAGACGACCGGATATATCCAGAGCAAGGAAATATTTGAAATGGCAGCCAAAAGTCGAGTCAAGAGAGGGATTGAAGAAAACTTTAGCCTGGTTTGGAAAAGAGACCTAGCTGGTTTGGGTTAAGTTTCAGAAACGGGGGGAAATTTCGATGCTTGATAAGGAGTTGCTTAAAATCCTGGCCTGTCCTATCTGTAAGAGTGGGGTTAAACTGGAGGGTAATAAAATTATTTGCAACAAGTGCAAAAAATACTATCCCATCAGGGATGGTATTCCGGTCATGCTGATAGATGAGGCAAAGGATTTAGAATAAGAGGTTAATGATCTACTTTAAGAGAGGACGGAAGGGTACTTTTTATGTAAATGCTCGGTAAACGCCGTGTCACATTGAGTTTTCAGGGTAGCCGCACCCTTTAGGGTGCGCAGGCTAAAGCCTGCGACTACCAAAAATGACGGGGTTCACTGAATACTTACCTTTTTATGATTGCTGAAAGGGGTCAAGGTGGAAGATAGAGCAGTAGAAGAAATAAAACGGCACTTCGATGTGGTAGCGGAAAGTTTAAAAGATGATATTAAGTTAGTAGCAGAAGGACATGTCCTTCTGAACAAGACAATAGGCAATCTCCGAGAAGATGTAGATGAGTTTCGTAAAGAAAACGCAGAAGAGCACGCTATACTGAATAAGAGAATAGATGAGTTTCGTAAAGAAAACGCAGAAGAGCATGCTATCCTCAACAAAAGAATAGATGAGCTCCGCAAAGAGAACGCAGAGGAACATCGAGAGATTCTATCAGCCATAAAGTTCTCTTACGCTGAGCTGGACCACCGCATTGTAGTTCTAGAGGACAAATTCGCTGATATTGACAAACGGGTGAGTCGTCTAGAGAGTCCTCATTAGAACCTCTTGTAGATTGCGAACTTGATTTTTTGACTCCAGACTTAGACCTTAGGACTTCTGTTCCGGACTTAGGACTATGTTTTCTGGTTTTACCTTGTTTGGTTTTACCTTGCTTTTTTAACCTATGAGCTATCAGCCATGAGCTATGAACTAAAAGGACTTAGGACTTAAATTGGGGTGAGTAAAATGAAGGCTTTGATCTTAAGTGGAGGAGCAGGTACGCGTCTTCGGCCCATTACCCATACGGCAGCCAAACAACTCATTCCTGTGGCCAACAAACCCATACTTTTTTATGGAATTGAGGCCATTAAAGAAGCAGGTATTAGTGATGTAGGAATTGTCACCGGAGACACCCATGAGGAGATAAAGGAAGCAGTGGGAAAAGGGGAAAAGTGGGGGATTAAGGTTACTTACATTCGACAACCATCCCCCTTAGGTCTAGCTCATGCAGTAAAGGTATCGAGAGATTTTTTGCAGGATGAGCCCTTTGTGATGTACCTGGGAGATAACATAATAAAACAGGGAATAAACTCTTTAGTAAAGGAATTCCGAGAAAAAAAACCTAATTCTCAGATTCTTCTCGCTCATGTCAATAATCCCCGGCAATTTGGAGTAGCAGAACTTAAAGGTGATAAAGTGGTGAGGTTAGTGGAAAAGCCTAAAGAGCCAAAGAGTGACCTGGCTCTGGTAGGCGTGTATATGTTTGATCACCACGTGTTTGAGGCGGTAGACAATATAAAGCCCTCCTGGAGGAGTGAGCTAGAAATTACCGATGCTATACAGTACCTAATTGAGCATGATTATCTAGTTCATTCTCATATCATTAACGGCTGGTGGAAAGATACCGGCAAACGTGAGGATTTACTGGAGGCTAACAGGATAATGCTGGATGATGTTAAAACAGAAATAAAAGGAGAGGTGAGCGAGGATTCCAGGATTTATGGAAGGGTAAAGATAGATTCTGGAGCCCGGGTAATTAAGAGTGTAATCCGAGGGCCAGCTATAATCGGTAGAGGATGTAGGTTAATAAAGTCCTACATTGGTCCTTTCACCTCTATCTATTATAATACTTTAATTGAAGAATCCGAGATAGAACACAGTATTGTTATGGAGGAATGTAAAATTACTGGCTTGAAAT
>Ga0307432_1000590_pt1 | contig 26732 bp, 20 predicted proteins | sample SalMarWE160150MG_FD_202158 | JGI IMG/M metagenome (GOLD analysis project Ga0307432, IMG submission 202158) | Salt marsh sediment microbial communities from the Plum Island Ecosystem LTER, Massachusetts, United States - WE1603-150 | ecosystem: Environmental > Aquatic > Marine > Intertidal zone >...
GAAAGCACCCACTTGGGCTACCCCGATCCTTCGGGAGACGCTCGGATAGAAGATTGGGACAACCACAGCACCAAAACATTACCCAAAGAATCGCTTGACACGCAACGGGCTTTCATAGAAGAACCGCCGATAGGGTGTCGTCCGATGCGTCTGCACCGCCGACACCGAGAACGGCATCATCCCACTTCTCCGTGGGAAAGTAGTCGTACCAATCGTCAACCCCGGCGTTTTCCGCTGTGAAACGCTCATCACATTCCATACATCGTCCGGCCGTGGGGACAACGGATGAAGCACGCCCTCAACGTCGGGGGATCGAGCGGAGCGATTCGTCACACGCCAGCCGGAACCGCGAACACCGCCTTGAGTTTGTTGGCTATTTCCTTCAGGGGCATTGCAGGGACGCTACCACCTTGCGATAACACGATCGGTGCACAAGATCTCTGAGCATTTTGGCACGCTTCCTCGGCTGGGGGAAACAGTCCCAAGACGTCACATCCCAGCTCCAGGCTAATTTCGGCTGCCTTCAAAGGTCGACCAGACGGGGAACGCTTCACGACTACCGCTCCGAGCTGGCCCTTGTTGACTCCCCAGGAAGCGAGCTGTGCCAGAACCACTTTGCTAGCCGACCAGCAAGTTTGCTCATGTTCAGCAACCACAACTACGTAATCGGATTCTCTAATCGCCGCTCTGGTTGCCGCCGACAAATCGCAGGGTAAATCGACAATGGTGTACGCTGCCATGCCAGCCAGTCCTCGGAGGATGGCTTTGGCGCGCTCAGGTTCGACTTCTTGGAACTCATCTCCCTTCTGCGGCCCGAACAGCACTCTAACACCCGATTGGGACCTGACCAAACAGTTGCGCAGCGCCGGCGCGTCAATATGCTCAGGGGTAAGCTGAAGCAGGCCGCTCAGGTTCGTGGGCGGCGTCTCCCCAAGCTGTAGCGCGCACGTGCCAAACGAGGGCCTGAGTTCCACAGCTATCGTGGCAGTTCTCTGGGACGCCAGAGCTGCCGCGACGTTAAGGGCAACGGTCGTTGTCCCCACACCGCCTTTGGCGCCTATGAAGGCTAGCGTCTTTCCACGTTCCGTTGGGCCTGCCGGCCGCAGCCGACGCGTTAGGTTCAAGAGTGCCTCCACGCGAGCCACAACCTCATCGGCCTCAAATGGTTTGGTGACATATTCATTTGCGCCTGCCTTCAGCCCGCTGATACGATCGGTTACCCCCCCCTTGTGGCTGAGCATGATAATGGGCACATCGCTCGTCTGTGGATCGCGGCGCAGCTCCAAACAGACCGCCGCGCCAGCCATGTCCGGGAGGTCAGCATCCAGAATCACCAGATCGGGGTGCTCACTGACAGCCTTCCTCAGACCTTCCTGCGCGCTGTCAGCCGGGACGATCTCGTATTCAAGAGTTCCAAGGGCGTATCCCAGCGTGCGCAACACATTCGTCTCATCGTCCACAATCAGTATCTTTACGCGCATTGTACGTGAACTCCCTAACTGCTGCAGGCACCCGAATGCGTTGCGGTCGAGCTGGTGACAGATTGGTCCCTCTGATCTGCGATCAAGCGAGCCAGCGCGACAACACACTTGGATACCTTGCTCTTGCGACGACTGAGAACAAAGGGCACGCCCTCATTGATGCTGTGTGTTACGACCGCAGGATCGTTCGGGACTGCAGCACTGAACTTACATCCGAGAGCCTTCTCGATCTCGTGAGATTTCATATCGCCCTTGGGTTCATAGCGGTTGAGAACCGTGAGAACCATGTCGGAGTCAGGCTTAACCGACTGGGCCATCTCCAGGAGCGCCTGAGCCCTCCGTACGGACGTTACCTCCGGCGTGGTCACCAGCAGCGCCGTGTCAGCTGTTTCGAGGATGGCCTGCGCGCACCTGCCAGGGAATGGCGAGCAATCCACGACGATGTAGTCGAGCACCTCGCGCAACGCTAGTAGGGTTTTCTTTAAAGGTGCTGCCTCCGCCTCCTCATTTAGCTCGAGCCCATCCGAGGCGACGATGGCTTCGATTCCCGAAGAGTGACGCACAAGGACGGCATCTATCAGCTCAACATCAAGATCATCGGCGCGTGGCAACAGATCGCTCAGGTTGTATTTGGGGGACAAATCGAGCAGGGCACCGACATCACCCGACTGTATGTCGGCGTCCAGCAGGGCCACTCGTTTCTTGGTCACGCCGCCTATGGCGATGGCCAGGTTCGCCGCGATGACACTCTGCCCTACTCCGCCCTTCGCTCCGTATACAGCCAGGATCTGCCCGTGCGTCGGGGGCTCACAGGAAGCCTGCCTTAGCGTGTCTTGAAGTTCTGCAACCAACCGTTCGTTCTCGGCGGCAGCGGCTTCCAGGGCGCGTTTTTTGTCTTGAAGGTCATCAACATGGGTTCCCAGCTTTTCGGCGTTTGCCTTTAGCTCGGACTCCGTTTCCTCATGCTCGCGCTTTGCGCGGAGTACAGCACGGACCCGTGCACGGAGCTCCTCGACGTCGAACGGTTTCGTAATGTAATCGCACGCACCGAGATCGAGACCGCGCACGGCATCCTCGGCACTCGTGTGGTGGGCCGTTAAGAAGATGACCGGGAGTCGCCGCGTGTCTGCTATCGCGTGGAGTCGTCGACAGAGTTCGTAGCCGTCGACGTGCGGCATCTGCACGTCCAGGATCGCAAGGTCGAAGCATTCGTCCCCGGCAAGCCTCAGCGCTTCCTCAGCGTCGCTGGCAGTCACGATCTCACACGGTTCATCTTCGAACGCGTCGCAAATCAGGTCGAGATTGTCCTGCACGTCGTCAACTGCCAGGATTCTTGGCTTGTCGTCAGGGGGCATATCACTATCTCGACCATCCGGTGTAGGCATCAAGGCTTCAACAAACGGCGAACAATCCGCTTGACCCGGTCTGTCTGCAGCTCATGCTCAGCCTCAGAGCGAAGAACCGCGCGGACCCGGGCACGGAGTTCGTCTGCATCGATGGGCTTGCTCAGGTAGTCGCAGGCGCCGATGTCGAGACCATGAACCGTATTTTCGGTGCTGGTGCAAACCGCCGTCAGAAAGATGATCGGGACCGGGTTGTTAGCGAATTCCTCTCGGAGGCGATGGCACAGTTCGAACCCATCCGTCTCGGGCATCTGCACGTCGAGGATGGCGAGATCGGGGCGCTGGTGCTCAACCAGAGCCAGCGCTGCCTCAGCGCTATCGGCCGTAATGACCTCGTATGGCTCATCTTCGAGTATCTGGCGGATCAGATCTAGGTTGTCTTGAAGATCGTCGACCACGAGGATCGTAGGTTTCTTGGTTGATGTCATCACGTGATCTCCTTCATGCCGGCGAGCCGGCTTGGGCTGGCGCTTGCGGCGTTTGCTTACCGTGTGTCTCTGTACAGGAGGCAGACACTGCCGGGTCGGAGGCCCTGTCGAGGTCATTGAGGAGCGCCAGCATACCTTCGCTCGTAGCCGTACGATCGGGGAATAAGAGAGCGAGACTCTCGAGTAGCTCCAGCGCCTTCAACGTCCGCGACGAACTCTGCCGGTCCGGTGGATCCGTCGCGGCCTTGCGGATCAGTTCCTTCGTCTCCCGTATGCCGACACGCACAATCGCCTCGGTAACGTTTCGTACCGGGTACCGTGCGGAGTATGCCGGCGAATTGGCAACCTTGATCAGCTTCTGGCCGATCAGGCTATCAGCAGTAATCAGATTCCGAAGACAGTCGGTCGTCTCAATTTGATCGGCCACTTGTGCCGTGTCATCCACTTCGAGCAGACGCCGGGCGTCACCGAGGGCCCGTGTCAAATCTCTACTTGGTGTCGGCTCCCTCTCCGGTTCGGCCGAATCTTCCGCTGGAAGAGTGCGACCACGGCACGCTCCGAGGCAGCCTCGAATCTCCGCCAGCAGGCGCTCGCGCGATATCGGCTTGGTCAAGACATGCTTGCACCCTAAGCGTTTCGCCGCCAACACTGCATCCGGGTTGGCAAAGGCGGTCTGCAGAATGGTCGCCATCTGGCACAGTGCCGTGGTCTCCCTGAAGGCACGCAAGACGGATAGCCCATTCATCCTCGGCATCATCAGATCCAAAAGCACGACATCCGGGTGATGTTCTGTTGCCAGGCGGATTGCCTCCTCTCCCGACTCGGCGCGAATGAATGACCACACCTCGCCCCCGAGCATCTCCTCGAGAAGATCGAGGTTGTCCTCAACATCATCCACGGCCAGAACCGCGATTCTCGTTAGGTCAGCTTCTGTGCTCATATCTCAACACCTGTACGCGTCGCGCGGATACAGTTTTTGACGACCCTGACAAGCAGATTCACGTCGAGCGGCTTGGCCAGCATGTAGGTGAGGCCGGAATCCACGGTCCGTTGCCCATGTTCGCGGCTCGGATTGGCGGTCTGAAGAACCACGGGCACCTTCTCGAGACTTGGTGTCCTGCGGATTACGTCCAGCAGGGCAAACCCGTTCATGTCGGGCATCATGATATCGAGGACCACCACGTCAGGCACTACCTCACGCAGGACTTGCACAGCCTCCGGGCCGGACGCCGCGCAGATCACTTTGTAGCCATGCGGTCCCAACGTCTCGCGAATCAGGTCCAGCGAGTCCTGATTGTCATCAACGGCCAGGATCGTTGTGTCTTTCATTGACATTCGTTGTCTCCGCCATTCGGGATCGGATGCGGAACCTAGCGAATCGCCTGGCACGCGACCAGGCAATCCCAAACTTCCTCCGCTAGGTTGGCTGGCGAGATGGGCTTCGTCAGCACGGTCTTGACCCCAAGCTCCTTTGCCCGCTCCATATTATCACGATCTCCGTAGGCGGTTTGGACAATCACGGCCGTGTTCATCAACCGGGGTATGAACCGCACTATTTCCAGGACGGCGAAACCGTTCATGTCAGGCATATTGATATCCAGCAACACGAGATCAATCTGCCGGCTCATGAGCAACGACATGGCATCAGGCCCGGAACGTGCTCGAATGACTTCGGCCCGGTGTCCTGCCAATGTCTCCTCGATGAAGTCGAGGACGTCCTCGTTGTCATCAACGACGAGTACTGTGGGTATCCGCATCGTGGTATGACCCTTTTCAGACCCCGTAGGTCTGCCCCGCCTATCGGAAACGGTTCGAGATTATGTCCTAGCAATGGCTGGCTGCTGACGGTGCTGCTCGATCACTGCGCGGACCCGCTCGCGAAGGATCTTTCCGTCGACCGGCCTGCAAATGTAATCAGCGGCTCCCATTCTCATGCCGCGTTCGATCTCCGCTTTGCTCGTATACTCCGACGTCAGGAAGATGACTGGAATGTCATCCAGCTCCCGCTTCATCCTGATGGCCGTGCACAGGTGGTGTCCGTTAAACTCAGGCATTCGGATGTCGAGAAGAACCAGGTCCGGATGCCAGCGTTTGATGATTGCCCATGCGTCCTTGGCGTTATCGGCGGTCTTGACGTTCCACGGATCACCCTCGAACAACTCTACGATAAGATCAAGGTTGTCCTGGATGTCATCGACCACCAGGATCTTCGGGCACCGAGTGTTCTGTGCGATGTCCGAGCACATCTCCGCCTTGCCAGTCGGCCGTTTGGTTGTCATTCTGCTATCTCCGATAACACACGTCGATTCCAAGTCTCGATAAGTATGCGTTAAGAGGCATCGGACTCGACAGGACTTTCTCGGTTCAGATGCCGTGTGACCATTGCGACAAGATCCTGGACATGTATCGGCTTTGCCATGTAGTCGTCACAACCGGCCTCCAAACACTTTGTGCGATCTCCGGCCATTGCACAGGCCGTAATCGCCACCAGCGGGATGGATGACAGGGCGGGATCCGCCTTCAGGGTTCGGGCCACGTCGTAACCCACCATGTCCGGAAGAGCTATGTCCAGCAGAATCAAATCCGGCTTGAGCGCACTTGCCTGAGCCAACCCCTCTTCGCCAGTGGGCGCATGTGCCACATCGTGGGTAACCTCAAGGGCGTCTTCGATCAAGTCGAAGTTGTCCTGCGTGTCTTCTATTACGAGGATCGTGCTCATGCGTAAACTCCTTCGGCTGTGGCGGCTTGACTCACCGTGAGTTTCTCGGCGATGTCAACGAGCAGCGTTGGCGTTGAGGCTCCATGGCGACGGACGAACTCGTCGGACGCCCGAATGCCCAAAGTGGATCCATGGTCGTTGTCGGCTGAGGGCATAACGCCGATGATCCGGACATCTGCCCACTCGGGAATCTGGCGTGCGCGCTCGACCAGCTCAAGGGCCTCGGTCGCGGAGCCGGCTAGATCCACGAACAGATCCGCTACATTCCCGTCGGTTAGCTCAGCGATGGCCTCAGAAAGGTCAAACGTCGTCCGGATACGGTCCCAGCCTAGCTCATGCAAACCTGTGCGGATCTGTTCAGCCGTTTGAATCGCGCTTGAGAACACGAGCGCACCGTGATTAGCCGAAGAGCCAGCAAAGTCTGGCACACCAAGAGTCATCAGATCGTCCGGCATGCCTATGAGCTCATCAAGCTGAAGGAGATACCCGATCTGGTGATCTTCTGTCCATACGGTCAGCCACTGATGGAGGGCACCAGGCGGGGCTGCGTGCCAGGCGTTGGCCGCCTTAGGCCACCGGGCGTCGATAATCACCCCGTTTGGACGCTCTTGCTCGATGAGCTCCGCGACGTCATCCTGCACATCCACTTGTCGAACGTTGATGCCTTGCGTTGCCAGGTGTGCGCTCGTCAGATCAGTCATTCCCGCGTCGTTGGAACAGAGCAGAACCAGACGAGACGAACTGGCCCGGGCATCGTCCCCGATTGCGGCATCATCCAACTCCTGCTGCTTCGCTCGCCAGGGTATCTCCACCACGAACGTCGAACCGACCCCTTGTTCGCTGCGCGCTTCGATCGTGCCCCCCATGAGGCTGCAGAGTTTTCGGCAGATGGGGAGCCCCAGACCGGTCCCCGCCGCGCGGCGTGTGCTGGATGAGTCCACTTGGCGGAATGGATCGAAAACGTAGGACAGGTGTTCGGGGGCGATCCCAATGCCGGTGTCCGACACTGAGATCTGTAAGCGTTCTTCCGTTGCGCCTACTTCCAAGGTCACGCTTCCGGAGTCGGTGAATTTCGCTGCGTTGCTCAATAGATTCGTAAGAACCTGGCGGAGGCGCAGCTCGTCACCTTCCCAGACACGCAACTTCTCGGGAACCTTCGCCTCCAAGGTGACCGGTTGCTCTCCAACCAGGGGACGTGCCAGCGCGATGCAATCGCGTACTACGGCAGGAACATCGACGGGCGCGAGCGTAAGGGTCATGCGATCGGCCTCGATCTTGGACAGATCCAGAATATCGTTGATGAGTGCCAAGAGCTGCCGGCCGTTGCGGCCGACTCTCTCCAACCGTTTCCCCTGCCGCTCAGCGGGGGGTTCCTTCTTGTCTGCGGCCATCAAGTCCGTAAAGCCGATGATAGAGTTCAAAGGCGTCCGCAGCTCATGTGACATCTTGGCCAGGAACTCGCTCTTGACTGCGTTAGCCCGCTCCAACTGGTGCGACCTGCGCGTGAGCTCGATCCTCTGCTCGAGCATCTGCTGGCACGCCTCAGCAAGCCTATCATTCATCGCCGACAGGTTGTGGTTCTGCTCGCGAATCGCCGCCTGGACCACCAACAGCTCCTTCTCGGCCTTGCGGAGGCGGAGCATCACGCGGACACGGGCCAGGAGCTCCGTCTGATCGAATGGTTTGGTGATGTAGTCAAACCCACCAGCATCCAGGCCCTCGATCACGTTCGCGGTGGAAGTACGTTCTGCCGTAACGAAGAGGACCGGCACGGTTCGAGTCTCCGGAATGCTACGCAACCGGCGGCACAGTTCGAAACCGTCCACTTCCGGCATGTGAACGTCGAGGAGAAAGAGATCAAAGTCGACCACTGAGGCTTGCTCTAGTGCGTTTGCGGCATCGAGCGCAGTCGCCACTGTCCACGGACCTTCCTCGAGGACTTCCACCATCAGGTTAAGGTTGTCCTGGATGTCGTCCACGACGAGTATTCTTGCCTCGGATGTTTCGGTCGCGTTCATCATTTCGCCACGCACTCCGCCTCCCGCGGCTCCACTTCGAGCTGCTGATTGAAGTCATGCAGCACGCCCAGGAACTCATCGTGGCACGCACGGAATGCCTCCACCACTCCTGGGTCAAAGTGTCTACCCTCCTCTTGCTCGACCATGGTCCGGGATACGCACGGATCGGACGCGGACTTGTAGACCCGAACGGAGGTCAGCGCGTCATACACGTCCGCCAAAGCTACAATGCGTGCGGAGAGCGGAATGTCATGTTGCGTGAGTCCGGCGGGATATCCGCTCCCATCCCAGCGTTCGTGATGATGTCGTGCGATGTCTGCGGCCATGGCTAGGAAGCCACCGGCTCCAGTGTGCCCGGCTGCCTCATCCAGGGTGTCTGCGCCGATGACCGCGTGACGCTTCATGATCTCGAACTCCTCATCGCTGAGGCGTCCGGGCTTGAGCAGGATCGCATCGGGGATGCCGACTTTTCCGATGTCGTGGAGTGGGCTCGACCGGTACAGGTCAGCCAGAAAGTCACCGTTGATTTGCGCCGTATAGGGTCTCCTCCGCCGTAGCTGCTTGGCCAAGAGCTGAGAGTAAGCCCGCAAGCGCTCAAGGTGGTTGCCGGTTTCCGGATCACGAGACTCCGCAAGCTTCGCCAGGGCGAACACGGTCACATCGCGCGTCGCCACGACTTGTTCGGTTCGCTCCTGTACCGTACGCTCCAGCGCCTCGTTAACGCCCGACAGTTTCTGGTTGCGTTGGTGAAGCGCTGCTTGGACAGCCAATAGCTCCTTCTCGGCCTTGCGGAGGCGGAGCATCACACGGATGCGGGCCAGGAGCTCCGCCTGATCGAACGGTTTGGTGATGTAGTCAAACCCACCAGCATCCAGGCCCTCTATCACGCTCTCGGTGGAAGTGCGCTCGGCCGTAACGAAGAGGACCGGCGCGGTTCGAGTTTCCGGAATGCTGCGCAGGCGGCGGCACAGTTCGGAACCGTCCACATCCGGCAGGTGAACGTCGAGTAGAAAGAGATCAAAGTCGACCACCGAGGCTTGCTTTAGTGCGCTTGCGGCATCGAGCGCAGTCGCCACTGTCCACGGACCGTTCTCAAGGACTTCCACCATCAGGTCGAGGTTGTCCTGGATGTCGTCCACGACGAGTATTCTTGCCTCGGATGTTTCGGTCGCGTTCATCATTTCGCCACGCACTCTGTTTCACGCAACTCCTCTCGTGGACCCGCCTCGTCATACAGCCGTCTCAGGACTTGATCGACCGGCTCACCCCGTCTTGCGATATGTAGCTCGAACGCGCGAGACAGCGCGAGGATGTTTTCACTGGAAGGATCGCGCGGAGTCACTGCAATCAGGCGCGGCCGCGCCGGGGCGCGTGTTCGATCATGGCGGGCGACGAGCTCCAGCCCCTCACCTCGCGTGTCCAGCACGTCGACCAAGACGGCATCGAACTCGCCGCCGGCGATGCACGCCTCCGCCTCCCGCTCGGAGGTCGCTGTCATCGCAGCGATGTCCGGAAACTCGGCGAGCATGTCGTGCAGATACTGATTGCCCGCCCTCCGTTCCAAGAAGAGCAGCACCCGCGATCGTGGAGAGTCGCAGGTCCCTCGCAAGATTCGATGGAGGGTGTCCTTGCCGAGTGAGAGTGCAACGCAGTCATCGAAAGTCACAAGGGCGGCTCGGTCAGCCGCCACGCCAAGCAGCCCGATGGGAATGCGTTGGGTGGAGTCGTACCTCTTGAGCGTTGCGAGCAACTCAAGCGCGTCGTGCCATGAAGGATCAATGTACAGGATTCCCGGGGCGCGTTGCTGGCAGTACTCGACGGCGCGCCGCATTTCGGTTACGCACCCGATGTGCGAGGCGAGGTTCTGTACGAACTGCCTCACGCGATGGACCGAGACTTGTGTGCCCGCGTACAGCACCGGCGGCTGATGTGCGTCGTCCGCGTCTGCCGGTATCTCTGCGATCGGGAGCCGGATTGTAAAGAGTGAGCCAATCCCCGGCGTGCTCGTGGCCGTGATCTCGCCACCCATGAGTTGGCACAGCTTCTTGCAGATGGCCAAGCCCAGCCCGGTACCACCCGCGCGCCGCGTGCTGGACGAATCGACCTGATGAAAATCATCGAAGACGCAAGATAGATGCTCCTTTGGGATACCGAGCCCCGTATCTTCTACCTCGATTACCAGGGAGCCGTCGGCAACCGACCCGCGCACCTCGACGTGCCCTCTCTCGGTGAACTTGGCTGCATTGCCCAGCAAATTCACCACGATCTGTTGAAGCCGTAGGGCATCGCCCGTCCAATTCGGCCGACATGCAAGAGATTCGTCGATGTGTTGCCGGAGCTCAATCGCGCCTTTCCTGACCAGCGGCTCAGCCGACTCGATGCACTCTGTGATTAGCGCGACAACATCGACCGATTGCCGAGCTAGTGTAAGCTGCTTCGCTTCGATCTTAGAGATGTCCAGAATGTCATTGATCAATGCCAGCAGGTTCTCGGCGTTACGATGCACTTTTTCGAGCCGTGTGACGCGTTTCCCCGCCGGTCGATCCTTGGTATCGTGGATCATCATCTCGGTGAAGCCAATGATGGAGTTCAGCGGCGTCCGAAGCTCGTGCGACATTTTCGCCAGGAACTCATCCTTAATGCGGTTGGCCTCCGAGAGCTCCCGCAGCAAGCGCTGGTTCTCCTCATGGAGCTCCAAGGACTCCACATGGTAGACGGCTGACCGCGCGCCCGGACCGATGATCGAGTCTACTTTTCCGTCCTGAACAGCGGCGATCAAGTCGTTCAGTTGGTCATATTCCCCCTGAAGCACTGTCAGCATCCGCTTGTGCTTGACAGCGAACGCCAGAACACCGCAGAGTACGGTGGGGCTAATCTCTTTCTTTACCAGGTAGTCCTGAATCCCCAGGTTCAGGAATGAGGCTGCGAGTGCCCGGTCCTCGGACGCCGTCAATACTACCACCGGAATGTTCGGCGCCACGGCGCTCAGCTGAGTGAAGGTATCGACGCCGGAGCTGTCGGGTAGCATCAAATCCAGGAGAACAACGTCGTAGTCGCCCTCCGCGACGCGCGCCAACGCCTCATCCAGTCGCACGACGTGGTCGACCGCAAAACGCGGCGTGTGTGCTTGATCCAAGACGGTCCGCACCACGTCGGCGTCCAGCGGACTGTCTTCCACTAACAGTACTTTCAGCGTCTGATCTTCGCTCATGTTTCCATGTCCACTGGCCAAGTCCTCGCCCATGTGCTCACCGGCACGGCGACACCGACCCTCGCACTGCTCCCTCGAAGCTCGTCGCGTTCATCATCCGAGCAGTTCCCCTATCGTTCTGATCAAGCCTGAGATTCGTACGGGTACGCTCAGGATGGCGTGGCGTCGCGCGCTAAGCCACGGTTGCTCCGCGTCTACCTTGCCACGGCCGACAATGAGCACCACAGGGGTGTTCGAGGTGCCGCGGGCATTCTCTTGTGTTTCATATTCTTCGGTCATCTTTGCGAGCTCGTCGGCGTTCCGAAGATAGACAACGCCTATGTTGGGCGGCTCATCGTCCGACGTGGAGCCAACTCGCTCGCAGAATATGCGATGCGCATCTACGTTCGGCTCGGCACTGACACAAAGCGGGCGAAACTCTGGGGCGATCCGTTCCTTGACCTGTGTCACAAAATCTGGCCAACCATCCTCGTTGGCGCGTGCGAGCATCGTGATCTTCAGGTCACGGGTTTCGTTGGGGATAGTCTCTTCCAGCTTGGTGATCGCTGTAGGCTCTAACCGCAAGCCGTCGACCAGATCATTGAGCGGATATATCACTTCATTGCCGCTGCTACCGAGCATGAGCGCGTGCGCCACTCGATTGGCCAGCGCTACGGTAGCCGCGGCGTCGACGTGCTGCGGTCCGAGCCGCTTGATCGCGTGTATCGAGTGGTGATGGTTTACCACGGGGGCGATGAACTCGCGTGGAAACTGCCAGTGTTCCAGGGCCTGCTCCAGGATGTCGCAATGATCGAGCATCATCAACTTCGCTTCTACTGCTTCAAGCGGTAGGCTGAGTTGGTCTGCGGCATCCCACGCGTGGCCGTATTGGTCCGAAACGTGGTCAAGCAAAATCAGTCGGCCCACATCGTGAACCATTCCCCAAAGAAAGGCGTCATCGGCCTTGGCGGTCTGGCGCTGCACGCTGATGGCTGATGCGATCAGACCGCACGCGATCGAATGCTCCCAGAAGAGGTGCGCATCGATGTGCTCCCCTGCCCCACCTTCATATTGTTGGAGAACGCCCAACGTCATGACCATGGAGCGTACCTCTTGAATGCCGATGCGCCCGACGGCTTCCTTGACACTGTCTACCGGGCGACCTCTTGAATAGGCGGTGCTGTTGGCCAGCTTGAGGATGCGGATGGACAGTGCCTGATCTTGTGTGACGGCCTTCGCTACGTCGTCTGCGCAACAGCTGGCACTTCCCGTGACGGCCATCACGTTCTGGACCGTCGGCCCAAGCGGCTGCAGCTCCAGTCCTTCATTTACGAGCTTGAACAGTTGTGCTTTCGTGATTACCGGTGAGAGGTCGTCGAGCGATCTCACGTCGTCGGGAATAGGCGGGCCAGTCGGTGCTTGCGATGCACTTTCACCATCAGAGGTCGCGCGGCCGTGCGGCTTTGATGGTCGTACCGAGCGCGAGGACGTGGAGGAGGCGGTCGGCGTCTGCTCGGTCTTCTCTCTCCATTGCGAATAGCCTGAACGCTCGGTTTGCGTTTCCTGTGCTACGGAAACTACCGTCGGCTCGCCAAGGCATGCGCCCACGCGCGCGAACAGTTCGTCGAGCGAAAAACGTGACTTCAACAGGTATCCCTGGACGCCCTGCTCGGCCGCCTGTGCGATGCATTCTCTGTCCGCTTTGTCGGTGAGCAAGATGACAGGGATTCCTTTTAGGCGTGAATCGCGCCGCATAGTGCGCAACACGGCTAGGCCGTCCAACTCGGGCATGTTGACATCAAGCAGGACGAGATCTGGTCGCTGTTCCCGCAAGAAGGACAACGCCTCGCTGCCATCGGCCGCACAGATGGCCTCGTAGCCGTTCTTGCGCAGCGCTTCGGCAATCGGCTCGCGGCAGAGAGCCATGTCGTCGACAACAAGGATTGTGTTCATGACTCAGTCATCCAAGTACTGACGGTGTCTGACCAGTAACGGAATATCGAGACGGTCATGCCAATGCCATCTCTCTCTCAGCAAACGTCTCCCGAACAGCAAGAAACTTGTCCTCGTTCTCAATGAAGGCGTTGATACAGTCGGGATCAAAGTGCTTTCCCGATTCCTCGAGGATCATGCTTCTCGCAACCTCGTGCGCGAAGGCCTGTTTGTAGACGCGTTTGCTTGTCAGGGCGTCGTACACGTCAGCCAGGGCGACGATGCGCCCGGAGAGCGGGATATCCCCCCCGGAAAGCGCCGCAGGATAGCCACTTCCGTCGAAGCGTTCATGGTGGGCGGATGCGATCTCCGTCGCCAGACGCAGGTAGCGGACGCCGGGATACTGCCGCGCTGCCGCGTCAAGCGTTTCCGCGCCGATCGTCGTGTGCGTCTTCATGATCTCGAATTCGCGATCACTCAGTCGGCCGGGCTTAAGGAGAACGCTGTCCGGAATGCCCACCTTGCCGATGTCGTGGAGCGGGCTGGTCAGGTAAATGAGCCGAACGAAGTCCTCATCAATCATACCGGAGAACGCTTCGCTTGTTGCCAGATGCTGCGCAAGGATCCGGGAGTAATTGCGCATTCGCTCCAAGTGCTCGCCGGTTTCGGGGTCCCGGGATTCGGCCAGCTTGGCCATCGCAAAGATGGCTACGTCGCGCGTTTCGAGAGCCAGTATCCGCTCACCCGCACGAACGCGGACGCGGAGTTCGTCCGGCTCGAAAGGCTTGGCAATGAAGTCGTCGGCCCCGGCCGACAATCCTTCGACGATATCCGACGATGCGTCACGAGAAGTCAGCAAGATCACATAGACGTAGCCAGAGAAACCCTCGCTTCGGATATGCCTGCACAACTCAACGCCGTCCATCTCCGGCATCATCCAGTCTGAAATGACCAGGCGACACGAGTCGGCGCGGAGGATGTCGAGTGCCTCCCGGCCATCGCGGGCGGCTACTACGTCGTGCCCCGCTTGCGTTAATGCATGCTCCAACGCGTCCAGTGCCATGTCGTCATCGTCAACGATGAGAATCCTCATCATACATCCCTTCGCAGGTTCATGTACTTTCCGACTCGTGGGCCATTTCGAGCAGAATGTCAGGCGAGCTGTCGACACAGTGAGTGAGTTCGCTCTGGAGCTGCATCAGCAAGTCCTCCGCCTCACTCAGGTCTCCGTCACGGCCCATGGTCTCCAACTTTCCGGCGAGTTCCCTCACCCTCTCTGCGGCGACATAGCCGGCCGCTCCCTTGAGCCCGTGTGCCAAGCGTGTGGCTTCCTCGACCTCCCCCGCTGTGACGGCTTGTCGCAGTTTCTCGAGGTCGTCGGGGGCGCGTTCTCGGAACTTGGTGATGAACCTTTCGACAAACTTCCGGTCATTCCCCCAGCGTTTGAGCATCGCGTCGACGTCGAACGGAGGGGGCGCATCTTTGGCTGCACGACCCTCTTCCGCCTCATCGAGTTGTTGCTCCACCTGCGCTTCGTTCGCCGGAGGATGCAGAGACGCTTCCGGACGCTCCGCGTCCGCCGACAAGTGCATCTTGATGACCTGCACCAGTCGGTCCGGATCGAGTGGCTTGGTGAGGTAATCATCCATGCCGGCCTCAAGGCACCGCTCACGGTCGCCTTTGATCGCATTGGCCGTGAGCGCGATGATCGGGAGTCGCCTTCGTTGCCCTCCGGAAAGCGTCTGACTTTCCTCATGCTGTCGTATCGCGCGGGTGGCGTCGAACCCGTCCATGTTCGGCATCTGGCAGTCCATGAGGACCAGGTCATAGCGCTCCCTGAGCGCCGCCTCCACGGCTTGCTTGCCGTCAGCGACCGCGTTACAGTGATAGCCCGCTCGCTTCAGTAGCTCAGCAGCCGCCTCCTGACTGATGTCATTATCCTCTGCCAACAGGATCCGAGCTCCCGGCGACTTCGCCTGGTGGACGGGGTGGGCCGACGCCGAAGTTTGCCTGTCGATGTTGCGATCTCGATGATGCGGTCTTGCACTAGCACACAGGGTGGCCTCGACGATGGCATCGAGCAGTTGCGACTGCCTGACGGGCTTGGTCAGCCAGCCGGCAAAACCGAGGGAGCGCAGCCGCTCCGGGTCGCATTCACCTCCTGACGTCAGCAGCACCAGGACGGTATCCTTGAGGGTCGGATCGGCTTTGATCGCCTGGGCCAGTTGCTCGCCATCCATCTCGGGCATCTGCATATCCAGGACGGCTAGTCCGAAGGGTGCTCCCCGGGTGATTGCTTCGCGAAGCGTGGATAGAGCACGCTCGCCGCTCGGAGCGGTTTCGTTGGAAAGCCCGAAATCAGTCAACTGCTCGCGAAGAATCTCCCGATTGGTGTCGTTGTCGTCGACCGCGAGGATCCGCATATGGTGTAGGTCGTCGAGGGTTGGACGCTGCTGTGGCTGGGCCGCCGGCTGTTTCTCGAGCTTCACCGTGAACCAGAACGTCGACCCCCGGCCCGGCTCACTCTCGACACCGATCTGTCCACCCATCAGCTCGCAGATCTGTTTGGAGATGGCCAGTCCCAATCCGGTCCCTCCGAACTTGCGCGTCGTGGAGGCATCGACTTGGGAAAAGGATCGAAACAACCGATCGCGTCGATCCGGCGGAATCCCGACGCCCGTGTCGGTCACCGTGCAGCGGATCGTGGCGTGCTGCGGGGTCTCGTCGTCTTTGACGACTCGGATGGCCACTTCGCCCTGCTCGGTGAACTTGATCGCGTTATTGGTCAGGTTCATAACAACCTGCTGCAGCCGGCCTGGATCTCCGCGCAGCAGGGTGGGCACGTGGGGATGAACGCTACAGACCAACTCCAGGCCCTTGCCTTCCGCACGCGAGGCCAAGGAGAGGGCTATGCTTTCAACAGCGTATCGCAAATCAAAGTCGGTCGTTTCCAGCTCCAGCTTGCCGGCCTCGATTTTTGAGAAGTCGAGGATATCATTGATCAAACTGAGCAAGAGGTCGCCGGAGGTCTTTGCAAGCCAGGCGTAGCGGCGCGCCTTCTCATCGAGCGGCATGCCGAGCAGCAGTTCGTTCATGGCAATCACGCCGTTGAGCGGCGTGCGCAGCTCGTGGCTCATGCTGGCCAGGAATTCGCTCTTGGCCTCGCTCGCGGCTTCGGCGTCTGCCTGGGCACGGCGCAGCTCCTTCTCTTTTTGCTTGCGTTCCGTGATGTCCTGGGCCACGCATACGATTCCCTCCACCGTGTCGTTGCTGTCGCGCATGACCGCGCCGGAGAAGAGTACTGGTATCGTGCGCCCGTCCTCTGCGAGATAAAACGTCTCTATGTTGCTGATGAATCCGTCATTCACGAGTCGCCGGAGAACCGTCCTCTTGAAGGGAAGGGTCCCATCGGCTATGCTAAACTCGGCGAAATCTTCTTCTTCTTCTTCTTCTTCTTCTTCTTCTTGAAGCAGCATCCTGGCAGGGCGTCCGACCAGCTCGTCTTCCTCGTACCCCAGTAGGCTGCAGGTTGCGCAATTGACCGTCTGGATCGTGCCCTGGGGCGTCAGGACGAGAAGGCTGTCGTTCATCGAGCGAAGGATGTTATCGACGTAATCGCGCGAAACCGTCGTCTCGCGTAGCTCGTCCGCAATGCGACGAAGTTCCTCCTCCGCCCGCTTCCGCATCAAGGCTTCCACAATGGCCGTTGCCAGAGCTTCCACGGCATCTTGATCCGCAAGGTCATAGCCTCCTTCTTTATTCGCCAAGCCGATCATGCCGATGGTGCGCCCCGCATGTTTCAACGGAACACCGAGGAATGATGTCACCGGGGGATGACCCTCCGGCGTGCCTCCGCGGTCGGGGTGGGAGGCGGGGTCGTTGACGATCCGAGATTCTCCCTCCCTCAGCACCGTCCGATCGGTTCCACGGATCGCCATGTTCTTAATCGACTTCGCGGCCTGAGTGCCCGGCATGGTACAAGCGTCCCACCCCGGATTGCTGATCGCTGCAGTATCGAAGAGACCAGCCTCGTTCAGCTCGCCGATGAAGCCGAACTTGCTGCCAGTCAACTCCTCGGCCACGACAAGGCCTTTTGCGAAGACCTCCGCCTCCGTGTCACATGTCAGCGCTTCTCGAAAGACTTGGTTGATCGCCGCCAACTCGGCGTTTCGTCTCCGGATTTCTTCCCGCACCTGGTTGCGCTCGGTGATGTCCCGTTCGGTTGTCGCTACGGCCTCCGCGTATCCGGCCGCGTTGCTGACCAGCGTCACGGTCAGCGATACATCGAGCACCGTGCCGTCTTTGGCGACACGCCTAGTCTCGAAGGAATCCACCGCGGCCCCCGCCCTGATCGCCTCGATGACATCTTCAGTTTCCTGTCGGAGGTCGTCGGCGACCATGTCGTAGGCATTGAGCTGGAGGGCCTCGGCTTGGCTGTAGCCGTACATCCGTTCGGCACCGCGGTTCCAGACGAGGATTTTCCCGTCAAAGGTCTGAACAGTGACGGCGTCGTTGGAGTCTTGGACGATACGAGCCAGACGGCGCACCTCCGCCTCGGCGCGCTCGCGCCCGGCGGTCTCGGCATCCAGTCCGGCCTTGGCGTACGTGAGTTCCTGTGCCAACCTCTCGTTCTCCCCCCCATGCTCAAAGCCTTCGTTTGGGCTCATGGGATCCTGACCGCCAACAGTGTTCAGACCGTGGGTTCCTAGGCCGTTCAACCCACGATCGCGATACGCACGCCTACACGCCGGCCTGTGCTTCGTTGGACATCCCCACCAGCTTTGCGGCCTCGCCGGCGGCGATCCCGCCAGGACGCCGCCCACGGCGTGGAACGCCCTGCCGATGCGCATGCCCTTTTCGTCGATTTCGTATTGGCTGAAACTGCCCGCGCGTGGCAACGCTCAATACCCTGCGAACCCGCCGGGCACCCAGCGTGTTGACGTCGGCCAAGAGCAAGCGTATCGCTTCCGTCATCGAACTGCTCCGTTATTTGCGGGCGGCCGTCATTCCACACCCGCTCCCGCGAACATGTCAGCCATTTTCTCCGTCTCGCTGGTGATGACCTGCATCGGGGTTCCAGCCAGGATGCCGCCTACGTTATGGAAGGGCTTGCCGACGTGCATACCTGTTTCGTCGATGTCGTATTGCCGGATGGCCTTGTCGTGCCAAGAGCCGCGCATCTTCAGCACCGTGATGCCGCGCTGCATCTCGCCCATCAGTTCGACATAGCGCATCAGGATGATCGTGTCGGTGATGGTCGAAATGTGGGTCTCGGTCACGGACGTGCCGCCCATCAGCGACGCGGTCGTGGCGGTGAACAGCCCGGCGGTCTCGCGCTCCTTGATGAAGGAGATGAGCCCGATGACAAACTCGCGGAAGGACTTGCCGGTCGAAACGCGTTCCATGGCCGAAAGACTGTCCACCGCAACCCGCCGGGCCCCAAACGCCGCGATCTCCTTTTTCATCCGCAGGAGATGATCCTCCAGCCCGAGGATCTCGGGGTAAGCACAGACGATCTTCAGCAGCCCCTTTTCCTCCCACTTGCGGAAGTCCTTGCCCCAGCCGATGGCATTACGCAGGAGCTGCTCGCGGGACTCCTCGAAGGCGAACACCAGCGTCTTCTCGCCGCGCTGGCTGCCGTCGTCCAGGAACGTTGTGACCATCAGGGTCTTGCCGCACCCGGTCGCCCCACTGGCCAGAATGATCGAGTCGCGGTAGAAACCGCCGCCGCACATCTCGTCCAGGTCTTTATTGCCGGAGCTGAGCCGCATGTTGGAGGACTTCCGCGTCAGCTCCATCGCCGACAGCGGCAGGACCTCGATGCCCCGATCGGAGACCGTGAACGGGAACTCACCCTTCTGGTGCGGCGCCCCGCGGTACTTGAGTACCTCCACGGTCCGCCGCCTTCTCTCCTCCTCGAGATTGTTGCGCAGGATGATCACGTTGTCTGCCACGAATTCCTCGATGCCGTGGCGGGCGATGACGCCCTATTCAGTAACTCGTTCGGCGGTAATCAGGGCGGTGACGCCCATCTTCTTCAGCCCGGCCGTAAGCCGGAACAGCTCGCGGCGGACCATTGCGGCGTCGGCAAACTGCGAGAACAGGGCGCTGATCGAGTCGACGCAGACCCGCTGGGCGTTGACCTTCTTGACGGCGGCCTCGACCCGGGCCATCAGCCCCGAGAAGTCGTAATCGCCGCTCTCGACGACTACGTCGCCCGGCTCGGGCGAGACGTCGACCAGCGCGAGCTTGCCCTGTTCCTGGAACGCCAGCAGATCCCAGCCGAACGAGTTCACGTTCCGGGCGATATCCTCCGGGGTCTCCTCGAAGGTAACGAAGACGCCGCCCTCGTCGTGCTCCCGGATACCGTTGACCAGGAACTGTAGGGCCAGGATCGTCTTGGCGCTGCCCGACGACCCGGCCACCAGCGTGGCGCGCCCCTTGGGAATCCCGCCGTTGGTGACCAGGTCGAGTCCCTCGACTTCTGTCGGGATCTTCGGAACGGGTCCGTTATTGTTCTGATTGTTTTTCGTCGCCATCACTTGGCCTCCTCATTCGCCGTGACCGGCGCCAGCCCCACGTTGTTGTTGCGTTCCGCGCCGACCAGGTCCAGCCCCAGGAGCACCTTCTCGCGGTCGGACAGATCGCCGATGACCTTGCGCAGCGGCGGCGGCGGGTCTTTGACCAGCGTCGGCGTGGCGATGATCTTGTCCTTTTCGGCCAGTTGCGGCTCTTTGAGGACGTCGATGACCCGCAGGTCGTATTGGCCAGCCAGTTGCTCTTCATGACAGATGCGCTTGAGGTTTTCGATCGCCCTCGTCGAGTTGGGCGTCTGCCCGATCACATACAGCCGTAATTGGTATTTCATGATTCACCTTTCCAAAAAGTAGGGTGGACACGGCCCACCACTAAGAAATTTGGTGGGCAATGCCCACCCTACGCGACTCATACGGGGACCGGTCTTTTCGTGCGATAGTAGTCAACGAGATTGCCCATGACCTCCAGGGCCAGCAGCCGGCCGTTCGCCGTGTAGGCCCGGGCCCGGTTGGGACGAGCGTCTTCGCATTTTTCGGTCACCACGTTAACGTGCAGGTCGATCAGGTCGCGCGGGCCGGCCCCCTGATCTCCCAGGCGCTCCGCCAGGGCATTGATCTCCCGGCGCGGCGGCGGTTGCTCAAAGCCGAGCGCTTCCAGGTAGCGATCCAGCAACAGCCCGTACTCCGCGTGCAGGCTGGCGAAGACTTCCGCGGACCTTTCGCGCAGGGGACCCACGCCGCCGACGCTGGCCGCAACGGCGCTCTGGTCCCACCCGGTCATCGCCTTCTGGGCGGCCAGGGCCTCCCGAAGTTCTTGGTTTTCCCTTTCCCTTTCCCTTTCCCTCTCCCTTTCCCGCTCCTTGTTGAACAGGTCGACAAACACCTCGACCTTCGCGCGCACGATCTCCGGCACGATCGGCTTGAACATGTAATCCACGGCGCCCAGAGAGTAGGCCTGCGACTCGTGCGCATCGCCGGTGCTGACGCCGGTGATGAAGATGATCGGCGTCCGCCGCGATTTCTCCCGTTTGCGGATGAGGGCCGCCACCTCGAATCCGTCCATCACCGGCATCCGCACGTCGAGCAGAATCACGGCGCACTCATGTTCGAGCAGCCATCTCAAGGCTTCCTTACCCGAACAGGCCTTCACCAGGTTCTGACCCAGGTCGGCCAGGGCCGCTTCCAGGGCGAGGAGACCGTCGGGAGCATCATCCACCAGCAGAATGTTGACCTTTGGCTCGTCCATATCGCTTATGTCCCTTAATGCACTGGGCTCACACGTTTGCAAACTCGGACCAGAAACGGCGCAATCTCTTCGAGCGGTAGAATCTCGTCGGGTTCGACCGCCGCAATAGCGGCATTCGGCATCGCGATGCTCTCTGCCGAAGCCGGGTCCTGGACCACCGTGATACCGCCGCACCGCTTGATGGCCGCCAGGCCGCGGGCGCCGTCCTCGTTGGCCCCGGACAGAATTACGCCGATGACCTGCGCCCCACGTGCATCCGCGGCCGACTCGAACAGAACGTCGATCGACGGCCGTGAGTGCCATACCGGCGGCTCGGTCGACAGGGCGAAGCTCCCGTTTTCGATGAGCAGGTGATAATCGGCCGGCGCCAGATAGACGCGTCCGGGAACGATGGATTCCTTGTCTTCCGCCTCGCCTACCGGTAGAGCCGTATGGCACTGCAGCAGATTGCCCAGCCGGTCATCGGACCCGGCCTCGCGATGCTGAACAATCGCCAACGAAAGCGGGAAATCACGGGGCAGACCACCGAGCAGTGTTTCTAATGCGTGCAAGCCGCCCAACGAAGCCCCAACGACGACGATTGGGGATTGGGGATTGCGGATTGCGGATTGTTCTTCCGCCCGCTGCCAGCCTTGATTTGTCTTGCCCGGTTTCATCTTCGGCTGGTCCCTAATCCGCAATCGTCAATCTACAATCCGCAATCATTTGATCCTCCGGAACAGTCGCTCACCAGCGTCCAGCGGTTCGAAGAAGTCTTCGTGCGTCGTCGCCCGCAGCGACTCCTTGCGCCCCAGCGCCAGGATGCCAAGGTGCACCAGGCTGTCTCGGAAGAGGGCCAGGACTCGCTCCTGCAAGGCCTGGTTGAAGTAGATCAGCACATTGCGGCAGAGAATGACGTTGAACTCGTTGAAGGAGCCGTCGGTCGCCAGATTGTGCGCGGAGAACACGATGTTCTTCGTGAGCTCCGGCCGCAGAATCGCGCTGTCGTACTGGGCCGTGTAATACTCGGAGAAGGACCGCGTCCCGCCGGCCTTCTGATAGTTGGCCGTGTACTCTTTCATGCTTTTCAGTGGGAAGATGCCGGCCCGGGCTTTCTTCACCACGGCCTCATTCATGTCCGTGGCGTAGATCCGGGCCCGTCGCAGAAGCCCCTCCTCCTCCAGCAGGATGGCCAGGGAGTACACTTCCTCGCCCGTCGCACAGCCTGCATGCCAGATGCGGATGAAGGGGTAGGTTCGCAGCAGGGGTATCACCTTCTGCCGGAACGCGGCGTAGAAGCTCGGGTCGCGGAACAGGCTGGTTACGTTGATCGACAGCGTGAGTACGAAGCGCTCCATGCAGTCGGGATCGTGCAGCACCTTTTTCTGAAGCTCCGAAATCGTCGCGACCCCCTCGGCCTGCATGGCGGTCGAGATTCTGCGCTTGAGTGATGCCGGGGCGTACTCCCGGAAGTCGAACCCGTACTGACGAAACACGCCCTCCAGGAGCAGTTGAAGCTCAATGTCAACAAGCGGTTTGTTCTTGACCAACGTGCCCATCTGATTCCTTAGACCGTGTCTAAAAAGCCTCTTTCCGAGCCGCGCCCTTAAGGAAGCGGTCCTGTTTGATTCGCGCAGGACCGCTCCCTCACGGTCGCGGCTCGGTTTTTCGTAACCCTTCTCACAGCGCTTCCTAGCCGTACGTCCAGACGCGGAGCAGCGACAGCAATTGCTCGGTGTCCACCGGTTTCTTGATGTAATCCGACGCCCCCGCCTCGATGCATTTCTCACGATCGCCCTTCATGGCCTTGGCCGTGACGGCGATGATCGGCAGCTTCTTGAACTGCGGTATCTTGCGGATGGCCCGCATCGCCGCGTAGCCGTCCATGCCCGGCATCATGATGTCCATCAACACGACATCGATGTCCGCCGTATCCTTGAGCATTTGAAGCCCGGCCTGGCCCGTCTCGGCGTGAATGACCTCCATCTGCTGGCGTTCGAGCACGCTGGTAAGGGCGAAGATGTTGCGCACGTCGTCGTCCACGATCAGGGTCTTCTTGCCCGCCAGGGCGGGGTCCTGTTGATGAACCTGCCGGAGCATCTTGCGTTTTGGCTCCGGCAGCTTCTCCTCGATCCGGTGCAGGAACAGGGCGGTCTCGTCGAGCAGGCGCTCCGGCGACTTGACGTCCTTCACGATGATGCTTTCGGCGACGTGTTTGAGCCTTGTCTCCTCATCCTCGGTCAACTCCTTGCCCGTGTAGACAATGACGGGAACCTCTCGTATGTCCGGGGCCTGCTTGATCGCCTCGATCAGCTCGAATCCGCTCATATCCGGCAGGCCCAGATCCAGGACCAGGCAGTCGAACGCCTGGGACTTCATGGCCTCGAGCGCTGCTTGTCCGGTGCCGACCGCGGTGGTTTCGACATCGCTGTTCCCGATCAATTCGACAATCGCCAGACGCTGGGTTTCGTCGTCCTCGATGATCAAGAGATTCTTGACCCGTTGCTGCACGAACTCCCCGATGTCGCCGAACGCCTTGGCGAGCGTAGCTTGATCAACCGGCTTTTTCAGATAGGCGATGGCGCCCTGTTGCAGGGCCCGCTGCCGGCCGTCCTCGACGGAGATCATATGGACGGGGATGTGGCGAGTGGCCGGGTCGTGCTTGAGTTGGTCGAGCATGCACCAGCCGTCCATTTCCGGCAGCCGGATGTCCAGCGTGATCGCGTCGGGCTTATACTTCCGGGCCAGCGCCAGGCCCGCGTCACCACGCGTTGCGACCAGGCGTTTGAAGCCTTTGTCGTGGGCCATATCCAACAGGATCCTGGCGAACTTGACGTCGTCCTCCACGATTAGCACCACGTGATCCCCAGGCTGGATATCGTCCCGGTCGTCGGGAAGCCCGCCGGGTACCAGCGAGGTCAGGTCCGGCTCGCCAGCCGTTGGGCCGGCGCCGGTGGACTGTGAATCGCGGATCAGGCGTTGCGGCGGACCTTCGACCGGATTCTGGGGCAACGGCGCCGTCTTTGGCGGCGGCGTGTAACCCTGCGGCACGTAGAGCGTGAAGGTCGAGCCCTTGCCCGGCGCGCTTTCGACGCGAATCTCGCCGCCGAGCAGGCGGGCGATCTCCCGGCTGATCGACAGCCCCAGGCCCGTCCCGCCGAACCTGCGACCGCTGCCGCCCTCGGCCTGCTGGAAGGCCTCGAAGATCACCCTCTGCTTGTCCTTTGGAATCCCGATGCCCGTGTCGCTGACCGTGAACGCGATTACCCGAGAAGCGCGATCGAGCGTTTCGTGGTCGCGGCTCCAGCCCTGCTGTGCCGTGGAGATGCGCAGGTCCACCTGGCCCTTCTCGGTGAACTTGAAGGCGTTGGAGAGCAGGTTCTTGAGGACCTGCTGCAACCGTTTGGAATCCGTATGGATGGCTCCGGGCAAGTCCGAATTGAGGTCGACCGCGAAGTCGAGTCCCCTATCCTCCGCCACCTGCCGGAATGTTCGTTCCACAAACGCTTGCAGGTCGCTGAAGGGCACGTCGGAGAGTTCGACGGCCATCGTCCCCGATTCGATCTTGGACAAATCCAGGATCTCGTTGATCAGCTCCAGCAGGTCGGTGCCCGAGGCGTGAACCGTGCTTGCGTATTCGACCTGCTTGTCCGTCAGGTTTCCGTCGGCGTTGTCGGACAGGGTCTTGGACAGGATCATCAGGCTGTTGAGCGGCGTGCGCAGCTCGTGTGACATGTTGGCCAGGAACTCGGACTTATACTTCGAGGTGAGCGCCAGCTGCTCCGCCTTCTCCTGCAGCGTCAGCTTGGCTTCTTCCACCTGGCGATTTTTCTGTTCGACTTCCACGTTCTGTTCGGACAGCTGCTTGGCTTTCTCTTCCAGCTCTTCGTTGCTCTGTTGCAGCTCTTCCTGCTGGGTCTGGAGTTCCTCCGACATAGTCTGCGATTGCGCGAGCAACTGCTCGGTGCGGGCGCTGCCCGCGATGTTCGTTAGCACGATGCCCAGCGTCTCGGTGAGCTGCTCCAGGAATGTGAGCTGGGTCTCGGTGAAGCGATTGAAGGAGGCCAGCTCGATGATCGCCTGAAGCTCGTTCTCGAAGATCACGGGCAACACCGCGATGTTGAGCGGCGTGGCCGCCCCCAGCCCGGAGCTGATCTGCACGTAATCGCCCGGCACGTCGGTGAGCAGAATCCTCTTTCGCTCCAGGGCGGCCTGCCCGATCAGGCCCTCGCCCAGCTTGAAGCGGTTGGCCAGGTGCTTGCGCTCCTTGAGCCCGTAGGTGCCCAGGAGCTTGAGCTCCTTCTCCGTCTGCCCCTCCGGCGTTTCCAAGGAGTAGAAGACGCCGTGCTGGGCCGAGACCAGCGGACCCAGCTCGGACAGGATCATGTTGGCGACGCCCACCAGGTCGCGCTGGCCCTGGAGCATGTTGGTGAACTTGGCCAGGTTGGTCTTTAGCCAATCCTGTTCCGCGTTGGCATTCGTGGTCTCCTGTAGCGCCGCGATCATCGTGTTGATGTTATCCTTGAGCTGCGCCACCTCTCCGGCAGCCTCCGCGGTGATCTCGCGACTGAGGTCGCCCTTTGCAACCGCGGTGGCGACCTCGCCGATCGCACGTACTTGCGTCGTCAGGTTGGAAGCCAGCTCGTTGACATTGTCCGTCAGATCCTTCCAGGTTCCGGCGGCGCCGGGTACGTTCGCCTGACCGCCCAGTACGCCCTCGGCGCCCACTTCTCGAGCAACCCGCGTGACCTCACCGGCGAAGATGCCGAGGGTGTCGATCATTTCGTTTATCGTTTCGGTCAACGCCGCAATCTCCCCCCTGGCTTGGATCGACAGTTTCTTCTTCAAATCCCCCTCGGCAATGGCCGTGACCACCTTCACGATGCCGCGCACCTGGTCGGTCAAGTTGCCGGCCATCAGGTTTACGTTCTCGGTCAGGTCGCGCCAGGTACCGGAAACGCCGGTGACTTCCGCCTGGCCGCCCAGTTCGCCTTCGACGCCGACCTGGCGCGCGACGCGTGTCACCTCGGAAGAGAAGGAACTTAGCCTGTCTGTCATCGTGTTGATGGTGTTCTTTAATTCCAGAACCTCGCCGCGAGCATCGACCACGACTTTCTTTGTCAGATCGCCATTGGCCACTGCCGTGGTGACCTCGGCGATGTTACGGACCTGGTCGGTCAGGCTGCCGGCCATGGTGTTGACGGTATCAGTCAGTTCCCGCCACTTTCCAGAAACGCCTTCCACGGTTGCCTGTCCACCGAGCTTGCCTTCGGTTCCGACCTCCCGCGCTACGCGCGTCACTTCTGAGGAGAAGGCGGTCAGTTGATCCACCATCGTGTTGATGGTGTCTTTGAGCTGCAGGGTTTCGCCCTTCGCTTCGACCGTGATCTTGCGGGACAGGTCGCCCTTGGCCACCGCCGTCGTGACTTCGGCAATGTTGCGTACCTGGCTGGTCAGATTGTTCGCCATGGCGTTGACATTGTCGGTCAACTCTTGCCAGGTGCCGGAAACGCCCTCTACCGTGGCCTGCCCACCCAGCTGGCCATCCGTGCCGACCTCACGGGCCACACGCGTCACTTCTGCCGCGAAGGAACTCAACTGATCGACCATCGTGTTGATGGTGTTCTTGAGCTGCAGGATCTCGCCTCTGGCATCGACCGTGATCTTCGTGGCCAGGTCGCCCTTGGCCACCGCCGTCGTGACTTCGGCAATGTTGCGTACCTGGCTGGTCAGATTGTTCGCCATGGCGTTGACATTGTCGGTCAACTCTTGCCAGGTGCCGGAAACGCCCTCTACCGTG
>Ga0307432_1000593_pt1 | contig 26708 bp, 21 predicted proteins | sample SalMarWE160150MG_FD_202158 | JGI IMG/M metagenome (GOLD analysis project Ga0307432, IMG submission 202158) | Salt marsh sediment microbial communities from the Plum Island Ecosystem LTER, Massachusetts, United States - WE1603-150 | ecosystem: Environmental > Aquatic > Marine > Intertidal zone >...
CCCACTCGCCTCGGCGAGCCGAAATGGGAGAACTCAAACGGTGAATGTAGTCAAAACTCTTGACGAAAAACCGCCTTGGCGCTACCCCCAAGGACGTTCAACCCTCTCAGCTGCTCAACTTGGGGTAGCGCCCCGGCCTGGAATCCCAGCGCAGAATAAGGAAACCGCCCGGCGAACGCGCCAGGCGGTTTCCTGTAGGTTCGATCCGAGTTTTGTCGCGTCCTACTCGTCGCCAGCTGGCAGTGTCTCGACGTGTAGGTCTCCGTAAACCACCCGCCAGTCGCCGGCATCGAGCTGCCAGCGAACGAGTACGGCCTCCGCGTCACCGGGAGTTACCTGTGGGCCGAAGTACTCCGCCTCCACGCCGTCGCGAACCATGCCCTGGAAGAACAGCGTTCCGGCATAAAGCGGCATGAGCCTGTCCATCATCGTCTGGGGGTCACCCAGCCCCTGCAGCTTCTTTTTCTGCTCCTCGTCAGCGCTGGAGGCTATCCGATAGAAGTCCATGCCGATCCGTGTGAAATCGAGCGCGCTCGGGTATTCACCCTCGATCAACTCGCTGTAGGAACGGAGACCCGTGATAAGGGCCTCTTCGGTGGCTGCGGGTACTCTGACATCGAACTTTGGCTTTTCATCTTCCTTGAAGATCGACGTATCGAACAGCGACGCCTCGAGCTCGACGTCCCACCGGAATCGATCGCACACAACGGTCAACAGCGAACCTTCTGAGGCGCCGGGCATTGTGAGCGTGTAGCGAACCGGCAGAAACGTCTCCTCGTTGACCCAGAGCTCAAACGAAGTTGGCGGCGCGGGCCCTTCCGCTGTGTCGGAGGCAGTCGGACCGACAAGACCCAGTGCTGCGCCGTCGATCTCGAAGCCGACGGCGTCCTGCCCGTCGATGACATCGGAACCGAGCTCGGCCCGTGCGTTCCCCGTAAGCTCCCAGAGCTTCTCGATGTAATCGTCCGGGCGGAAACTGGCCGGATCGTGCATCGACGGGTCGTCGTATTTGATCCGGAAGCCCAACGCTTCCCCCGGTCTTCCGGACACGACCGGCCCGTCTACCGGCTGGATCGTGGTAAGGAAGTGCTGCCCACCCATGTACATCTCGGTGCGCGATCCGTACTCCCGCGACAGATACGTCTTGCCGGTCACGGACATGGGCATCGTTCCGCCGGCTATGGTTACCGCCAGGTCGGCCACCATCGTTTGCGTCTGCTGGACGGCGTGCCCGATCTTGTCGAGTGCCAGCGACCGGCTCGGCCCGACAAGTATGACAAAGGCAAAAACCAAGCAGGCAGCTGCAGACAGCGTGGCTGCCGTATAACGAATCTTCGGGTTGGTCATGATGGAATCTCCAAGGCGTCGCACTGTGTGGAAGATGATGCCGCCGCGTGAACGCTGCGGTACTTCCTCCGGTAGGGACGCCATCAGCTGGTCGCGCAGCTCGTTGTGCCCGCGGTCATACGCTTCGTAGGTTCGAACGAGCGCAGCCTGATCACGGCGGTCCTGCGTGAAGTACTCGCGGCAGCTCTCACACTCCATGAGATGTTCCTCAAGCATGGAGGCCTGCCAAGGCTCGAGCAGCTTCATGCTCAACAGTGCCCACTTGTCTCTGTCAGGGCAGGTCATGGGAACGTCTCCTGTTTGTGCAAAATCTCCGCGAGTTTCCGGCGGGCGCTGGCAAGCGCGCGATAAAGTCCTGATCGTGACAGACCCAGCACCGTGCGGGCCTGCTCGGCGTCGAGCTCCTGCAGGTAGAAAGAATGGAGCGCGAGCCGATCCTTCTCCGGTAGCTTTGCGATGGCTTCGCGCAAGTCGGTAACTTGGTCGTCAGGTGCATGCATGGGCCCGATGACCTCAAGATCATGGAGCGACTGGCCTAGCATCTGTCGATCGCGAATTCGTCCACGCCGCCATTCCAGGCATACCCGCCTGGCAATGCTCACCAGCCACGGTCCGAACCTCGCGGGATCTGCGAGATCGCCGAGCTTGCGATACGCCCTGAGGAACACCTCCTGCGTAAGGTCGGACGCGACGTGGGAATCGCGCGTGGCGTCGTAGCAGATCGCGCGAATGAACCTGGCCCGTCGGTCGTACAACTCCGCGAAGGCGGACCGATCGCCTCGCAGGGTTCCCAGGACCAAGGTCTCATCTGACGCCGCCACCACTTGATTCTCCGCTGTGCCGTCCGGAGCCATCATGATAACCAGTGTCTTTCCCGGCCGATCTGTCCATCGGCAAATCGGCAAAATCACCTGGAATCCCCTCAAGGACGACTTCACTCGTTGCCACGCCAGCGATCGTCTGCGCAACGTCAGGCATCCTGGCGGTTCGCTAAATCCCAGGCGAACCGCCATCAGGTGCGGATCGTCAGGAGGAATCAAAATTAACACGAATGAAAAAGAAAGACTCGCGCAAGCGATCATCGAGCTGATTGAGACAAACAACGAAGTCGCCTGGGCGGTGCAAAACTGTGCGTGTGCCAATCGCCTAACATCGCAATCAAGCCGATCCTGCAGTTGGGCGTATGTCATAAGGCCGGTTGGACTCAACCGCGAACGCTGCGGGACGGAGCGTTCTCTACTCCGCAGTGTCAGATCGGCACGCCGTGCGACGCGCTATCCGAGATGATCGCTATGTACCGGCCGCGCGGAGGACTTCGTCACGAAGCTCAAATGCACCACTGTTTTGACGTTTGATTAGCTTTCCGAGCAGCACTAAGAAGGTGGAACGAAGCCCTGGGTCCGTACGAATTTGATTCGAGTTGGTCAGCCAGCAAGCCCGGAGTGCCTCGACCAGATTGGCTTCAAGCCGATCATCGCGCCAATCGTACAGGTCGAATGATTGGACGGCATCAGCTAACCAAGCGATTCCGAGTACGCGCAGCGACAGACCGGCCGGTCGAGCAAGGAACCCTGCAAATGCACTCGCAACGTGTGGCCGTTTCAACCACCGTTTAGCGAAACGCCGATACTGATCGGAAAGTGATCCGAGGTCCACATGGAAGTTTTCGTTGTCCAGCGCTCTCGAATGCAACCCAAGCCCCATCAATTCGATCCACAAATCCGGCAGTCGATATCCAAGCCTTTTGCCTTCTGTCCACGTGTCGGAAGCGAAGGCCCACTCAATCATTTCTTTCCACCGGTCAACAAAAACGGTCGCTGATTCGGCAGCACGAGTGCCGGACACAAACCAGTCGCCGAGAAAACTGGATACCCAGTAGTGGGCGGACGGACCGAGATTTAGAACCGGCTTCCAAAGTTCTTCAGGATGCTCGTCGGATCGCATCTGCGTAATGGTGACCGCGAGCTTCTGAAAGACCCATGAGTCGTATCGATACGGTGCCCCATCGACCTCGTCCTCATCCTCTTCTGACATTTCTGCATGGAACATCGAAATCGTGACGTCCAACGCGTTCTTGAGCAATCGAAGCCAAGCGATCCTCTCCGTCGCACTGGAGGCTTGGCGTAGCGGAGGAATCCAATCGAAAGTGGATTGAAGCAGTTGGATATCGAGGCCCGGATGTAGGCGTGAACGTCGTCGTCGTTGCTTTAGTCCGTTTGCGGCCTCGTTCGGCGTGTCATCCGGCTGCACACAATCCCAGTCGAGCAATCGTTGCCTTGCTTTCTCGATTCTGTGGAGACCTAGTCCCGCGATTCGTCCGATTCGTGCCCAAGCAACGGGATCGCTACTGATCCGCTGATTTTCAAAGGCTTCGACTAGTCGCTCTTTCCAGACGTGCCATCGCGTGCAATCAAGTCGTAACTGGCTTGCGCGTTGAATGATCGCTCGAAGACCGGACCACATTATAGCCAAGTTCTGAAGTCGGACAAAATCATCTCCGAGCGGATTCCGAAGCCTGAAAGCCGCCTTCATCGCAACACCCGTCGTCGAGTAATAAAACCCGGTCACAAATGCGGCAAGATGTGATCGCACGTTTTTCTGCAACGTGTCGATGGACAGAATCGCGACAAGGGCCTCCGCGACGAAGCTATCCCATCGGAGTGTGTTCAGCGATTCGGCGATCTCCAACTCTGAGCGTTGCGGCGGGGATTCGATCACGTCCATTAACTGTTGTTGGCACCAATCGAGTTTGTCAGGGTGTTTGGCAAGCCATTCGGCGTGATTTGTCAAGAGCACGGCGACTCCACCACATACAGACGACTTAACGAAATCCAAGACCTCCTCATGTTCGTCGTCCAGCGTCGTACCCGAAATGGCTTGGAGCTGACTCCAAAAGCCATCAACATCGGTATCCGAAAGAGCCTTTTCGCCGTCAAGGAGCATCCTACAGTGTACCGGGAAGTTCATCACAGCAAGCGATTGCTGCCTTTCGAGTAACGCCGCTTCTGTTCGTTCCCTGATCTGCTCCGGCCATTCAAGCTCAAAAACCTCCGTACCATCAGGCTGCTCTAAACGTCGGTAGTTATCCGGGTCGAAGCGAGCGATCAATAGGTCGAGCGAATTACGATAGGGGCTGTTCTCTCGTTCCTGTTGCCAGCATTGTCGCGCTTGAACGAAGAACTCTGCAATTGACGGCCGCGTTAGCGTTAGGACGACCGCTCGATCGCGCAAGGACTCCTTACGATGTGGCAGGAGGTGCCATTCTCTCACGAGATTGTAGATTGGCTCGCCAAGCCGAACCCAGCTCATCATTTCGATCTGCCAAACCGTTCCATCGAAAAGTAGATGGTTATGCCACTCGAACAACTGCCAAGTCCCAAGAAGCGGAAGTAGCGGCCCCTCGAAAAGTGATGGTGTGCGAAGTCCGACGGCAACCAGTACTCCCGCGAAGGCGACCGACTCGGACCGTGCCAGGATCGTCTCAATGTAGGGATTGATGTCGTGTTCGGCGTCTACTTCGTCGTATAACCACTTCTCAAGGGCCATGAGTGCCGAAGCCACGAGATCGGCGCTGATCAGTAGATTACGGTACCATCCGTAGACTCGATGGTCGCCCAACCAGCGCCTCGCTCCTGAATTCGTCTGGACGCTGATTTCCGGCGCCGTCCAGTTCTTTTGACCCCAATATCGAGCATGACCGGCTTCGACAGACACCCATCGCTGTGTGGCGAAGTTGACGAGGCGGATAATCGTATCTAACCCATCAGCAGGCTGTGCTCTTAGGAAAGCAAGGAACGGCCCCTGGAAGTACATGCCGGGATGGGCCGAGCAAGTTGATTCTGTGCCACACTGATCGAGCGGGTCGCTATCGTAGGGGTCCTCGTAGCCCGGTGGCTCAATGCAAGTCGCGAGCAACAGTTCCTTTGCGACTGCAGGGCGAGCCTGCACGAGGGATTGAAACGCAACTACGTTCCCCAAGCACACCTCTTGAAAGGCGTTGTCAACATGCTCGGATGGACCATCCGGCCACGGATCGCGTTTCTGCCCCCTTGTCACCGGTCCAAGACCGACCGGCATTCGCGCTAGCCTCGCTTGATATTCCGGGTCGCTCGCGAGTTTTCGCAAACGTTCCTGCTCGCTGCGACGATACGCGTCAGCCCTCGTTTGGACCTCTCTACTCGGTTCGCGCCTTCGCGCAAGTTCCAGGGCAAGTTCTGCTACCTCCGCCGGCAGGTCTGACGCTCCGAGCAAGGCGGCCTCATACACATGCTGGTCAAGATCCTTTTCGAAGTGTACTTGCTCCGCCTTTAGACACTGAACCTCACGGGCCATTCTGAGAGACAGCGTTGCCGCCTCGATGCGCCCTGGCCACTTGTGACCGGCTGCAAGCTCGATGGGGACTGTGCGCAGCCAAAGAGAACAAACCTTGGATACGCTCGCAAACAGGCCGGGGCGAGAGACAACATCGTCAACATGTCGATACAGAAGGCGGAGAACGGGCAGCCAGTGCGGACCATAAGGAACCCGCATAAATGAGGCATAAAGGCCAGCATCCGACGGCTTCTCTGCGAGCAGCGGAATCCGAGGGTCAGGAAACGTGCAACTATGAAGAAACGCCTTGAGGAGCCGGTATAGCAGACTTGCATCACCTTGAAGAAGTACCGGCCAGGTTTGTTCGAGAAGTCGATTGGCATTGACCGAGAAGACCGGCGCTTCTAAGAGAAGATCTCGCGCGATGACTGAAGCGTCATCATCGCTCGTAACTTGAGCAATCGTCTGTTGCCATCGCAAGACGCCGTTTTGCTGTTGTTCCAAAAGACGAAGGCCATATAACCGAACAGCCCTATGCCATCGAGGTTGTAGGGCGTGATCACGGATTACTTGCGCGTCGTTGTTCGCTCCAATCAACACACGGAGGCGAGCAAGATCGCCGATTAGATCGTGTGCAAATCGAACGCGCTCATCTTGGACTCGCAACACGTGGCGTTGTTCAAGCGAACCAAGCATCAGTGATTCGGCTTGGTCGAGGGTCTTGGTGGCAACCGAGGTGGCAAGGCCGCTTCCTTCTTCTTCTCCCACTTTCTTGAGCAACTCGGAACGGGCATGACGGTAAAAGTCTGCGTCCGTCCAGTAGCCCCACAGCCAATCGAGGACATCAGATTCCGTGGTCCATGACGACAGAGTATCATCGGCGAAGGCTTGGCTTGACAACGCAACGAAGTCGAGGATCTTCAGATTGCGAAGCAGGAGTCCGAGTTCCCGTCGGTTCGCAAGGCCTCGCAGAGAGGGCATTTTAGAAAGAAGGCTGTCAATCTCATCAGGCGCGGGGAACAGAATGCTCTCGACCTTTGCGGCGCCTAGGTCAACGTTAACAGCGGCAAACTTAGGGAGGCACCTCTGCCATCCTGCAGCTTCGGCAGTGAGAATCAACCGCCAGATGCTTGGCGACTGCTGGTTGGAAGCGATAACGCTGCGGCAGAGACTTGCCGCATTCTTCAGAGCGTTGGGACTGAAGCGATCAATCCCATCCAGAACAAGAAGGGCACTGCGAGAAGCGCACGCCGTGAGGATATCGCTCAAGGCATGACTAATGCCTAGATGCTGACGTATTCCGAGATCGTCTGGGCAATCAAGTGCATCCGCGTCTAGCCATACTACCTTGCCTGATGCTTTTTCTTGTTCGGAAATCTGCCGAGCGATTGCGCTCTTCCCAACTCCCGATTCGCCGACAAGTGCGACAATCGGCGTTGTCAAGAGACACATGGTGATCGAGTCACATCGCCCTTTGCGATCAAGTCGAAGGCCATCCCCTACAACGTCACGCACCCGCGTAATCCGTTGTTCTGAAAACTCGGCAAGCTGTCTCCAATCGGCCTCACAATCCGGGTGGTCTTTGAGCTCAAACTCAGTGCGGAGTAACGCGAGCAGTTTGGCAAGATCGAGCGTTCCGCCAACTGGCCGTTGCTCAGACGCGATCGCTACCAGGCGCTTCCACAATCGCGTCGCCTCATCGGCGCAACCGCTTTCGAGCAGCGCTTGGCATCGTGAGAGCGCGTCCGCTTCCTGGCTTGAGGGTCGGGCCTGAAAGTCGAAGTGCAACAAGCGCAAGTGCTTTGCCAAGCGCACGGTTGCAAGATCATCGTGTTCGCCCAGATCGTGAAGGCCCGACGGACAACGAAGGCTTGCAAACAGATTGCGGGCGATTTGGGACGATTGGCCGCGTGTAGTGAACCGTGTGGACGCCCGCGCCGGATCAGGGTGGCTGGCTTCGGTTGAGAATCGGTCCCATGCGTTTTTGACGCCATTTGCGATCTCTCCAACTACAAGCGCCAGTAGGTCGTGGTCGCGGCGAAACGGGCATCCATCGGCACCATGCCACTGCCGCCATGCATCCTCAACGAAATCCCTTGAGAAGCCATTACGATTCACCTGCCGATCGCTCTTGATGGAGATCGCAACCGACCTTTCGCCCACTGTGCTGGCGAATGTAATCACAAGATCATCAAAGAGCCACGCAGATTCTTGGACCTGAAAGTCAATGCGGATGACCCTGCCAACTTCATGACCGAGTGGTTGGCGGTCACTTAGCAGGTCGATAGCGAATAAGGCCGCGCAGTGGTCCTCGAAGCAGTACCCACCGCCACCCGTCGCTTTCACCGGAGCTTTCTTTGTCATCGTACGCACATCCGAACAACGACGTCGGATTCCGCCGAGACAGCCAAATCCCATACTACCGACGGCGGGTGGGGCCGTCCACGTTACCATCTCGCCCCGTTCACATCAGGGGGGAGATGGCAGGTCAACACGTATAGGGCTGGACCTCGGTGGTGCGTAAGGTCTTCCGGAAAACCAGCTGCAGTTACGATGCGTTACCGGAGTCGGATCGTTCACCGCCGTTGCCGTTCTTGCCCTCCTGGAAGATCCAGGTGTGGTTCATGTCGGCGACCTTGGCGATGAGTGGAGGTCGCCGCAGCCGGAGGTGTCGGTGGTATCGAATCCCCGCCAGCGTTGAAGCACTGCGCAGGCTGAAGCCTGCGGCTCACTCTTGATGACTTCCGCGCAGGCTGAAGCCTGCGGCTCACTCTTGATGACTTCCGCGCAGGCTGAAGCCCGCTGCTTGGTGCTCCATTGCGTCGTTGGTGGACGTCGTCAACTGCACGTGGACGGTTCTGATCGAGTCGTGCAGGACGATCGTCGCGTTGCGTGCCGGATTCGCCAGACCGCGAGGCCACGCGAACAACGCCAACATGAGGATGCTGCAAAGGGCTAAACCCCACCGGACCGGGCGGCCGCCCACAGGAACCACTTTGTCGACCTCGCTGCGCACGTAGGCCGTTGTGACGATCCGCAGGTAATAGGCGGCTGCGATGGCTGAGTTCACCACGCCGATAATCGCCAGCACGATCAGCGGTCCACAGAACGGGTGACTCTGATCCAGCGAGAACGCACTGCTGAAGATGTAGACCTTGCCGAGAAAGCCGGCGGTCGGGGGAAAACCCATCAAACTGAATACGCAGATCGCAAGGGCCAGCGCTGCCAGCGGCGCACGCACGGCGATGCCCGCCAGATCGTCCAAGGTCTCTACGGCCCGTCCGCCGATCCGAAACGCCGCCAGCGCTGCGAAGGCGCCGAGGTTCATGGCTCCATATACGGCTACGTAAAACAGCAGTGCCGCCACACCGTCACGCATCGGCCCTTCACCGGCAACCGGTCCGACCAATAGGGCAATCAGCATGTACCCGGTATGGGCGATGCTCGAATAGGCGAGAATCCGCTTGACGTTCTTTTGAAGCAGGGCGAGCACGTTGCCGGCTGTCATGGTGACGGCTGCGACAACCCAGACCATCCAATAGACCGCAACCGGTAGTTCCCAATTGCACGCCCCGAATATCTTGACCAACGCGACAAATCCGGCGAATTTCGGGACGAACCCCAGCAGGCCCGTTATCGGTGAGGCTGCCCCTTCGTAAACATCCGCGGCGTAGACATGCAGCGGAACAGCCGCGACCTTAAAGGCCAGTCCCGCGAAGACCAGAAGCAGCCCGATCAGCGCGCAACTGCCCATCGACGACCCGAACGCCAGTGTGGACGTCGCAACACCCTCGCTAAGCACATAAAGGCTTGTCGTACCGGCTGCTCCGTACAGGAAGCTCAAACCGTACGCGAGGATCGCAGCTGCCATCGCGCCTAAGAAGAAGTACTTTACCGCCGCCTCCGACGCGCGGGCGTCGTCGCGGCTCAGTGCGATCAGCACGTAAGTTGGGATGCTGACCAGCTCAATGGCGAAGAACAGCACCAGCAGGTCATTGGCCGACGCTGTCAACAGCACCCCGAGCAGCGAAAACAGAATCATCGACATGTACTCGCCGCGCTCTTCGATCACCGGCTGATGCCAGTTGACCAGGATGAGCAGCGCGCCGATTCCCAGCGCGATGCATCGTGTGTAGAACGTCAGCGAGGTAAGCCACAGGCCGGGCGCCGACTGCGAACCGTCCGGCACGCCCAGAAGCGAGGTTGCCACCAGCGCATACAGCACAACCATCAGCGCGACGGGCGACACCCACTGCACATCCTGTGGTGTTTTCAAAATCCCGGCGATCAGCGTCACGCATGCGCCGATCATCAGTATTAGCTCGGGGCCCAGTTGAACCAGATAGGCTTCAACGTTCACCGATAACACCTCCGTTGAAGCCGATCGTGTCGGCCATGCTCATGTCTGCCACTTCACCTTCGCGATCCGAATCGGCAATCATGGATGTATGCGCGCAACCAAAGCCCAAAGCGCAAGCGACGGGTTCATACACCCCGCGCCGGCGCTTGGGGCTCGGATCATCGGCGCTCGGTCGGTTAGGATCAATCAATGTGTCGCCGTACTGCCATGTGTCCGTCACTTCCATCTCATCGATCGGTCGATCCGCCGGCTCCGCGATCGTGTGTATCACGCTCGCGGGGCTTCGCAAGATGTTCTGATGGATCGCGGCTTCAAACCCGTTGAGCACCGGCTTGGGATAGACGCCCAGGATCACGCAGCACAGGGCTATGGGCACGAGGATCGTGATTTCGCGGCCCGTCAGGTCCTTCGTCAAACCGGTGGACGTATCCGGCGTATCCGGCGGTTCCTTCAAAGGGCCGAACAGGACGCGCTGGCACATCCACAGCATGTATACCGCGCCGAGAATGATGCCCAGTGCCGCGGGGATGACATATCCGTATCCGAGCGGGCCGGGAGCGAATCCGTCTTTCATCGCCGCCGACGTCGCGGTGCCGAGCAGTACGAGGAACTCGCCGACGAATCCGTTGAGACCGGGCAGGCCGATGCTGCTCAATGTAAAGAACACGAGGAAAAACGCGAGCCAGGGCATCTGTCTCGCCAACCCGCCGATCTTGTCGATGTCGCGCGTGTGATACCGTTCGTACACATACCCGACGATAAGAAACAGCGCCCCCGTCGAGAGCCCGTGGTTGACCATATACAACACGCCGCCGCTGACACCAGCCACTTTCAAGCTGAACAGCCCGAGCATGCAGAAGCCCAGGTGCGACACCGACGAATAGGCGACGAGCTTCTTGACGTCCCGCTGGACCCAGGCCGCCAGCGCCGCATAAATGATCCCGATGATCGCGACGACCGCGACGATGGGCGCCAGCTCGAACGAGGCATCCGGCAGGATCGGGATGCTCAATCGGCAGAAACCGTAGGTGCCCAGCTTCAGCAGCACAGCAGCCAGGATCACACTGCCGGCTGTCGGCGCCTCCGTATGCGCCAGTGGAAGCCACGTATGGAATGGAAAAAGCGGCACCTTGATGGCAAAGCCGGCTGCAAACGCCAAGAACAGCCACCACTGCACGTTCAGGGGAATGTCACCCTCCTGACCCATGTGTGTCAGTCTTTGGAGATTCAGCGTGAGCGTGTCGGTGCTCGTGTACGCGAAGTAGGCGAGATAGACCACGCCGGCGAACGTGAGCACGCTTCCCGCAAGCGTATAGATGAAGAACTTGTTGGCCGCCCGCCGCCGCTCGGGTCCGCCCCAGATCCCAATCAGGAAGAACAGTGGGATCAACGTGAACTCGAAGAAAACGTAAAACAGCAGCAGGTCCTGGGCGCAGAACACTCCGAGCAGCCCGACCTGCAAGAGCAGCAGCAGGATGTAATACTCCCGAACACGCGTGCGGATCGCGGTAAAGCTCGACCAGATCGCCAGGGGAGACAGCAGCGCCGTCATCGCCAGCAGCCAGATGCTGATCCCGTCCACACCGACGCGGTAGGCTATGTCGATCGTCGCGATCTCCTCTTCCCCACTGGTGATCCAGGGCACATACGCGGTCAAAGCGAAGTGGCCTGGTCCGACAGCTCCCGACGTTTCCCGGTGAAACTGGGCGACCGCGACAATCGTCAGCACCAGCGTAACCAGCGAGAAGAACAGCGCACCATTGCGAATCGCAACGTCATCCCCGCGCCGCGCGAGCAAAAGCGCGAAGGCTCCCACCAACGGTGAGAAAATTATGATTGTGAGAATCCAACTATCCACTGTCTTTGCCTTGTGCGCCCCACCGGGTCATGCCCAGAACACCAGCAATACGATAATAGCGATTCCCGCCACCATGCTCAGCGCGTATCCTTGCAGCATCCCCGACTGGAACGTTCGCACGAGGTACCCGAGGCCGCGCGGGATCGCCGTTATCACCCAGAGCAATCCGTCGATCAGGTAATCATCCAGTCCGACGCAAACACGCCCCGTCTGCCGGGCCGGCTCGATCACGCTCGCGTCGTACAACTCGTCCACGTAGTACTTGTTCCAGAGCGTCCGGTAGCTCCGCGGTGCCGAAGCCCTGATCAGACCAGGTATCCAGTTCTCCTTCACGTAGAGCACGTAGGCTGCGACGATCCCGACGATCGCGATAGCACCGGAGATGATCATCAATCCATATTGCGCCCAGAAGCCCAGATGCTCTGCACCGGCTGCTCCGTGTGCGGCTGCATGCGCGGGATTGTTCGCCACGAACGTATGCTCGAAAACCGGCGCCAGGAAATGATGGAAACCGCGACCGGTCGCTTCGATGTTGACATAACCCGCCCCGATCGCTCCGAGGCCAAGGACAAACAGCGGCACCAGCATCCACAAGCCGGACTCGTGCGGGTGAACGCCCTCCGGCACGCGTTGCGGTCCGAAGAAGGCGAGGAACACCATGCGGAACGTATAAAACGCCGTAAGCAGCGCGGTTATCAGACCGATGACACCCAGTACCGGATGGACCATAAGTGCATGATGAATGATCTCGTCCTTGCTGAAGAATCCGCTCAGCAGCGGGAAGCCGGTCAGGGCAAGTGAACCGGCCAGGAACGTCAGGAACGTCCACGGCAGGATCTTCCGCAGACCGCCGAACTGGCGCACGTCGATGATCCCACCCATCGCGTGCATGACGCTGCCCGCCGCGAGAAACAAAAGCGCCTTGAAAAATGCGTGGGTGAACAAATGGAAGATCGCAGCGTCCGCCGCATATACCCCGACGCCCAGAATCATGTAGCCCAACTGGCTGATCGTCGAATAGGCCAAGATGCGCTTCATGTCCGTCTGGGTGATTGCGATCGTCGCGGCGAACAAGGCCGTGATCGCGCCGATGATAGCCACGACCGTCATCGCAACCGTCGACGAGGCAAAGATCGCACCGCACCGGGCGATCATGTAGACCCCGGCTGTTACCATAGTGGCTGCGTGAATCAGCGCCGAGACCGGCGACGGGCCCTCCATCGCATCGGGCAGCCACACATGCAGTGGCAGTTGGGCACTCTTGCCGCACGCCCCACAGAGTAGCAGCAGTGCAATTGCAGTCACCAAGCCCGTGTTGAGCGGATCTCCCGAGCCTGTTATCCCCTCCCGGACCATTTGGAACACCGCCCCATAGTCGAGCGTGCCGAACGTCAGGTAGATCAGGAAGATACCGAGTCCGAAGCCGAAGTCGCCAACGCGGTTGACGAGAAACGCCTTCTTCGCCGCCGCCGCCGCCGCGGGTCGACCATAGTGGAATCCGATCAGCAGGTAGCTGCACAGGCCGACCGCCTCCCACCCCAGGTATAGCAGCAGGAAGTTCCCCCCCAAGACCAGCGCGCACATTGAAAATACGAACAATGCCATGAACGCGAAGAACCGCTCGTAGCCTCGCTCAGGCTGACCGTGGTCGCGCATGTAGTCGCGCGAGTAGATGATCACCAGCAACGAGATACCCGTCACCGTCATGAGCATGACGGAGGTAAGTGCGTCGATCAGAAACTCGACCCGAAAGGCTGAGTCCGTACCGTTGGCGATCCATTCGTAGACGGAGACAACCGCGGCGGTCTCGTCGGTCGGGGCACCGCGAACCTGAGTGAATAGCACGACCGAGGCCACGAACGCCGCACCGACTCCGAGAATCGCGGGCCAGTGCGTCCTGCCGCGAAGTATCACGGGGCCCAGCGTGCCGGCGATCACCGCGCCCGCCAGCGGCGCCAGCAGAATCACGATCCCACAAAGTTTCAACGTTTCAACCGACATAACTTCTCGGCTAACGAATAACGCGCGTTTCGTTATTCGCTATTCGCCATTCATCATTCGCGGTCATCCGCGCATCAGCGACCACGCCTCGGCGTCCAGCGTACCTTTCCGACGATACAGCAGCACGACCAGACCGAGTGCCAGACCGGCCTCGACGGCTGCGATGACCAACAGGAACAGCGCGAACACCTGCCCATCCATGTGATGATGCAGTCGGGCGAACGCGACCGCGTTGATCACGACACCCTGGAACATCACCTCCGTGGACAGGAAGATCACAATCAGGTTGCGGCGTGACAAAAATCCCACGAGCCCGAGGGCGAACAAGATCGCACCAAGAATCAGATATTCCGCGATGCCCGGCATCAGTACGGCTCCACCTCCCTGCCGACATGCCCGATCGGTTTCGTCGGCACAGCAAGACGCTCGACCGGCACATTCTTCCGTGACAGCGCGATCGCACCGACCATAGCGACCAGCAACAACACACCGGAAATCTCCAATACAATGACGTACCTGGTCATTACAGCCTCACCGATCGCGGCTGTGTTGCTGTCAACCGGTTGCGCCGCTGCACCTTCAACATCAGCCGTCGGCACCGCGACCGGCGATGTCGACGTCGACACGGGTGCGGGTAAATCTTCCGCCCGCCCGGCGACCGCCGCCATCAGCACGAATCCCGCCAGCACCGCCAGAAGCGGTTCGCGCGACCGCCTGTCATAGATCGGTGACCCGCCCTGATGGGCCAGCATGATGACAAACAGGTACGTCACAAGAATCGCACCGGCGTAGATGAGTACCAGCGCGACCGCGAGAAACTCCGCCCGCTGCAACACGAGCAGCGCAGCCACCGCGATCACAACCAGCACAAAGTACACCGCACAGTAGACCGGATTGGGGTGAGTGACGACACGGGAGGATGCAAGGACGGCGATCGCTGCGAAAAGATAGAAGAACGCACTGGTTTCGTCGGGCAAGATCACCCGAGCAGCCAGGACCGTCAGCAGCCCGACGACCGCAAGCGCGCCGATAACCGCGCCGGCGATCGCCTGCCGCTTGTTTTCCTTGGGAAGCAACAGGTACATGCCTGCGCCACCCAGGGCAAAGACCAGGTACAGAAGATTGGCGGTCATCGACGTCATTCGGTCTTCTCGCTCGTCGCCGGCTGCGATTCTTCAGGTTGACTTCCGACCCGCGGATAACCGGTAATTCGTGGGTTCTTGCGAGGTTTCTGGCCCACCGTCTGGTCGTACATGGACAGCAGCTTATCCTTGTCGAAGATCATCTCTTCACGCGACCGGCCGACAAGGTCGTAGCATGGTGTCAATTCAATGGCATCAACCGGGCACGCCTCTTCACACATTCCACAATAGATACAGCGCAGCTCGTCGATCTCGAACTTGACCGGATATTTCTCCCGATCGTCCCACGGCGCCTCGCCGGCCTCTATGTGTATGCAGTTGGCCGGGCAAACGGTTGAACACATGAAGCACGCCACGCACGCTACCCGGCCCTGCTCATCACGATTCAACCGATGGACCCCGCGATACGTCTCCACCCTCAGCTCGCGCCGCTCTTCGGGATACTGAACAGTCATCGTCCGGCTGAACTGGCTCTTGCACCAGTGCCGGATCGTGACTTTCATGCCGTCGACGATCTGCGGTATGTACAACCGCTCGGCCGGGCTTAGCTCAAGCTCCTCAGTCAGCAGGATGTCCTCATCTCTAATCATGCGTATCCCATCAGCGGTCGTTTACCTTCACGTCCCGACATCTCCTGCGCGAACCGGGTGAGGCCGGATCAGTGGCAGATTGGCCTGTCGCCCTGAGACGTCCACGCGCGAGTAGGCCGCCACCAGGAGCATGCCCGCGAGGATTGCCAGGTTACCCACAAGCGCCCACAACGTACGCTGCTCACCCGCATAGACCAGCACGGCAGCCAGAACGAAAAGGGCCAGCGTGGCCGGGATCAATCCCTTCCATGCCACTTTCATCAATTGATCGAAACGCAGCCGCGGCAGCGTCCAGCGAAGCCACATCATCAGGGCGATGAAGAAGGTCACCTTGCCCGCGATGACCAGCATCTTCACGATCATGCCGAACCAGGAGGTATCACCGGGCTGAGCCCACGGTAGCCACGGAAAGTGCCAGCCGCCGAAGAACAAGACGGCAATAAAAGCACTGACCGTGATCATATGCGCGTATTCCGCCAGAAAGAACATACCGAACTTCAAGGCGCTGTATTCCGTGTGATATCCGCCGACAAGCTCCTGCTCCGCCTCGGGAAGATCGAACGGTGTTCTGTACGACTCGGCCATTGCCGTTATCAGGAGAATCACAAAGGCCAACGGATGCAGGAAGATGTTCCACTGGGGGATGACCCCGAACCAGTGACCCGCCTGCTGAAGCGTAATGTCCTCCAGTCGCAGCGTGCCCATCGTCAACACGACAACGAGAATGCAGAGCCCCATGGGGATCTCGTACGAGAGCATCTGTGCGGTTGCCCGAATCGCACCGAAGAGCGAGTACTTGTTATTGCTTGACCAGCCGCCAAGGACGGTGCCGTACACTCCCATTGAGGCCACGCCGAGAATATAGAGCAGGCCGATGTCCGGTTTGGCAACCTGAATGTCAACCAGCCTTTCGCCCAAACTCAGTTGACCGCCCCAGGGAATGGCCGCGAAGCCGACGAACGCCACGACGAAGATGATTGCCGGGGCGATGACAAACAGCGGCTTGTCAACGTGAGCGGGAATCACGTCCTCTTTAAGGAAGAACTTTCCGCCGTCGGCAACCGGCTGCAGCAGCCCACGCGGTCCGACACGGTTGGGACCGAAGCGATCCTGAGTCCATCCGGCAATCTTCCGCTCAAAGTAGATGCAGTAGGCTACGGCGCCCAACATGACACCGAGTACGACCACCGCAACGATGATGCTGACACCGAACTGACTTGTTAGAAACTCAACCATGCCTGATTAGTATTATCCACCTTCTTCTTCACCGAACCGCAGGCGTAATGCTTTCGCCGTGTGCCACTGGCAGCTTGCTGCCAGTGCTTTGCGATTCTCAACGCCACAGGCGGGTAAGCCACCTGTGGCGCCCATGCACCAGAGCCCGGATCCATTCCGCGCTCGTGCGCCGGATCACCTAGTGCGCGTGCACCGGCGGTTCCGGCGCTTCGTAAACCTCCGAAAACGTAGGGAGCAACTCCGCCATCATCTCGCGAACGCGCTCCTGGCTGTAAAGACCCCCATATCCTGCGATCTCATACAAGTACTGGCCGTCGCGCAGCGTACCATCCGGCGGATCGATCGCCCGGTCAAACGGCTGCACAAGCCCGGCTGCGTTGACAAAGCTGCCCTCCCGCTCGACCCATGCACAAGCAGGTAGGACGATCGTTGCACCTGCGGTCAGGTCATTCTCAACAATATCCTGAACCACCAGCAGCTCGAAATTCCCCGCGATCTTGCCGGTGCCCTTATCCACCCAGGATTTGGGATACCCCCCGACGATCCAGCCGGCACTGAACTCACCCTTACCACTGCGCTCGACAAACTCGTCGAATTCGAGTGCAGGCCCGCCGGACACCTTCATCAGCAGCTCTATGCCGCGGCGATTGGGGCACTTCTCACTGAGTATCGTGAACTTCACAGCATCGCCGGTTGCGCCGACGGGGAAGTGTTGATCGTCACCCTCCAACGGCACAGGCCCCGGGACCAGCGTCGCCATGGGCGCGACTCGCCGAATGAACCTGATCAGCAGAAACGCTTCCTCACATGCCATGAACGGGGAGAGAACAACTGCAACCTTGTCCGCTCCCTGTTCCCGCACCTGTTCCTCGAAGCGGAACCGTATGATCTCGGGAATCTCTGCCCAATTCGGCGTGGTCTGCTCCAGTCCGCGCCGCACGATCGGCGACACGATACGTCTCTTGTCGTGGACGTACTTCCAACCGAAGCGACCCTCGTCGCAAATCCACCTGTCGTTGACCTTAGGGTTATAGCGCGGTTTGAGTCGATAGACCCGGTTGTCCGCATGGTCGATGCGGATCGAGCAACCCGTTGCGCAGCCGGGACAGATTGACGGCGTGGACTCGAGGAGCCACACACGCTGCTTGAAAAGAAAATCCTTATCGATCAGGCTTCCAACCGGGCAGAGGTCGACGACGTTGCCCTGCAAAGGATTGTCCAGCGACCTGCCGGGAAACACGTCGATCTCGTTGTTCGAGCCGCGGTTGACCACGCACAGCTCACCAGTCCCCGAAATCTCCTCCGTAAACCTAACGCACCGCGTGCAGAGAATGCAGCGGTCGGAATACATCAGTGTCTTAGGCCCGATGTCTTTTTTCGGGTTGCTGATCTTCCGGTCAACCATGCGCGACTCGGCGTTGCCGAACCGATAGCTGTAGTCCTGTAGCAGGCATTCGCCGGCCTGATCGCATACCGGGCAATCAAGCGGGTGGTTCAGAAGCAGGAACTCCATGCAGGCCTTGACGTTCTTTTGGACCACCTCCGAGTCAAAGCGGACCTCCATCCCGTCCTTCACCGGCGTCTGGCATGACGGCACCAGCTTTGGCGACCACACCAACTCCTGGGTCTTGGGATGCGGCATCTTCATTTCCATCAGGCAAAGCCGGCACGAGGCCACTACGCTCAGGCTCGGGTGATAGCAATAGTGCGGCACGTCAAAGCCGGCCTCGAGCGCCGCCTGTAAGACGGATATACCGTCGCGGCACTCCACCTCCTGGTTGTCAATGATGATCTTGGCCATCAGTGTTTAACCCGCCGCACTCAACACCTTCTCCACCCGTCCCCGCGGTTGCGACCGGATCGCTTCTTCCAGCTCGCCGCGGAACTTTTTCACGATCGTCTCGATCGGATACGTTGCACCATCGGGCAATCCGCAAATGCTCAGCCCCGGCATCATGCCCATGTTTCGCGCCGTTTCAAGCAGGATGTCGAGGTCTTCGATCCTCCCGGCGCCGTTGGCTATGCGCGTCGCAATCTTGTACATCCAGGCCGTTCCCTCACGGCACTGCGTACACTGTCCGCATGACTCGGTTCCGAAGAACCGGGCCACGTTCTTTAGGACGACCCGAATGTCTGTGTCTTGATCGACGACCACCGCAGCCGCCGTTCCGAGACCCAAGAGGCCGTAATTCGCGGGATCGTCGAAGTCCATCTTCATGTCCAGCTCGTCGGCGGTGAGCACGCCCATGGAGACGCCGCCTGGAAAGACTGCCTTGACCGCCTTGCCCGGCAACATGCCGCCGCCCATGCCATCCCGCTCGATCAGCTCGCGCATGGTGATATCCATCGCCGCCTCGTAGCAGCCCGGATAGTTGACCGGCCCGCTTATGCAAAACAGCTTGGGCCCCGTGCTGTGAGCCGGACCGATGCCGGCGAACCAGTCCGCACCGCGCTCGATGATGTGCGGTACGCACGAGAGCGTCTCGACGTTGTTGACCACCGTTGGCCGATGAAACGCGCCTTCCACGGCCGGGAAGGGCGGCTTGATGCGAGGCCAGCCGCGCTTGCCTTCGAGCGATTCGATCAAGCCGGTTTCCTCACCGCACACGTACGCGCCGCCGCCGCGATGAATATAGCAGTCAACGGAGAAATCGCTGCGGAATACCTTCTTCCCGAGATAGCCTGCTGCGTACGCCTCATCGATGGCCTTTTGGAGAATGTGGAACTGCTCATGGAACTCACCTCGCATATAGATGTACGCGGTCTGTGCCTGCGTGGCATAGGCAGTGATGATCGTTCCCTCGATCAGTTGGTGAGGATCATTCTCCATCAAAACGCGGTTGGAGAACGTCGGCGGTTCCGACTCGTCTGCGTTGACGCACAGGAGCGTCACGGTCCGGTCCTTGGGTAAGAAGCCCCATTTCACACCGGCGGGGAAACCCGCTCCGCCGCGACCCCGCAGGTTCGCCTTCTTGACCTCTTTGACGACCTCGTCGGGGGCCATCTTCAGAGCCTTGCGAACCGCCCGATACCCACCGCGCGATTCATAAACCTTCAGCGAGGTCGAGTTCTCGACGCCGACATTCCGAAGCAGGATTGGCTCAAATGCTGCCATATCGTGGGTCTATAAACGCCTCAACATATTTACCATCGCAAAGAGGATCTCTGCGCTCCCCGGAATCTGCAATCCTCAATGGACAATCGACAATTCACTAAATCAGCCAGCGAAAATACAGAACGCTCCAGCCGATCATCACCACGCCGGCCCATCGCCGCCAACCGACCGCACACCGCGGCGCGACAAGCGCCAAAAGTACCGGCACGTAATCCAGTGAAAACCGGTTGAACCCGCGCTGCACCGCACCGGTACCGTGGTAGAACAGAAGCACCAAAGCCACAATAGCCGCCGCCAACAGCCACACCCGGCCCGTACGATCCGCAAGGATGCGGCGGATGTCCACGAACAACCACAGCAGCAGCGGCGTCGTCCACCAGATGCCCGTCCCGATCATATTCGGGCGAAGGTAAATCTTCGGTTTGCCCGCCATCTCGATACGGTGCATCTTTGGGAATCCGAGATTCATGTGGTACAAATTTCTCGGCACGAAATGTGCGGAGAACAAGCCATAGGTCTGCGCGTCGCGGGCCCAATCGTCTGACCGATCCTCGTAAATGTGCATGTAACCCGTATCGAGCGGATGCCCGAACTTGAGCGTGTTCATCGTGAAGTGGACCGTGACGATGATCGCCCCGGCCCCGGCCACAACCGCCACCCGCCTTAGCCGCTCGCGTCCGGCGAAACCGTAAGCCGCCATCCAGGCGATTGGTATGACGTACGCGACGGTCAACTGTCGTGACAGCGCGGCTATGATCAGGCCTATTCCCGCTACCAATACCCGCCGCCGGCCGAACGATTCGATGAGCACAATAAGCAGCCCGATCGTAGCCAGCGCGTGGTTGACTGAATAGGGACTCGCCCCGCGCAGCGTCTTGTCGAGAACCGGGAAAAGCGAAGTGCCGCAGACAAATCCAACCGCCAGCACCACACCCCAAACGGGAGAACCCGTCCGCCGCAGAAACAGCACGTACGCCAGCAGCGGCACCGGCAACACCAGCACCACCATTACAAACCAGTGCGGTAGGCCGTGAAAAAACGGAACCACGCCCGCCGCGATAAAGGAAAACATCGGCGGAAAGCAACTGTAGAATCGTCCGTCTTTTACGGCTGTATCCCATTCTCTCTCCGGCAGATCCGGTCGCCCCTGCCACCACGCCTGGGCCTCGGCGATCTGAACATTTGCACTGATGCTAAATAATGCGTCCGGTCTCCAAAGCTTCGCCTCGACCAACAGGCCGAACGCAAGCAGCACCAAGACTCCGCCGAGCCAGGCATCGCGCCGTGCGCTCGGCTTACCGGCCCGCGCGTTCTTGTCGGCGGGCCGTGGTGAATTCGAGGGTTCATTCACGGCCATCAACCGATCGTCCCCTCGTCAGCTCAACTGGCTACAGTAAGCGCTACATCCGCGAGGCTCTACCCATTAGCCGGCGGATCGAACAGATCACTCCGCTCCACGTCAATCTTGTCGTTATCCGGGTCGGCGAGGATCTTAGCCACATCTTCCGGCTTTACGCGCTTGTGCATCTTCTCATTGATCAGCAGGCAAGGACCGTGGTCGCAGCATGCCAAACACTCCTCCGTCATGAGGCTGTACTTACCGTCCGGCGTCGTTTCGTGTTCATCGATCCCGAGCTGCTTCTTCAGCTCTTCCAACACGGCCGCCCCACCCATCACCTCACATGTAAGGCTGCGGCAGGCGGTGATCACTTTCTTGCCCTTCGGGTGGGTCCAGAACTGCGTGTAGAACGACACCGTGTCCATCACGTCGGACGGGTGGATCTCCAGCAAGGCGGCAATCTCCGCCATAGCCTGCCAGGAGATAAAACCAAGCGTGTTTTGCACGATGTGCAGCGCCGGCAGCAGTGCCGCCCGCTTCGTCTCGTAGCGGTCGAAGAACAAGCGGATTTTCGCCCTGACAGCCTCGCTCAATATCGGCTCGGCATCAGCCTCGAAAACCGGACTGTTACGATCTATCGCCTTCCAACCCATTCGCCGCCCGATCTCACTCGCAGTTGCAGGGCAACCGCTATTCGCAATTCGCCGTTCCGCTTCTTCTACCGATCCAGCTCTCCGGCAATAATATTAAAGCCGCTCAGAACCGGCATGACGTCGCTGATCTGATGCCCCACCACAAGGTGCGGGAAGCACTGATAGTTCATAAAGCTCGGCGGCCGGCATCGTACCCGGTACGGAGTCTTGCCGCCGTCGCTGACAATGTAGAAACCCAGTTCGCCGTTGGCTGTCTCGTTGGAGCCATAAACCTCGCCGATCGGTGGAGTAAATCCACGATTGGTCATAATCCGCTCAAAGTGGTGGATCAGCCCCTCGATGCTGGAGTAAACCGCAGCCTTGTCCGGGAGGGTCTTCTTGACATCCGGCAAAACGTTGATCGAACCTTCCGGAATGTTGTCCGCCAACTGCATGGCAATCTTGGCCGACTCTCGCATCTCCGCCAGACGAACCAGGTAACGGGCATAACAGTCCCCGTCCGGACTGATCGCCACTTTGAATTCAACCGCCGAGCTGCCCTTCCCATCCCAGTTGTCCGCATAGCACAAATATGGCTCGTCCTTGCGCACATCGCGGCGGACGCCGCTGGCCCGTGCCAGCGGGCCGGTTAGACTCCAGTTGATCGCATCGTCATGACTTATATACCCGACTCCTTTCGTCCGCTCGACGAAGATCCGATTCCGCGTCAGCAATCGTTCAAAATCAACAAGCGCCGGCGGCAACACTTCAGTGCAATAGCGTTTGACCCTCTCAGGCCAGCCATCGGGCATATCCAGCATCAGACCGCCGACGCGCGTGTACCCGGTTGTGAACCGGTGGCCGCAGATCTCCTCGAAGAGGTCGTTGATGCCTTCGCGGGCATTGAACGGATACAGAAACGCCGTGAGCCCACCCAAGTCCAGCCCCGCGCAGCCAACGCACAGCAGGTGATCCTGGATGCGGGCCAGCTCCGCCACGATCGTCCGGAGGACCTTGCAGCGCGGCGTGATCTCTATCTCGAATAGCTTCTCGCAGGCGTGATGCCACGTGACGTTGTTGGCCATCGGCGAGACGTAGTTCATACGGTCGGTCACGACGACGTACTGATTGTAATCCAGATGCTCGCCGAGCTTCTCGAACCCGCTGTGTAGATACCCGATGTGCACCGTGCAACTGATGATCCGCTCACCGTCCAGCTCCAGCACGTGGCGCAGCGTGGTGTGCGTTGCCGGATGCTGCGGGCCCAAATTCAAAACCCACACATCGCTGCCGGGCTCTTCCGGAGCGTATGTGGCCGGGCCCACGTGCGGTGCTGTCTCAGGTGCCGTAGTCATGTCGCTGATTCAATCACCAAATGCTCAATCCGCAATCCACAATCGCTAATCCCACTCATGCATCCTCGCGGTAAACGACCTTGAAGTTCTCTCGCTCGCCCTGGCCACGTAGCGGATAGTCGAGTAGGTCGGGTCAACGACCCGACTCAGCGTCCACGATTTCAACGTCGGCCCAATGACCCAACCTACCCCTCTCACGAACGGATCACGCGCTGTCCCGCGTGACCGTTTCAAAGTTCTCCCGCTCCCCGCGACCCTGCAGCGGGTAATCCTTCCGTAGCGGATGGGCCTCGAACCCGTCCCACGTCAGAATGCGGCGCAGGTCGGGGTGGCCCGTAAACTTGATCCCGAACAGGTCGTACACCTCCCGCTCGGGCCAGTCCGCTCCCCACCAGATCCCGGTAACCGAGGGCACCTCGGGATTCGGGTCGTTCACGAAGCACTTGACCCACAGCCTATGCCCCTTAGTGATCGAAAGCAGTGCGTAAACGACCGCGAACCGGTCACGCGCCTTGGGGAAATTCAAATAGTCGACACAGGCCAGGTCGCAAAGCTGCTCGAACGAGCAGCGATCATCCTCACGCAGGAACTCCATCACTGCCGGCAACCGATCAGGCGGGACGCGCACGCAAATCTGCTCGTCCTCTTTCTTCTTTCGCGATAGAAGCGGGCCGGGCGCAAAATCGATGTCGGGGAACCGGGTAGTCAAAGCCTCGATGACGGGTTGGACGGCAACGGACACTCTATCCTATGTCCTCCTTCCCGTGATGGGTCTGAGCCGATTGCCCCACCGTTATCCTCAGCCCTCTTCCCCGCTCCTTGCTGCTCTTTACGCCGTCGTTTGTGACGATCCGCTGAATGGCCATCAAACCCTCAAGCAACGTTTCCGGGCGAGGCGGGCAGCCGGGCACGTAGACGTCAACCGGCACGAACTGGTCGATTCCCTGCACTACAGAGTAGGTGTCGAACACACCGCCGGAACTTGCGCACGCACCCATGCTGATCACCCACTTGGGCTCGGCCATCTGCAAATACAGCCGCTGCAAAACGGGCATCATCTTGATCGCCACCCGGCCGGCGCAGATGAACAGGTCGCATTGACGCGGTGTGAACCGCATGGCCTCCGCGCCGAAGCGGGCGATGTCGTAACGGCTCGCTCCCGTCGCCATCAGCTCAATCCCGCAGCACGCGGTCGCAAACGGCAGCGGCCAAAGCGAGTTCTTCCGCGCCCAGTTCACTCCGTGCTTCCGGATCAGGTCGACCACGTAGCTGAGCTGCGTGGCGATAAAGCCCTCACCGACCACCGGAGTTGTCTGTGATGACGCAGCACTCATGCCTGATCCCAACGAAACGCGCCCTTCCACCACTCATACAATAGCCCGAACACCAGCAGGGCGAAAAAGATCGCCATGCCGACGAGCAGGAAACCCTTGCCGGCCTCACCGCCGTTCTCGAGCGGAATCGCGGCTCCGGACACCGCCGCCTTGTTGAACACCTGCGCCCAAGGCCACAGGAAGACAATCTCGACATCCAACAGCAGAAACAGTATCGCGACGATGTAGAAGCGAACGTTAAAGCGGCGCCGCGCACCGACGATCAGAGGCACGCCCGATTCGTATGGGCTGTCCTTGACGGGACCGTGACGCTTCGGCCCGATCACGTGGGCCAGGATCAACATGGCCCCGGTCATCCCCATCACGATCAGAATCGTGACGCCGATGGCTGCATAGGGTTCGAGCGAGGTCGGAAGCATGGAAGCTACCTAACGTTTCCCTACAAAACATTCAACTTAAGCGCGGTAGCCTTCGCGTTCTGACGGAGGCGCCAGCTCCCCACAGTCGCGTCAGCCGGTTTCCGGTAGTTGGGCTGGTCAGAGCCCAATCGATGGTAGCACGCACCGTGAATCCTACACCAACCGGTTCAGGCTGTACACGCACGCCATCGAAAATCGGGGAAGTTTCCGCAAAGTCTTTGTGGCATTATGGTTACGCACAGGACCATCGGATCGGCGGCTAGTCCTGTACGGTTTCAGGACGTTGACACGCCTGAGGCAGGATTCCTATAATGGTTCGTTGGTTCCCACCACCACCTTTCAGGAGGACAGATCATGATCACTAGACGGATGATTCTGAGTGCAATTGCGTTGACGGCGCTTGTTGGCACGGTCCGGGCGGGGCCGGTGACGACGTTTACGAACCTCGACGCGTTTCTGGAGGCGGCCGGGGACGTCCATGAGATTGACTTTGAGACGCTTCCGGACGGCAGCCCGAGCTACTCCGGCGCCATGATCACACCGGAGTTCAACTACACCGACCAGGGCGTCGAGTTCTTCTCACACGCCCCGGACCTGTATATAACCGGAAACGCGATATCCGGCTTCGACCTGTACGCGGGCCCAGAGGGTTCTGTGGGCCCTCGAAACTGGATTATTGCCGAACCAGTTGAACCTTTGGCCGCTGTGGGTGCGGTATTTCCAGGGACCGCCACCTTCTGGGTTTTCGATACGTCCGGCGCGGCCTTCAGGCGGGTGTGGGGTGGCGGTGGAGAATTCTTTCTCGGATTCATAGCCGACGAACCCATCACTCGCATAACCATCGATGGGGGCGACGAGTCACAATCCATCGGTTCCTTCTACCTGAACCCGATTCCTGAGCCCACGACGATCATCTTGCTCACTGTGGTGGCTGGTTGTGTGCTCGTCCGTCGGCGAGCAACGTCTCGTCGACGAGGAGTCTGAGTATCTATGAGAGAAAAGCGTCATGGAACGTGAATCTGCGCGCAACACATTCTTATCGGTCGTTCACCGACTGAATGGAGCGCTATTGCTGTGTCTCACCAACGCAGGCGATGATTTCATTTCCCCTAACAGTGAACGGAGAGCATGAGATGAGCCAATTCAAACAGGGTCTGGCAGCAGCCAGCGTGGCGTGCGTCATGATCATGGCAGTAAGTCCCGCAGACGCCCAAACCTTCGATGACTGCGGATTTCTGAAATGCTGCGGCGGAATACTTGTCCTTGAATCTGACGCCGGAACGATATATGAACTTATCGATCCTGATATCCACTATACGCCTGGGACGCGAGCACGTGTCGTCGGCGACGAGGACCTGACCTGCGAGCCGAGTTGCCTTTATGCTACCGCGTGCATCAACAATGGTGTTATCTCGCCGTGCTTCGCGACGAACGCCCATTCGTCGACAGGATTGACGGAGGACGGTGATGTTCCTATAATGGGTTCGTTGGTTCCCACGATCACTTTTCAGGAGGACAAGTCATGGGTATGAGACGGATGATCCTGAGTGGTAACTCTTCAGCCGTTTGCAATGTTGGTGTCGGGTAACGGTGGGAGTTGTCCGGTAGTAAGGTAGGTTTTGAGGACGTCGGCGATGGTTTTGGTTGGGTTGAGGCCGCGAAGCCGCAG
>Ga0307432_1000595_pt1 | contig 26669 bp, 26 predicted proteins | sample SalMarWE160150MG_FD_202158 | JGI IMG/M metagenome (GOLD analysis project Ga0307432, IMG submission 202158) | Salt marsh sediment microbial communities from the Plum Island Ecosystem LTER, Massachusetts, United States - WE1603-150 | ecosystem: Environmental > Aquatic > Marine > Intertidal zone >...
CATACTGTGCCCCCAGTTTTGGTTATCAAGTCATTAACCTCTGCTTTAAGCTTTTGATTAATCTTTTCCATCTCTTTTTCTACTTCTTTATCGGAAATATACTTGGCCTTAGCAATATCTTCTCTTACGGGAAGAGCCGTAAGGTCCTTTAAATAGGCGCCTTTTTTTAAGGCGGTTATACATTCATCATAGTAATTTAGAACTACCTTAAGCATCAAATATTGTTTTTTAATCGAGGCATAGGTGTCTATGGGGTGAAAAGCAAATTGCTGAAGGAAGTCCTCTCTTAGTGAGCGGGCTGTCTCCATAGCTATTCGGTCTTGATTAGACAAGGCATCCAGGCCAACCAGTCTCACCGTCTCCTTCAGCTCGTCCTCCTTTTGAAGAAGGGCCATGGCTCTCGTTCGTAGGCCCATCCAATCAGCAGCTACTTCTCGTGCAAAATATCCCTTCAGGTTATCCAGATAGAGGGAATAGCTGCGCAGCCAATGTATGGCTGGAAAGTGTCGCTGATAAGCTAGTTCAGCCACCAAAGCCCAGAAAACCCTTACCACCCTTAAAGTAGCCTGAGTTACTGGTTCGGAGAGATCTCCTCCTGGAGGCGATACTGCTCCAATGGCGCTCAAACTTGCCTTTCGCTCATCGCGTCCCAGGCAGACGATCCTTCCTGCTCTTTCATAGAATTCGGCCAATCTTGAAGGAAGATAGGCAGGATATCCTTCTTCTCCAGGCATCTCTTCAAGTCTTCCTGACATCTCTCTTAAAGCCTCAGCCCAGCGGGAGGTAGAGTCAGCCATCAAAGCCACATCATAGCCCATATCTCGATAGTATTCAGCCAGAGTAATTCCATATTGGAGGTATTGGCTATTAAGATAGTTCTTTGCATCAAGGGCTTGCCTGTCTTAGGGTCCTTAAGTTTTGGGAATTCTCTCAAAACATCGGTCATCTCATTTCCACGTTCACCACATCCAACGAAAACGATGATCTCCGCATCTACCCATTTAGAGAGCTGATGCTGGACCACCGTCTTCCCGGAGCCGAAAGGGCCAGGGATACAGGCAGTACCCCCTTTAGCAATGGGAAAGAAAGTATCGATGACCCTTTGGCCGGTAATTAGAGGCTCTTCGGGATTCAATTGTTTTTTGTAGGGCCTCATCTTCCTCACTGGCCATCTCTGGAGCATAGAGATTTCCTTTTCCTTTCCTTCTCTAGTTCTAATTACCGCAATAGTATCTTCCACTTTTACTTTGCCTTCCCTTATTTTCTTTATCTTTCCCTCAATTCCAAAGGGGACGAGGATGCGATGCTCGACTATCTCTGTCTCCTGCACCACTCCGAGAACATCTCCGGCCGTAGTCTCTTCTCCTTCTTTCATGATTGGCTTAAAATTCCACTCTTTTTCGCGGTCAATAGCCGGCAGTTCGATTCCTCGAGAAATAAAGTCTCCTTTCATTGCCATGATTAAATCTAAAGGACGTTGTATTCCGTCATATATGTTTCCCAGTATACCGGGGGCTAATTCCACTGATAAGGGTTGATAAGTTGACTCAACCGGCTCTCCCGGCTTCAAACCCCCTGTTTCCTCGTAGACCTGGATAGAAGCATTATCACCCCTTATCTCCAGAATTTCACCGATCAGTCTTTCCTTTCCCACCCGCACTACATCAAACATTCTGGCTCTGGGGATGCCTTGAGCAACCACCAGGGGACCTGCAATCTTAATTATTCTACCTTCCTTACTCATGTATACTCCTCTTCGGCCCATTCAAGGGGAATAAACTATTTTATCTTCTTACTTTCAATGACCTTATCAATGAGCCCGTATTCCTTCGCCTCCTCAGCCGTCATATAAAAATCCCTATCTGTATCTGTTTCAATCTTCTCTTTGGGCTGGCCGGTGTGCTTTACAAAAATCTCATTCAATCTATCCTTGATTCTGAGAATCTGTCGTGCTTGAATCCCCACATCGCTAGCCTGCCCCCGTGCTCCCCCCATAGGCTGATGGATGAGAATATTAGCGTTGGGAAGACTAAGTCTCTTTCCGGTAGTTCCAGCCGCCAAAAGCAGAGCAGCTGCACTGGCCGCCTGTCCCATACAGATCGTGGATACATCTGGTTGGACATACTGCATGGTGTCATAAATAGCCAGCCCTGAGGTCACTAACCCCCCTGGTGAGTTAATATAGAGCTTTATATCCTTCTTGGGATCCTGAACCTCTAAGAAAAGCATCTGAGCGATTACTGTGTTAGCCACATTGTCATCGATGGGCTGACCTATAAAGATGATTCTATCTCTAAGCAATCGGGAATAGATATCATAAGCTCTTTCTCCTCTTGCTGTTCTTTCGACCACTATAGGAATTAAAGTCACTTTATCCTCCTTACCTGTTTTTATGTTTTCGCAACTTGTGCTTTCTTTCTATCCCGGCCTGGTGGTATAAAAAATCAATCACTTTTTCATTTCTTAGCTCGGCTGTTAGAATTTTTAGCTCACCACTAGCAGCAAGACTGTTCTTTAATCTAATAATGTCTTTTTCCTCCACCTTACCCCTTACTAACGATTTTAGTCTTTCTTCTATCTCTTCTTCTCTTACCTCGATTTTCTCCTGTTCAGCAATAGCTTCCAAAACAAAGTAAGTTTTTAGATCTTTTTCTACTTCGGACTTTAATTTTTCCCGCAGCTCTTTTTCGGACAGCTTCTGGTCTTTAATATAGTTTTCAAGCGTAGTTTCCCTTTCCTTTAATCTATTTTCTAGCTGTGATCTTCTCTCATCAACCTTCCCTTCTACCAGAGATAAGGGAAGATCCACCTTGCTATCTTCTACTACCTTCCTTACGGTTTCCGAACTTAACCTTTTCTCCTCCCAGTTTTTCTTTGTTTTTGCTATATTTTCTTTAATATGTTTTCTTAGGCTCTTTAAACTATCAAATTTTAGATTCTTGACAAATTTGCCGTCAATGGAGGGAACTCTTTTTTCTCTTATTTGCTTTAAAGTTACCTCGAAAGTAATTTCTCTTCCCGCAAAATCTTTACGGGGATAGTTAAGTGGAAATTGAATCTCCAAGGATCTTTTTTCTCCGGTCTTTAGTCCAATCAAACCTTGGGAGAAGGAAGGAGGGAAAACTAACGATCCTATCTGGAAAGTGAAATTCTTCTCAATTCCCCGGGCAAGTAGTTTTCCTTTATAAAAAGCTTGCCAGTCTAAAGTTACCCAATCATTATTCCTTACACCCCTTTTCTCTTTCACCGGTGGGTAATCGGCATACTGTTCCTGAAGTTGTCCTAAGGCCCTCGTCATCTCATCTTTGGATGTCTCTATTTTTCTTTCCTTAACCTTGATTCCTTTATATTTACCTAGTTTTACCTCCGGTTTGGTTACCAGGTCAATTCTTAAAATCAAGGGCTTATTCGGGGAGAATTGAAGGATCTCCAAAGTTGGCTCGATGATGGGGGAGAGGTTCTGTTGGACCACCACCTCTTGGTAAACCTCTGGATAGAGCCTTTTGATTGCCTCCTTTTGCAGAACCTCCTGACCGAATCGGTGCTCAAAGATTTTTCTGGGGACTTTTCCTTTTCTAAATCCCGGAACCTTTGCTTCTCTGACCAATTTGCGAAAAGCTCGTGAGAGTTCCTCTTCCACTCTTTCTTTCGGTACTTCCACTTTAAAACTAAGCTCTGCTCCCTCTTTTTTCTCTACCGCTATCTGCATGGCTGGTAATCCTTTTATTCCTGGTGCGAGGGGGGGGACTCGAACCCCCATGAGTATTCCTCACTAGATCCTAAGTCTAGCGCGTCTACCGATTCCGCCACCCTCGCAATCTCATATTTAAAAGAATTTAGTCTCTCACCCCGCAGGGGATAACACCCTATAGTTTTGCAGGGAAAGATCCTTTGGGAGTGAGAAAATATTATGAAGACAAGCGAGACTTTGCCAGCTCAGTCGCAATTACACAATTTCCAAGAAAAATCTGTGGGAGCGGGAAACGGGATTTGAACCCGCGACCCTCACCTTGGCAAGGTGATGCTCTACCGCTGAGCTATTCCCGCTGTGATGGGCTGTACAGGAATCGAACCTGTAACCTACGGATTAAGAGTCCGTTGCTCTGCCTGTTGAGCTAACAGCCCAGTTCCAGGGCTAGTGAATAGTACTCAGTGTTTAGTCGAATGACCTGATGGGGGACTCCCCCTTCTGGTTCAACACTCTTCACTGACCCCTAATTTTTGAAAATGGGGTGAGCGAGGGGATTCGAACCCCCGACCACTGGAGCCACAGTCCAGCGCTCTAACCAGCTGAGCTACGCTCACCATGGAGCGGGGAACGGGATTCGAACCCGCGACCATCGGCTTGGAAGGCCGATGCTCTACCACTGAGCTACCCCCGCAGGAAGCTGAAAGTCCTTCTCTATAAGGATTTCAGATAAGGGCAATTTTTCGGTTTTCTCTTTTTTCCTGATCCCTTGGTCTTTAGTATTGTAATGATTTTTCTCCTAAAGTCAAATCACGCCACTTGAGTATATCTAATTTAATACAATCTCCCTTTCGAAAAAGCAGCTTATATTTATCTCAAGAGCTTGTCTTCTCCCCTCAGAGGGAGAAGACGCCAAAGGTCGCCTAGATTTAAACAAAGAATAACCTTTTTGAGAATCAGGAGGAGGAATAAATAATTTTTACAGATCCAAAAGAGTGTATAGACAATGATTTAAATTAGGTTTCTCAACAATAAAGCTAACTGGACTAGACTTACTTCTTGCGATATAACTCAAAATATCTTATCATTTACAAGGAAGATATTCATTGGTTGAAAAAACGTTTATTGCGTTACCAACAAGAGTCTCAAAAATCTCTTGACCATTTTCAAGTTTCTCGCATATGGTTTGACATTCCTTAACTCCCAGTTTATAATCGTGTCAGAGGTGACACTAATTTATATCGCAAGCTCTTTTATCGGTAGTCCCAAATCCATTCGTTTCTTTCTCAATTCTGGTCCGAAAGTTCTTGGATTTCTGGGATAGCTTTCACATGCGGCGCGAGCCCAAATGGCCTAAGACTAAACAGGTGCGCCGTAATCTCTGTCCAGGGAACTGCCACATAGGCCAATCGAAATCCGGCGCCGGATAAGAAGGCAACGGTAAAAGGCGGACTGGAGCGAGACCCAAAAGGCAGGTCTTAATGTAAAGGCGGGATAAGGGGGAGTGATGCCTAAAGAAGATGCCAAATAGGTCGGGGACCTGGACCATTCATTGTGAGTGTCCAAGCACTGGTTATCTCGCGACGGTAGCTCAATATATACCCTGATCTTCCAGGAGCGTCCCTTATTTGTTCAGAACATGGGTGCAGATGATAGCCACAAGGGGGCACGTCAAGAAAGGCTCAGGGCTTATCTTTTCGACGATAACTGCTCAGAGCTCAGAAAGTTGGTTGATAAAGTAGATAGGGCTTATGAGGAGATAGCTCGAGAGGAAAGCGGGGAGAAATGCAAAAGAGAGTGGAGCAACAACCGATGTATATACCTGGTCGTGTGATAGCCCAGCTAAAAAACAATTCCCATCTTACTGTTACGGACCGCCAGGTCATCGTCTATATAATGTGTGAGACCTATGGGTATTGGCGAGGGCCGCATTCAGGGCATGCTGTTCCCTGGGCGTATATCGATGAGTTTGAGGAGGCTAAAGAGATGGGATTGCAGCATCCGGCGATGGTTCTTGCCGCCTTGAGGAGATTGTCAAGCATGAGGGTCTTAGAGCGGAATGAGGAAGGAGCTTATAGGATAAATGAACGGACTGAAGAATGGGAAGGAGGCCGTTTGCATGGCCTGACCTTTAAGGAGTAGGGAAATTATTCTATTGCCTGTCTTAAACTCTTTCGCCCTTTAAACTACGAAGTACTCGGGAGAGAGTGTTAATTATCTCGGACTGGTTCACCTGACTCTTCTTGAACCTAATCTTTAGGGTAAAATCTTTTTCCGGAGCCTGGAATGTGTACTGGTAGTATTGAGGTCTTCCTCTTTTCGTTTTTGATTTTTTAAGGCGGGTTTTTGCCTCTCGGACCGTCAATTTTCCTTCTTTGATTTCTTTATAAAACGCTCGTATACTTTTTTCATCACTCTGTCCCACGAGCAGTAATAATAAGGATTTAGGAGTAGCGTCAGATGTCCGAACACTCATCTTTATGTCTTCGGGCAGTTTCAGCAAGTTGAGCATTTCATTAACATAGGTTTTGGGAAGGCTCAAATCTTTCGCCGCATTTCTCTGGGAGTAGGCCGGGTTTTCCACTCTTCGGCTCTCAATGAGAGTCTGGATAGCCTCTGCTTCTTCTAAAGGTGGGAGGTCCTGCCGTTGAATGTTCTCGATTAACTGGTGAATGAGTCGAACGCGTCTATCCACATTTTTAATGATACAGGGTAGCTCTGAAAGTCTGGCCAACTTAGCGGCCTCAAACCTTCGCTCCCCGTTGATAATCTTAAAATAGTCTCCCTCCTCCACATACTCTACCGTAATCGGCTGGAGAAGCCCGTGTTCTTTGATCGATGCTGCTAGCTCGTTTAAGGTTTCGTCATCGCGTCTTTTTCGCGGCTGGTCAGGATCAGGCTTTATTCGGTAGATATCAATCACCCGAGCACTAGAGAGTCGCTTGGTTCCATCCCTAATACCGCCCCGGCGCTTTTCAATCACTTCCTCGGTTTCGACAGGAAGAGAAGCAAAGGTATCGTGGGCACACTTTCTTAAAATAAACTCCTTCTTTCTACTCATACTTTAGGATCTCCTCGGTTAATCTCCGGTATGCTTCTGCCTGCGGCGACATTGGTAGGTAGCTGGTGATTGGTTTCTTGACGGTGGCTGTCTCCGCGTACCTGACGCTATTTTTTAACTCCACTTGAAAAACCTTATCTTTGAAGCTTTCGAGGATACTGTCGTGGTAAACTTCCTCGAGCTTTCTTCTTCTAACAAATCTATTGATAAGGTATCCCATGATTGTAAGATTAGGATTGGCTCGTTTTCTGATTTTGGCAATGGCACCTCTAAGGTACGCTGTGCCTTTTACCGCCCACTCCTGACACTCCAGGGGTATGATAACCTTGTCTGATGCCACCAGTCCAATCCTCGTTGCTAACCCTAAACTTGGAGGACAGTCAACGAGGATATAGTGGTAGGTATCTTTTATCTCTTCCAATTTGTCGGCTAAAAAGTATTGGGCGTCCGGCTCTCCCGCCAGTTGAAGGTCTATTTTGCTGAGGTCAATATTGGAGGGAATAATGTCTATGTTTTGAAAAGAAGTTTTTTGAACGGCTCTTGAGATGGGTATATCCTCATCCAAAAGGATATCAGCTACGGTAGTCTTGAGGTCGTAGATACTGTCTAAAAAGCAAGAGGAAAGATTACCCTGCTGATCCAAATCAATAAGGAGGATTCTTTTCCCTTTTTCCGCGAGGGCACCGGAAAGATTAAAGGTGATATTGGTCTTTCCCACTCCCCCTTTTTGGTTGGCAATCGCAATGACTCTAGGCATTTTTTTACTCTGTTGGCGTTACCTTTTCCATAAAAATCTTTTATCTCACTCTATTCTTGGAGCCCAGGTTAAACTCTAACTGGGGGTTCTTGAGCTCTTCCATCGCTTTTTGATAGGCAATTTTATGCTTGAAGCCCTCTTTAAGATATTTCCATATGAGCTTAATTTTTTCGAAATCCTCCTCGGTGAATTCTCTTGCCTCGAGCTCACCCCGGGGGACCTTTCTCGGGTGGATATAGCCCTTTTGTTCTAGGTAGTAGAGTTTATGTCTGGGGATATCTATTTTTTCCAAAATATGAGAGGTTTGCATCATCGCTGGGTTGAGTTATAAATATAGATTTATTTCCTAACATTCTAACTCAAAAACATAATATGTCAACCGCGCGCATTCCGCCTGTTAGGTCAGTTCTGGAGATTCCACAAAATTTGATATCGTTTTCCCTAAGATGCTGAATTAAAGAAGGATTGAGAAGGCGTCTACACCAATACCAACCTGAAGAATGTAGACTATTGGTGGATGTTAAAGCAGGGGGCATGCGAGCTGGGAGGAGAGTTCGGGGTCCCCATCAATCCCAAGTTCGAGGCAGCTCTCAAGGAAAAGAAGGTCACCGATCCCGTGCTCGGGAAAATAAGCGTCTACGATTTGGTAATGATGAGGCTGGAGCAGATGAGTGAAGAGACCGTTCTGTTCGACCCCTTCACTGGTCCCATTAAGGATCAAGAGGGTAGAATAAGAATTGAAGCGGGGCGAAGGGGAACTCATGATGAGTTATGGACGATGGACTGGTTTGTCGAAAATGTAGTGGGAAAAATTCCAAGGTAGTTGAAAAAAATTTTCCTTTCTTTGCTTTCAATCTAAAAAGATGGGATTTATTTCGATTTAACCTCCATAAATTCGATCACTAATGGCTACCTGTTCTACTCTAGGTTTTCTCATTGCTTACTCAAACCATTTTGCCGGAGCAAACTCTCTGCTCATATTTGAAATTCTACACAATCTAGCATCCCTTGTTAAAATCAGCACCTCATTAGGAGAATGTATCTTTTTAAGTTCGGTACCCATAGCAATTACCAAGATGTCAAAAGTGGACAGGGCATTTTCTTTATTTGTATAAGGCTTTTTGTGTTCGATTTTGTATATTTTATGAGTATTTAAATTGTGATATCTGTGCAAATCATAGCAATAAAGAATTCTCCTATTATGTATTGCTCTTATGAATTTACCTCTCCACTTGGTATACAAACTGCGTCCTATTTTTTGGTCTCTGTAGAAAAATCTAGCGAAAGTATTGAATACCTCTGTAATACAAAATTGAGGCATATAGAGAAAAGCTGTTGCATTAGCTTTTTCTGTAAAGAAATTTATCTTTATTTTGTCTAGGTTTTCAATTGCGTAAATAAAAGCACTAGTATCTATCAAGTAATACTTCATTGCTTCTGTTTTTTCTCCGCCATATACATTTTATATGGTGAACCTTTAACTTTTTTACACAGATCATGCATGGTTTGAATTGCCTTTAATCCCTGAGCAACTTCAGCATTAACTCTTTTACCATTTTCCCTAGCTGATTTTTTTGCTTTCTCAAGTAAATCCATTTTCCCCTCCTCTAAACTGTAATTTTAATGGAATTACTTATGTTGGCTCTTGAATTCTCTGCTGCTCTACCCTCGTAGGAAGATGAATAATCTCATTAACCAAGCCCCGGCACTCGTAGTCGATAGTTGTTAGGCGCGCCTGAGAGGATTCGAACCCCTGACCTACGGATTAGAAGTCCGTTGCTCTATCCAACTGAGCTACAGGCGCAACCTCTAAATGCCTTTATTGGTGAGACTTTGAAAGACTCAAATTTTTAAGGAGTTTCTCAACCTCCCCTTGGTGTCCATATAGGTGTCCATCCGGAAGGATAATTTTTCGACCGCTGCTCTCTTATGATCGGGAGAAAGATGAGAATAGCGAACAGTCATGCTTATAGTCTTGTGTCCGAGAAGCTCCTGGACGGTCTTAAGACCAACCCCCCTCATCACAAGATGAGAGGCGAAAGTATGCCTTAGGTCGTGGAACCTGAAATTTTTTATCTTCGCCCTTCTCAGTGCTGCCCTGAAACTAGTCTTTACGCTTCCATAGGGCGTACCGTCCTCTTTGCAGAAGACATATGGACTCTTAGGGTGCTTGGGAACTGCTAAAAGAATTTGGGCCAAGTCTTTGTTTATGGGGACCTCTCTTTTCTCATCGTTCTTGCTGTTGAGAATGGAGATAACCCTTATCCGCAGGTTAACATCGGGCCATTTGAGATTAAGAATTTCGCCCTTTCTCATCCCGCTATTAAAAGCGACAGCAACTATGGGTTTAAGATGCTCGGAGCAAGCCTCATAGAGTCTTTCTATTTCTTCTTCTTCCAGATACCTTACTCTCTGGTTTGATTCTCTGAATTTCTTGATCTTGGAGGCGGGGCTATTGTCTATTTTCCCCCATTCTATTGCTTTGGTGTACATATGTTTCAGGCAGGCCAGTTCTCGGTTCACAGTTGCCGGCGACACCTTTCGTCTACGCTCAACTTTGTAATTTTCGATATCCAATGGAGTTATCTCATACAGGTACTTATTTGCGAAAAAAGCACTCAAGTTCTTGATGCTGAGTTCATCCCGGCCCCAAGACCTCTTGTTGGGCTTGGAATAGCTTTCGAGGTAGAGTCTGGCCATCTCTCTAAAATGAATCTTTTTCTCCTTTTTCACATCAAGGAATTTGCCCTCGGCCATTTGAACCTTTCGCTTCTTTAGGACTATCTGTGCTAGTTCCTTGCTGGGGCCTATGCTTTCTCTCTTGCGCCTGCCCTGCATATAGTAGTCAATGAACCAGTTATTGCCCTTCTTGAAGACACCCATTTACTTCTCCTGGTTAGATATTACAACATAATGAGGGTAAGTCAAGATATTTTCTCTTCCAGCCTTAGTCGAATTGCTTTTCCTTGCGGGTGTTACGATTGATCCAGTTGTAAATTTCCTGAAGGTCGAACTTGAGCAAACGGCCGCACTTCACGGAAGATATCCTCCGCTGACATGCCCACTTATAGATGGTGTCTTTGCTGACATCCAATATGTGGGCAGCTTCCTCAACACCGATAAGTCTTCGCTCAACCTTCATTGTATCTAGGTATTAAATTCTTTAGCTCCAGTATCCCTCTCGGCAGGACCTGAAATCCCCCATTTTTGGCCTTTTAAGGGGGGAATTAGGCAAGTGTGACATTTATGTGCATAAGAGTTAGGGTGCTTTGTCACACTTTATTTTAGCCACCTATACATGGTTCTCCGAGAGACATTGAATTTTTCCGCAAGCTCTCCCACTTTTAAGCCCTCTCTGGTGTTTAATCTTCTAGCAGCGGCCTTATCACTTTCCGGCATCTTCCGTTTCTCTCTTATTTTTGGCTCTGGTACCTCAAGATCCTCCCTGATTCTCCTTACCTCGTCCTTGTAAAAGGCAAATTCAAAGTTCTTGACTGTCTTTCTGTGGCTATTCCGAGCACCTCCCTCAATTTTTACCTTGGAAAACCTTACTCGATAGCCCTGCGCTTGTCCTTTGCTGTTTCGGAGAACCTGAACGATTCTGCCCTTCTTTCCCTCAAGACTCACACCGTAATATGATTGCCACTTTTTACTTTCAGGCCCAAGCTCTTGAACGATTACACTATCGTTATTCATTTCTGTGATTTTTTCCCGGGAATAATGTCGTTCTTTGGTGTCCTGCTTTCCTATTTTCCCTTTAGGCAACGAGATCTTCCGAGTCACTCAGCCGGATACGACCGATTTGCTTTTGTTCTTCCTGTTTTTTGAATTTTTGAGCCATTTTTCACTCCTTTTTCCAAACTTATTGGTAAATCGAAAACCCTATTAAAAGCAATACTTACGATTTACCAACTAAAAGACGTAAGATAGTAGATAGTAAATTTTCTTATTTTTCTTTACTTTTTAGTGTATATAGCCATGTGTTTTTTAGTTGGTAAATCCAAATACCTGCATTTGATAAGTATTTCGATTTACCAAACAGGTTAGAAAAGGGGGTATAATTTATCTAAAAGAGCCTGAGTTTTTTCCGTTACTTTCCACGCTATTGGATTACCTCTGCCTTCAATTTTTTCCCCGTCAACCAGCTTCAATACCGCTAAATCATTCAGAGCTAGTCTGCAAGTCTCTCCTTCGATCCCTGTTCTTTCTGCAATTTCGCTAGTAGTCACCCTGTCTTGGCCATTCAAGACCTCTAACAGAACTCTGACTTTTTTGGGTATGGAATCTACACCAACCCTTTTTAAAATTCTAAACTCTTCTCCTCCTATTTCCTTTCGCCTTCTTGTAGCTGCTAAACTTCTACCTAGCTTTGTGAGCTGAATTCCTATCCGTGTGGCGACTTCATACTCGGGTAAGTAAGTTACTATATTTTTGTGATAAGGATCTCGACTTACTGTGGTTCTACACATAGCCACGAAATTAGCCAAATTTACAAGTTCATCCTTCATCTTTTCCGGTAGTTTAACCTCGTTAATATTAAAGTTTTGGCTGTAGAATCGCTTTACTGCAATTGCTAATTCTTCTCTCATTTGTTCTTGCTTATTTTCATTATCAATAGCTCTCTTTACTTTTGCATCTGTGTCGGATTCCTTTAGTCTGATTTTCAAAAAACGGTCTCCCAAATTCTGTTGAATAGAACTATACTTATCAAGAACAGGGGTAACCCCCGCCAATACGCTAAAATGTAAGTGATATCCTTTGTGGCCAATATTCCCAAATTCCTTATCTAAATAGCCATCGAAGGATTCCCTTAAATCTGAAAAAATAATTTCTCTTTCATCACTTCTCATGCTTAAAATTGACGTGAAATCTTTAATAATTAGCGTCTTATTATCCAACTTTGGCAGCAACGAAGGATCGAAATCTTTTGTTTGCTTCCCACTAATGAGGCTCCGGGCTGTGAGTTTTGAAGTTATAAAGACCTTCTTCTTAAGATATTTAAAAGACCGCAGGATTTCTGTTTTACTAGAACCTGGTGGCCCGATGACAAATAGCCAGACTGGATCTCCTGGTATTTCGTTACTTACAACAATAGCCAAGATCGCCTCTATATATTCTGTCTCTTCCAGTTCTAACCACTTTTTGAAAGTAGTAAGGATATCCTCCAAGCCTAAAGGCCTGCGTTCATTCCACTTTTGCCTCGCTTTCGCTATCGTCAAGGCTAGATACCGCTTGGTTGCTTCTTTTTCTTTCCCGGACGGCGAAACTTGGAGGATAGTTGCGATTTCGCTGTCACTAAAGCCATAAGGCATTAGAAGATTGGCTAGGGCCATATCAAAACCTGATCTTGTCTTATCCTTTAAGTCTTTTCTGCCCCCTTCCCAAGTAGCTTTGAGTTTAGAATCTTCCCCCAAGATTCGCCAAAATCTGTCTGGTATTTCATCTGGGCTTATATCAACAGTTAACCTCACATCCTCTACATCTACTTCGAACTGTTCCAACTCCGTGAGTTTGTATCTCAGGGCAGGTTTAAATTCAAGGATTTCTACTGGTAGGGGGTTATTAGGGTCTTTTATATTTTTAGTTCCTGGTACTCTGAGGATCCTAGGTAAATCAAAAGTCCTATCTCCATTCAATGCAATAGACAGTCCCTTTATACATCTCTTAATCTTTAGCTTGTCTTGATCAGTTGCAATCAAGTAGGGTTCACTTAGTAGCCAATAGGGATGATACCCATGGCCGCTATTGACGATAATTGAAGGGGGTAATTTGAAGCTCTTTAGTTTTTCTAATGTCTTTTGTCTTTCTTCCTCATCTTTGCAGTCAAGATCCGCCCATAGACAATTAACTGTTTTTACGGATTCCTCTTTTCCCCGCTTCTTTGCCCGGGGACAAACTCCAAAATAAATGTTGGTATTTTTGAAAAGGTCATCATTGAAAAGGTGGGATACTAGTCTATCAATCTGTTTGGTGTGGTAGAAGAACTGTCTTACATCATCGTTGTTGATAGTCCTTAGCTCGATATATCCTTCTGATTCTTCAAATAGAGTGCTAAGAAACTCTTTGAGTTGCCCTCCCTTTTTTAGCTCTTTTCCTAGAGTATTTCTCTTCATAGTCTGTCCTTTCAAGACAGGGCAGGAAGGATAGACCGAAAACCTGCCCTGCTTCTGAGAGGGTACCCCGAGAATAATTATCTGTATTTCGACTGTCTAAACCTTCAGGAAATTGGAGGTTTGACTTAGAGAAAATTTTTGTTACCATAACAATGGCGGACGGAGGGTGTGACAAGTCTTCACAATATGAGCCTAAACCACGGACTCATTAACGCCCGCCGAAGGCCGGGAGAGGTACCTCCCGGCTTTCTTATAATTCTAACTGGGGTGTCCCCCGATCTCTTTCCTCCGTTTTCCTTCCTTGACTGGGGGAAACCACAAATGGGTACGCCAATAGTGGCTACTCCCAAACTCAGGGCTACTTTTGCTGGCCGTCGCGGACAAGCACTTTTCGTTGTGGTAACCTAGTAACCCTCGTATGTGCCTTAGGTCCCATAAACACTGATGAGAGGGCTCTTCTCATCCATATTTTCCAGGATATAGAAAAATATCTGGGCAAGGGTAAGGTAGGCGAGATAATAGATAGTCTTACCCTAGATAGAGGCTATTGGGGAGGACATTTCTTGTGGAAATTAAAACATAGGTGGAAAGCAGACTTTGTCACCTTAGTTAGAGACGATGATCTTGATTTTGTCAAACATGTAGAGTACTACTTAAGGGGAGTAGAACCAACTTTCAAGGAAAGATGGACAGTTGTTAAAAAAAGAGGAAAAAAGAAGAAAAAGAAGATAAGGATATGCGGGATCAATGGACTTTATCTAAGAAGGTACTCGAAAGAGGGAAAAGAAAAGAACTTAGGTAAAGTCAATACCGTCGTTGTCTATGATAAAAAAGATGGAAGGATGAGAAGAAGAATTTATGTTACTCCCCTAGAGGCTAGGAAGGACCCTTTTAAAATCTACAAGTGCTACAAGGATAGATGGACCATTGAAAATCAGGGAATAAGGTATCTATCACAAAGATGGAACTTGAGAGATTTTGCTGGAAGAAAGCTCAATTCCATCCAGGCCAGAATCTGGACCATTCTTATCCTCTATAATGCAGTGAAAATCTTAGAGATGAAATATGAGAATAAGATGGAAAAGCTTCAGGATAAAATGAGAAAGAAAGGAGAAAGATCCTATCTTTCCGGCTGCGCTCTAATAGTTTATGGAAGAGATAAATATTACGGTATCTTCAGTGGAGTTAACTATGCTAATCTGGTAGCTGAACGGACTGCTAAAATTACTGCTAAGTCTACCGCCAAAGAAATTGCCAGGGAGCTGGAAAAAATGTTAGTTGAAAAGGCCTCAAAGAAGAAAATAGCTGAGTTCATAAGGAGACTAAAGGAAAAGTAGTTTCCCTATACGGTTGCCAAATTTAAGGGATTATTTCGCCCATCGAAAGAAAGGTGTTGCTTTTTTCTTGCCATTCGCTCGGTAGCTGTCCAATACTGGATAAATCCCCTCCCTCTCTTGTCACTTTCCAATCAAAATCCCTTGATCTTTTTTCAAATACTGCTTGGTCTATCTTAAGGTTTCAGGTCCCCTCTTCGTAATTACTTTACACTTCTTTCTTGACAAACTCTTTCTTGTCGACTATTATTGTACATAGAGCAGAAGAGAATGAGAAATTTTAGGTCTATATCTATCAAGGAAAAGATTCTTATAGTCTGCCAGGTAATAGCTGGGGAAAAGATTCAGAGCATAGCCAAAAAGCATGGGATAAGTAGGCCTTCTGTTTATACTTGGACGGGAGAAGCTTTAGATGCCCTGGAGCAAGCACTAAAACTAAAGAGGCGGGGACCTAAGTTCAAGAAAGGTAAAGTGGATGCAAAAGATAACCTCATTGAAAAACAAAAAGAGAAGATAGGTAAATTAGAGGATATCATCAGCGAGAAAGACAAACAGATTAAAGACTTAAAGGGGAAGCTAAATCTTCAGAAAAATAGCTTTCCCCGTCCTTCAAAGTGTCCCCATTGTGGGTTTGAGAAGATTTACAAAAATGGCACCTATAAGATAACGCCAGAAAGATTATTTGACCAGCTAAAAAAAGACCAAGAAATAGAGATAACAATCCAGCAGTTCATCTGTCCTTACTGTAGAAGCTCTGTTTATAGACAAAAGAAAAAGAGAAAAATGATTCTTTTTTAATGCCACCCTTCTCAAAAGGATTTACCCTCCCAAAAGGTATTTTCAAATCAAACAAACTTCTCATAGTGTAAAATAATTACGAATTTTTAGGAGTGCGTTCAAGATGGAATAGAAGATATCTCTTTTATTTCTCCTGAAAATCCCTTAAAGCCTAAGTTTACTTTCAATTTTTCAGATCTACCAAAATCACTTGACAAGTTATGGGTATGATATATCATACCTCCAATATGATATTTGAAGTGATAAGTAAGGAAAAAACCAAAAATGGATAATAGACAGCTTACCATACATCGTTACAGAATAACTGATCAGGTCTACAATATATTGCAAAGTTGGGTTTTAAATGGTTCCCTTGTTCCTGGAGAGGAAATTTCAATAGACAGTCTTGCCAAGAAGCTGAAAATTAGCATAACCCCGATTCGGGAAGCTCTAAACAAACTGAAGGGTAAGGGGTTAGTTGTGGACGCGGAAAATGCAAAAATCAAAGTGATAGAACTTTCCCCTCAAGAACTTGCGCAGATCTTTGACTTACGTACAGCTTTGGAAACCTTTGCCTTAAGGTGTGGTTTTGAAAATCTTTCTGAAAAAGGGCTCCATCAGGAACTGGAAACGCTGCAAAGGGCAGAAAAAGACTTGGAGAAGGGCGATTCTGAATCTTTTTACAAAGGTGATAGAATTTTACATGATCTCATTGTAACCTCTGCGAAAAACAAGTGGTTAACAGAGGTAATGTCTCAACTAAAAAATCTAATTGAGACAACAAAAAATATGTGTGTATCTTTAGAGCGATACAAAGCGTCCATCCCTGAACATATATCTATTGTTGAGTCTATTTTAAAGGGTGATAAAAAAACAGCTGTGAGAAGCCTTGAAGATCATTTAAATAATGCCAAACAGCGTTTATTAATTTCTTTAGAGAAGAAGAGAGTAGGGAATTAATACTATTTTCCCCGCGGTATGGAGAGGCGATGAACCACAGGACCAATCGATTTTTCGCTGGGATTCAGGGAGCTCACCGAAGAGCTGTATATAAGTGTATGGGATATGTAAATGAGGACCTTTCATGTCCAAAAATCGCGGTAGTTAACTCATGGAGCGAGGTATGCCCGGGGCACTACCACTTGAATCTTGTATCACAAAATGTCAAAGCTGGTATCTGGCAGTCCGGGGGCATGCCAGTAGAATTTCCCACTATATCACAGTGTGGAACTCTTACCTTGGGGTTGGATGGAATAAGATATGATTTACCCACAAGAGATCTTGTCTCTTTTGATATAGAAACTGTGGTTAATGTTCAATTATTTGACGGGATAGTGTTGATTGGAACCTGTGATAAAGTTCCCCCTGGAATGTTACTCGCTGCTGTTCGACTGAACATTCCAGCTATTTTTGTTCCAGGTGGAGTGATGGACACAGGAGAGTACAATGATGAGAGAATAACTCTTTCTGATTTAGATGAGCTGGTCATGGGTAAGTCGTTAACTACTGAACTGGACTCCTCTGAAATCGAGCGAATTGAAGATGCAGTCTGCCCAACCCCTGGGGCATGCCCACTAATGGGAACAGCTAATACGATGCAAGAGCTTGCAGAGTGCGTTGGTATGGCACTTCCTTTTTCCTCAACATTAATGGCAAACTCAGCCGAACTATTGAGGATGGCCAAGAGATCCGGCAGGGCTATTATGGAGCTAGTGAAAAACGGAATTTGTCCGCGCCGTATTATAAACGAGAAATCGTTAAATAACATGCTCAAAGTTCTGATGGCCCTGGGGGGTTCCACTAACGCCATTGTCCATATTTTGGCCCTCAGTCAGGAATTAGGATTAGAAGATAAAATCAACCTGGATTCTATTGACAGAATAAGTAGACAAACTCCGTTTTTGGTGGGGATAACGCCAAGCGGTCCTTATTACGTCACTGATTTACATCGAGCGGGGGGTATACCAGTTTTAATGAAGACCATGGAGGAACTACTGGACCTTGATGTACTAACTGTGTCTGCAAAAAGCCTTAGAGCAGTATTGGAAGAAACTAAACTCACCAGGACTAAACCATCTGCCGATATAATTCATTCCTTGGATAATCCTATTTCTAAGGATGGTGGTATATATGTTCTTTATGGAAATTTGGCCCCTGATGGGGCAATTTTCAGAAAGGTAGCCACCAGCGAGCATAAACTAATGCACAAAGGGCCTGCTAAGGTTTTTGATTCACAGGAAGAAGCTCTTGATGCATTGAAATCAAGCAGAATATCTAAGGGTGATGTAATTGTGGTGAGGTATGAGGGACCAAGGGGAGGGCCTGGTATGCCAGACATATATGCTGTTTTGGCTACCGTTGTAGGAATGGGTTTGGAAAAAGGTGTTGCCCTCATAACAGATGCAAGATTCTCTGGATTTGCCAGGGGTTTTGGGGTTTGCCAGATTAGTCCCGAGGCAGCCGTGGGAGGTCCTTTAGCCGTGTTAAAGGATGGTGATATGATAACCATTGATGTGCAGAAACGGTCCATAGATGCACTTACCGATAAGGAGCTTGCTCGGAGACTGGAAGCGTGGGAGCCGGTGAGAAAAAAAGAAAGAGTCGGTATACTCCACCTTTACTCAAAATATGCAGGGCCAGCCACTCGGGGGGCAAGATTGGAATGAGGGAAAGGAAAAAGTAAGGCATGGAATATGAACAAAAACCTAAAACTGTAGCTGGAGATAAGTTAAAAAGTTTTTGCTGTAGATGTCTGTACGCTATAGGGATAAGCGAAGAGGATGCTCGTATTATCTCAGAGGTGATGATTGAATCGGACCTGCAAGGGATTGACTCCCAGGGAATAATAAGGCTCCCCACTTACGTGAAACGAACCAAAGCTGGAGCCATGAACCCTAGGCCGAATCTTAAAATCATTAGAGAATCTCCTACAATTGCAGTATTAGACGGTGATGGTGGTTTTGGTCAGTTAGTTAGTACCAAAGCAATGCGGATAGCTATGGACAAAGCTAAAGTTATGGACGTAGGTATTGTAGGGGTACTACACAGTTCTCACTTTGGGGCCGCGTCTTCTTACAGCACGTTATGTTTACCTCATGATATGATAGGATTTGCAACCACAAATGCCTCACCTACAATGGCCGCTTGGGGGGGAGCTTCTCTTGCGGTGGGGAACAATCCTATCTCTTATGCCATTCCAACAGGCACAGAAATCCCTATAGTTCTGGATATGGCTCAAAGTGTTGTAGGATTAGGAAAATTAAGAGTGGTAGCCAAAAAAGGTGAGAAAATACCATTGGGTTGGGCGATAAACTCACGAGGAGAGCCGACCAATGACCCTAATGAGGGATTGCACGGGGGATTTCTTTTACCCATAGGAGGTTACAAGGGTTATGGTTTGGCTATAGTAATGGATATATTATCTGGAGTGTTAACTGGCTCGCCTTTTGGTAAGGATCTTCCCAAAAAAGAGATTATGGTTCCAGAAAACTGTGGACATTTCTTCCAGGCTATAAAAATTGAAGCCTTTATGCCTATTCGGGAGTTCAAAAAGAGGATTGATTCTTTAATAAGACAAATCAAAGCTTCCGAGAAGTCAATCGGCACTAAAGAGATTGTTCTTCCCGGTGAGATTGAATACAGGACTAAGAAAGAAAGAGAGAAAAAAGGCGTTCCTATCTCTCCCCAATTATATGTGGATTTGGTTAAGGCAGGCGAGGAATTGGAAGTCAAACTGGATTTTTAGATTATGTGAAACTCTTCGGATCACTATAAAAGGATTTCGTATCATGAGAACAAAGGCCATGGTTCTTGAGGAGTTTAATCGGCCGCTTAAGCTAAGAGAGATAAAGATAAATAGTCTATCGGAGGGGGAAGTACTGGTAAAAATTGTAGCCAGTGGAATCTGCGGTTCGGATGTACACATCTGGAGAGGAAAGGACCCCAGAGCCCCTCTTCCCTTGATTTTAGGTCATGAAGGAGTGGGAGTTGTCCAGGAGGTAAGGGGAGATAAGCGAGATGTTTTCAACAAAAAACTTTCTTTTGGAGATACAATCCTCTGGGATAGGGGAGTTACATGTGGGAATTGTTACTACTGTTCAGTTAAGAAGCAGCCCTTTCTTTGTCCTTCTCGTGAAGTATACGGGATTGTGAGAGATGGCTGCTACGCCGAGCATTTAGTTTTGCTCAAAAATACGAAAATCTTCAAAATTGAAGATAAAGTCGATCTTGCAATTCTAGTAGCTACTTCCTGCTCGGGTGCAACTGCTGCTCATGCTGTCGAAGAGTGTAACATTTCTCCGGGAGATAATATTGTTATCCAGGGGCCAGGCCCGCTGGGGATATTTGCGCTTATCTTCTGTCTTCAAAAAGGGGCGAAAAAAATAATAGTAACTGGGCGAGAAGGCGACAGAAACAGGCTGGATTTTTGCAGAGAAGCAGGAGCTGATATGGCCATAAATATCGATAATATCTCTGTAAAGAAGAGAATTGAATTAGTGAAGAAAGCAACAAATGGTTTGGGAGCAGATGCTGTCATTGAGTGTACTGGTTCTCCAGATGCTCCGGAAGATGGACTCCAAATGGTAGCTCCCGGAGGAATATACTGTACGCCGGGCATTGCGGTTCCCACGGAAAAGATACTGATGAACTGGTACCCTGATATTGTTAGGAAGAACGTTAGTATCAAGGGAATATGGGTAAGTGATACTTCTCATTTATACCAGGCCATCACCATCGCTCTCAACAACAAAATCTTTTTTCAAGGATATGTGACTCATCGCTTTGATCTGCAGGAAGCTAACGAAGCACTTCGTTTTGCTGAGGAACTAAAGATGATCAAAGGTGTTTTTCAATTTTCGCATGGAAGCCCATAGAATTAAAAGGGAGTTTTTATGGAGGTTATAAATCTCGAGGATGTTTCTGGGACTGAATTCCCAGCTGGTCGCTTAACAAAGGTGATAATTGGTCCAGGAAGCAAAGAAGCCAGGAATTTTGTGATGGGCTATGTGACAATCTTCCCTCAGGGGAAGGTTCCTCTTCACTCTCACAAGAATGAAGAAGTTTATACTATTATCCAGGGGTCGGGGATAATGAAGGTGGGGAAAGAAACGCAGAGAGTCAGTGCCGTAAGTTCCATTTATATCCCCTCTAATGTGCCTCATAGCCTGGTCAACGAGGGACAAGAAGATTTGGTTATGATATTTGTGTACTCACCAGCAGGAGTGATGGACCATTGGGATGAGGAAAGCAAGGGATCTCTCAAATGAGAAGCCAGTTTTCATCAATTTGTAAGGGAGGAGTTGTATGAGAATCATTCGTTTCATGTACCAAAACAAACCTTCTTATGGAATCGTGGAGAACAAAACAGTATATATATGTAGGGGAGATATCAACACGGGCTTGGAGAAAGGAGAGGAAATTGGCGACATTGATAGTGCGAAACTCTTGGTTCCCTGTCAACCGGCCAATATAATAGGACACGGGTTAAATTACAAGGGGGCATTTAAACAGAGAAAAATAGATTTCTTCAAAGAACCCATTCGTCTTTTTATGAAACCTACTGTGGCTCTTGTAGGTCCTATGGATAACATTGTTCTTCCACCTCACTCCAACGAGGTAGTTTATGAGGCGGAGCTAGTGATTGTGATAGGGCGTAAGGCGAAAAACGTAAACGAGGACGAGGCTGACAAATATATCTTTGGCTACACATGTGGTAATGACGTGACTGCTTGGGACTTGCAAAAAAAAGATGGTTGGCCCGTCAGAGCCAAATCCTTTGATACGTTTGCTCCAGTGGGACCGGTTATAGTTACTGATTTAGATACCTCTGATTTGACTATCAAGTCTAGGGTCAATGGGAAGATAATCCAGAATTCTAGAACCTCGGATATGCTTTTCTTTCCTCCCAGAATGATCAGCTACATCTCCACAATTTTTACGCTACTACCAGGCGATATCATTTTTACTGGATCTCCTCCCGGATGGAGTCCCCTTAAAGCAGGTGATGAGGTAGAAATTGAGATTGAGAATATAGGAGTTTTGAAAAACTTTGTAGTGTAGGAGGTATGGTGAGGGTTAATGGTGGATAACCCTTGCTAAACCAGAAAGGAGGTGAAGATCATCTTTAGCAGTATCCACCCACTACTAAGGAGAAAAATACTAAGGAGAAAAAAAATGAATAAGCCTATTTTAATCTTTTTGGTAGCAGTAATGGTAGTTGCCCTGGTGGGAAGCTTTCTGCCAGCAAGTGCTCAAAAGGTAGTAACCATAATGAGGGCACGCCATTTCGTTGAAGGGTTTGAACAACAGTGGCATAGGATAGCTCAGGAATTCGAACGTATGAATCCTGGGGTAAAGGTAAGGGTAGATTATACCTCCAAGGCGGAACTGGAGATGAAGGAGGCAATAGAAGCTGAGACTGGTAAAGGACATGATATAGTGGAGTCCCGCATGGCGGGCCCATATCTCTACACGGATCTTCTGGAAGATGTAGATGATGTCATAGAAAGAATAGCTGCCCAGTCCGGAGCACCTATAAACCTGGCCAAAGAGTATGCTTTTGTTGACGGGCATTGGAAAGCAGTACCTGTAGAATTTTTCCCATCCATCCTGTGTTATCGATCCGACTATTGGCAACAGGTGGGATACTCCAAAGAGAAAATTTGGCAACTGACCTGGGATGAACTGATCTACACTGCAGCTCCTAAACTTCAGTCCATAGGTCACCCATTCAGTGTTCCCATGAGCCAAATAAAAGGAGATACATACCACTGGATGTCACCCTTCATGTGGTCTTTTGCTTCTTACCTGGTGGACAAGGATCTGAATGTGATCATTGATTCTGCAAATACTTATACCGCTCTTAAAAAGGGGAAGGATTTGTATCAGCATATGACTCCGGGAGTACTGGCCTGGGATCCTGGGTCTGATAACAGGTTTATGCTTTCTGGAGTAGGTGCCGGCGTTGTTAACTCTGGCAGCATCTGGCATCAGGTAAAAGAGGCTAACCTACCTTTCTGGGAAGAGATACTTTATGCTCCACTACCCAGTGGTCCAGCTGGAAGATTTATAGAAGGATTTATCGTACAGCGTGGCATCTGGAAGTTTGCGGAGAACAAAAAAGAAGCCAAAGATTTCTTGGTCTATATGTTTACCAAGGAGAACGCTCTTGCCATAGCTGATGCATGTATGCCAGGTACTGTTAGTGCCTGGTCGGGGATAGCACCTGCTATTGAGGAAGGGCCAAGACAGCGAGCATCTGAAGCATTTACTCCTTTGGTAGGGGAAGTGCATCATGGGCCGGATTGGCCAGGACCTGTAACTGGAGCAGCATCCAAGATATGGACACAGGCCATCATCCCCATCATGTTTGGAAAAGTTGCTGCTGGTATGTCCATACAAGAGGCAATGGACTGGGCTGAGAAGAAGCTGGAGGAGATCTATCAACAAGAAAGGGTAAAAAGAAAGTAGGATATAAGATGTTGAGGATAGCCAGGTATACCAGGTCTCTGCCTGGCTATCCTTGATGGAGGATATCTATGTTAAAAGAAGAGCGCTGGTATGGATATTCGATGGTGGCACCTGCAGTAATTATTATTGTGGCTGTTGTAGGGTTTCCTTTGGTATACTCGTTTTTTCTGGCTATGAGTGACAAGGCGATTGGACAGCCCGCTCATTTCATAGGGTTTGCCAATTTTGCTAAATTGATGAGAGATGAGACCTTTCGTATTACCATCTTTAACTCTGTCATTTATACTATTGCTGCCGTATCAGGCAAAGCTGGACTGGGTTTGCTTCTGGCTCTTATACTTTTTCATATTCACCGAGGTCGTAAGATATTTCGCGGTTTGGTTATGATTCCTTGGGCTATTCCTCTATCCATAGCAGGAATAGCATGGATGTGGATGTATGAGCCTATGTTCAGTGTTATCAATCGAACCTTGCTGAGTCTGGGTCTTATCCGTACCCCCATACCTTGGTTAATCCATCCCTTTTATGCTCGTGTTGCTATCATCATTACCACCATATGGCGTGGTCTTCCCTTTTATAGTTTGACCTTCCTGGCTGCACTTATGGCTATTCCTCAGGATTTTTTGGACTCAGCCAAAATTGATGGAGCAGGAGCAGTGAGAAGATTTTTTTATATAACCATTCCCTTGGCATCTCCACTGTTGTTGATAGCCACCTTATTCTCAGTGATGATGACTGTGGCACATTTTGACATAGTTTGGACTCTTACTGGAGGGGGACCACTCAACCAAACTCACATTTTTGCTACCTTCAGTTATGTAGAGGGTCTTCGATCAGGGGAATTGGGGTATGGAGCAGCAGCATCACTATTCATATTTCCTTTCTTAGCTGTTGTATCTTACTTCCAATTGAAGAATATACAGGGAAGAATATGAAAAGAGGGTATGAAAAGTCATGACAAGCAGGAAAATATGCTTGTCTTACCGGGAGTAGGGATTGAATGCAGGATGAAAAAATTGCCTGAGAAAAATGGAGGTTAATTTGTTATGAGTTTGGCTAAAGCACAGAGGAGCTTACGGATCGCTGTTCCCTACATAGTAGTCATCCCTTTTCTTATTTTCATTGTGTTCCCCTTTTTATGGATGGTTATCACTTCCTTTAGAATTCCCAGTGAAATATACACTCTATCTCCCAACCCCTTCCATATTACAACCGTAACCCTCCAGCACTACAGATATTTGTTTAAGGAGACCTTATTTGCAGTTTGGTATAGAAATTCACTGATAATAGCAACAGTAACTACTACTCTTTCCGTTGGGGTTAGTCTCTTGGCAGGTTATAGCTTGGCACGACTTAGATTCAGGGGCTCCAGAGCTATGGGAGTAGGAATATTTTTCACCTACCTTATTCCACCTACTCTTCTTTTTATTCCCCTGGCTATAATTTTAAACAGATTGAATTTACTTGACACGCTGTATTCTTTGATATTCAGTTACCCCACCTTCATGATTCCTTTTTGTACCTGGCTGTTAATGGGATACTTTGCCAGCATTCCCAGAAACATAGAAGAGGCAGCTATGGTTGATGGAGCCACAAGACTCCAGGTCCTTTTTAAAGTGGTGTTCCCAATAGCGCGGCCCGGCATCATAGCTACTGTCATATTTTCTTTTCTCACCGCCTGGGGACATCTTCTATACGCCTCAGCATTTACATCAAGGAGTGAGGTTAAAGTGTTAACCACAGGGGTGGTTACCAATCTCATCAGGGGTGATACGTACTACTATGGGTCTTTGATGGCAGGGGCGGTTTTGACTGCCGTCCCGGTGGTAATTATGTTCAGCTTTATTCTGGACAACTATGTGGCAGGACTAACAAAAGGAGCAACGAAGTACTGAAGATGCGATTACCAGAAAGCAAAAGGATAGGTAAATTCTTAACGGGGGAAAGAGGCGGCATAAGTAAGAAGGTAGGATAATCAAGAAGTGTGTTCTCGATTTGTAGAGCATCGCAGAAAAAACAAAAATATGGGAGAGTTACAATGAGAATTCGGTCATTCGAAGTTATTCCTGTAAGATACGAGCTAAAAAAAGCTCCTCCTGTCGTGGCCTATGGAACCTGGCCCTCATCCTTTGAAAATGTCATCATTAAGCTCCACACGGATGAAGGGATAACAGGAATTGGAGAGGCTCCTGTATATTCCTATGGTTTTGGAGAAACCCGAGAACATGTTGAGAGAAGTCTATCTATCATAGGTGAAACTTTAAAGGGTAAGGATCCCTTCAAAATAAGAGAGAATCTCAGCTTTATTGCTCGGCAGGTGCTCTCATCCCACGCCTGTATCTCCGCGAAATACGCTCTGGACCTTGCTCTTCACGATATTATGGGAAAGTATCTATCCCAGCCTGTATACAGATTGTACGGTGGAGGATATCGCACCCAGTTCGGGATGATGGGGCATGTTTTCTACGGTGAGCCAGAACAAATGGTTGTAAAGTCCAGGGAGTTAGTTGAAGCTGGTTATGTGGCCCTGGAAGTAAAGTGCCTTGGCCAGTATGGGTCTATAAATGAGGATGTGAAAAGGATCAAAGCTGTTTTGAATGCAGTGGGGAATGAGATTTTTGTCGTTGCCGACGCCAATCAATCCTGGATTCAACCCTCTACGACTATTGCTGTCCTGAATGCTGAGTTCCGGGGGGTATCTAATCTGGCTATAGAACAACCGGTCCACTACCAGAACATAACAGGGCTCGCCAAAATATCTCAGGCAGTAGATATTCCTATTGTTGCGGATGAAAGCGCTCTTTCTCCAGAGATGGTGTATAACCTGATTAAGCTAGATGCCGTGGACATCATTAGTTTGAAGCTTCCCCGGGTAGGAGGAATCCATCACGGCATGAAAATAATTGAACTTTGCGAACTTGCCGGGATAGAGGTCAAATTTGATTGGATCCCCTACAGTAGAATTGGTGACACTGCAGTTTGCCATGTGGCAGCCAATCTCCAATTTCCACGTATTGTTGCGGTAGACGCCCATACCAGATTCAAACAGGACATCGTGCACTCAGGAGGCGTAATGATTGAAGGCGGAAAGGCCAACATTCCTGACCTTCCTGGTTTGGGGATAGAATTAGACGATGAGGTTATTAGTCGCTGTAGAATTGAATGAGATAGATTCACCCTTGCTCTGAGTTGCTCTTAGTGTCCAAGAACAGGGATTATGTTTGTGAAGAACAACAGATTTGCATCGTATATCTTTTTTCCGTGTAATCGTCTCGTGTGGTTGCAGGTGTCTTTCGGAATGGAACAACTTAGTTCTCAATGAAATGGGGACAAAAACGATATGAAAGCTTACTATAAAAGTCAAGTGTACGTCTGAAAATTGAAAATTTGGCATATTTGGCTAAAGATGAGAGTTTCCTCTTTTGAAAGAACGAAACTAAACAAATTGTTCTTTGCAAATCTATTTAAG
>Ga0307432_1000597_pt1 | contig 26625 bp, 24 predicted proteins | sample SalMarWE160150MG_FD_202158 | JGI IMG/M metagenome (GOLD analysis project Ga0307432, IMG submission 202158) | Salt marsh sediment microbial communities from the Plum Island Ecosystem LTER, Massachusetts, United States - WE1603-150 | ecosystem: Environmental > Aquatic > Marine > Intertidal zone >...
TTCCAGGCTGGGCTTTGGGCTTCGGAATGAATTCCGCAATCCGTTGCCACTGTTTGTTTGTAAGGTCCATAAACCATATATCGGCTCACATTAACTCAAAAATTGAGGTTTTGGGATAGGTTCTAGTAACTATCCCGAAATGTGTGGTTGGTCAGTTTTAGCACAAAAACTTGTGGTTTGTTTTATTATAAAAACACAACATACCGTGCATTGAAAATATTCCCACAATCTTTGGGACGATTATTAAAAACGTACCTTGTTGAAAACAAAAAGGTGTCCGCCTGAGCTTTCTAACGGGCTTTACTTGCTCGGAGTGTTGTTTTTAGGCTGATTTGCCGAAAGAATTTGTATTAGTATGTAGGTGTCCGCCGGGCCTTGCGCGTACGCCGGCGATTCTTTTCTGAGGGTTTTTCGTAGTAGGCAATCCGCTTCATATCTCTGACCAAACCCTCTTTTTCGCACAGCTTTTTGAAGCGGCGGATCATTTGCTGCACTGATTCACCTGTCCGCGACCTAACTTTCAACATAAAATGAAGACCTTTCTATCCTTTTGATATCACAAGCACTAAGAAAAACACTATATTTTTAGTTCGTCAAAAAACGTCAAACAGATTACTCTAATACAGATTTTATATTTTTTCAAGTCGAAAAACCACCGTTGGTGTATTTTTGGCCCCCCAAAGTGTTCATTTTTGGCTGAAAAAACGCTGTTCGTAGTTTAAAAAGCAGCAAATTGGCTTTGTTTTGCATATATTCGTGGTTAGTGATTAGTGGTTCGTGGTTCATTTGTTCGTGATTCGTGGTTAGTGATTAGTAATCATTGGCTAATCCTTATTGTAAATGAACTTGCGACTATATTTGACTGGAACTGCCCTTCGACACTTCGACGAGCTCAATGCAGGCAAGCTCAGGACAGGTTATTCTGTTGCGTGCGGGTCTCCGCAGCCCCGTTTCCGGGGCCTCCCCCAATTGTCTTTATTATACCAGACACGGCCCATTTTTCAAGCAAAAATCAGCTTTTTTTTATAAAAATTTTGCCACGAAGGCAATAAGACATAAAGAAATTAGACACGGATTCCTTCGATAAGCTCAGGACGAGGTAACACGAAGAAATTGGACACGGATCCGCCGTCGTTAAAACTATGGCGAGACAAGTACCTATTACCTGAGGCACAGGGGCATAAGTTTCACTCGTCACGGCGGAGCGTGCCGGAGCAGGACAGATTACGCTGTTTTTTCCTTGATTTGCACAGACCAAACGATACAATTTACACCAAGCAATTGCTGTCTAATTCTTTTCATTGAGGAGATAGATATGGCGAAGCGGAGGAAACCAGGAAAGAATATGAAAAACGCCTTGATGCATACAAGGCCCATAAACCCTGGCGGGAATAGTTTTGCAATGCATTCTGATTAGCTCTTTCTGCTCGTCCTTGGTGCAGGATTAGCTTACGCTCTTCGTTTTCTTTTTAAGGTTTTTTTCTGCAAGTGCTTAAGGTGCAAGTGGATTTTAAGCTTGCCAATCGTTTAATTGCTGTTGGACACAAGGAAATTTCGGGTTTTAATTGAGTAATATGGGCAAATATGTTAAAATAGATGAGCGATTTTGGGAGGCATATTTTAATTGGAGAAATTGCGTCAGACGCTTAGAGTCAGAAAAGAGCGAGCTATTTTGGTGGCTGCAAGCCTGCCTTGGATCGATGGCGGGGACGATTTGTCTGAACTTACGGCCTTGGCTGAAAGCGCCGGTGCAATTGTCATAAATAGATTTCAGCAGAAAATCCGCACTATAAAACCCGGAACATATATAGGTAAAGGTAAGGTTGAACAGCTTGCCGGCAGAGTCAGACGCTTCAAAGCAAATGTCGTGATATTCGATAACGACCTTTCGCCAGCACAGATTCGCGAGCTCGAAGAGATTATCAAAGTAAAAGTCCTCGACCGTAGCGAGCTGATTCTGGATATATTTGCCACCCGGGCGAAAACAAAACAGGCCAAGCTGCAGGTGGAATTGGCCCAATTAGAATATACATATCCGCGATTGACCCGTATGTGGTTGCATCTCGATGCTGTGGCCGGGGCAGGCGGAGCAACCGCCGCTGGTGTTGTCGGAGGCATAGGTACAAGAGGGCCTGGCGAGCAGCAGCTGGAAATCGACCGCCGATTAGTTAATAAACGAATCACTGAATTAAAACGAGAGCTTGCAAAAATTGATAGACGCAGAGTTCGTGAAATAAAAGCCCGAGAAGGGTTGTTCAAAATCTGCCTGGTCGGATATACCAATGCCGGCAAAAGCACGCTCATAAATGCACTTACCAGTGCAGGTGTCTTCGTTGAGGACCGGCTCTTTGCGACACTTGATACGCGAACAAGGAAATGGTCGCCGGCCAGAGGCGTTGAAGTTCTTATCAGCGATACCGTTGGTTTTATAAAAAGCCTGCCTCATCAATTAGTGGCTTCGTTTAAGGCGACGCTGGAAGAGGCCGTCAATGCTGATTTGCTTTTGCATATTGTCGATGTGGCCAATCCCGATGCGCTAAATCAGATTGAATCGGTCAAAAACGTTCTGGCAGAGATTGGCTGTGCCGATATGCCAATCTTAGAGGTGCTTAATAAAATCGATGTTGTCAGAAAAATAAGCGACCTTGAGATGCTGCAAACGCTGTATCCCGAGGCGGTCAGTATATCAGCTAAAACGGGCTTCGGCCTGGACGAATTGAGACAGGCAGTTACTGAAAAGTATAAAGGCGGTGAAATCCTGCTGCGTGTTACCAGCAGTCAATCGAACGGCAAGGTGCAGAGCTACCTGCGTGCACACGGCCGGGTTATGAATGAACAATACTTAGATAGCTCCGTTCTGATTGAGGCCAAATTAGGCAGAAATCAATTGGCTGGCCTGAGATGGCTTCGGCCGGAAGGGATAGAAATTGTAGAACAGTGACTCGATGCTCGATGCTGGATTCTCGATGGCTGAGGACAGAAGGCTTAATTTTAAGGGTAATCGTTATTGAATTTTATTAAAAGAATAAGAATTGTAAGTTTTTGTAATTAAAGTATTTATATAATTCATAAGAAATTGTTCAAAGTTTTTTTGTTTTTTACTTGAAACATTATCGCAAATTTGCGATATTGTATATAGAGGTTAGGATGCCTCAGACAGCTATATTTATCTATAAGGAATCAGATGGTAAAGTACCATTAATTGAATGGTTTGATACGATACCCAACAAAGCTCAAGATAAGTGTATTGCAAGAATAGAAATACTTCAAGAAAAAGGACATGAATTAAGAAGGCCAATTTGTGATTACTTAGATAAAGGCATATATGAATTACGTTCAAGATACGAAAATGTCCATTATCGTGTATTATATGCTTTTGTTGGCAGGAACATAGTGCTGCTTTCGCACGGCTGTACTAAAGTTAAGGAAGTGCCAAAAAGGGAAATTAGAAGAGCGATAAGTAATTTACGGAATTATGTGAAAGATCCAAAGGCTCACACTTATTTAGGAGAGCTATAACTATGGCAAAGAAGAAAAAAACGACCAGTAATGCCGTAAAGATTTTGCAGAAACGCTATATCAAAGGTAGCAGGAAACGAATTGAATCTCTCGAAAGAGAACGAGAGAATTTAAATATAGCAGAGCAGATTTACAAACTTAGGATGCAGGCAGGTTTAAACCAAAAGCAATTAGCCAAGCTCGTTGGAACGACTCAATCTGTTATTAGTCGTTTAGAAGATGCTGATTACAATGGTCACAGCCTTGCTATGTTAAGGAAAATCGGCGCTGCTTTACACCAAAGGGTGCAGGTTGAGTTTATTCCTGAAAGCACATCATACGCATTTGGTTAAAATTTAGGCACGGCTCTGTTCTGATTGACGCTCGGCTCGGTAGAAATCAACTGCCAGACCTGAAAAAGCTCCACCCCGAAAACATCTAAATCGTTGATGAGTGAATGAGTAGATGCGTTGATGAGTTAATCCCCGCTTTCGCGGGGACAGGTGAGTGGATGAGTTGGGATTCAGCAGGTGGTAATACCACCTACCGCAGTTTTTCAGGTAAAGTATATTCACTACCTGTCAATAACACCTAGCGCAGTATATGCAATAAATTTAACATCAGCCACGGATTGACACTGATCCGCCTTCGCTAAAGCTACGGCGAGATAAATCCGCCTTCGTTAAAACTACGGCGGGACGAGACGGCGGATAAGCGTTGTTCCCCTCGACTTTGCTCGGGGCAGGCGTGAATCGTATCTCGTATCTCGTCGGCGAAATGGATTCCTGCTTTTGCAGGAATGACATTTTTAATAGATTCCTCGACTCCGTCCTACTTCGCACAAGATGCTACGCAGGACTGCGCTCGGAATAACAACATAGTCGCCGTCCGCCCGAGGCGGATAAATGCCGGCGGCGGCCAAACAAAAACCCCCAGTAAAACTGGGGGCTAAATAAAACCGATATAACCGGCGTCGATGCAGAACTGGATGATGTCACGGGCCAAAGGTGCGGCATCGGCTGAGCCATGCTGGCCACCTTCGACGACCACAGCAATCGCTAACCTTCGGTCAGCGTCATCCTTAGCAAATCCGGCGAACCAGGCGTGGTCTGGTTTTTCCGTTGAGCCGGTCTTGCCAAAAACCGTAACGCCCTGCTCGGCAAAGCCACTATGAGAAAACTCCCTATAAGCGGTGCCGCCCTGCTCATTAACAACAGCACTCATACCATCATAGACAACCGCTAAGGTTTCTGCTGAAATGTTAAGATTGATGCTGGATGCCGGATTCTCGATGTTCGATGCCTCTGTCTTCGCTAACCCGTCCTCCGCAGTAGCTTTGCTACGGAGAGTGGAAGCTACAGCGGACAAGCGTCGCTCGTCGCTCGGATTATCCAGTGCGATAAAAAGTCGAGGGGACTTATAAACTCCGCTTCGGGCGATAGCGGCCATTGCATTTGCTACCTGAAGAGGAGTGACCCGCAGGTTGCCCTGGCCTATGCCAAAGAACCTTCTCTCGGCTTTCTCGAGTGGTGGGATTTGCTCAAAACGCAAGATTTCGCCTTTTGGTGATGTGCTTGAAATTATTCCCTGTGCCTGCCTGAAATCTCGTGCCCGATCTCCAACTCGTACGAGCAACGAGTCACGAGCGACGAGCGACGAATTGTGGGCGTAGCCGAACTTGAACAGCCATTGCTGCAAGACAGAAGGGTCGATTCTGTCGGCAAGGCGGGAGAAATAAATGTTGCAGCTTCCCTTGATGGCATTTCGGGCATAGTTTTGCCACATATCATCGTGGCCGGTCCAGGGATACTTATTGAATAACCAGCAGCTTGGCCAGCCGGCTGGTGCCTTACGAGCCGGGCAGCTTATAATCTCATCGGCAGTGATATTGCCGGATTCGAGGCCGGCAATAAGAATCAGTGGTTTTACGACTGAGCCGGGTGGGTACTGTTTATTTATTGCTCGATTGAGCAGCGGTTTATTAGGGTCGTTAGCAAGAGTAGTATAGTCGAATCTCGCACGATTCAAATCGAAAATCGGCAATGAAACCAATGCGAGAATATCACCCGTTGCGACGTCGATAACAACAGCAGCAACAGGTGCTTTGTAATTAGGATTTGCAGCGCTGTCAGTCAGGTAATTTTCTATTTTCTTTTGAAGCTCGATGTCGATGGTGAGCTGCATATTTTTGCCGAACCGGGTCTCGGTCTGGCTTATCAACTTTTGGTCGATGTCATACACTTCCTCGCCGCGTCTTCCGCGAAGTATTGTTTCACATACATATTCGACCCCGTCTTCGCGCCCGCAAACCTCACCTTCCAGATAGCTTGTCAATCTGTCGTCTTCAAAGAGTTTTTTATCTTGCTGCTGTGTGGCGGGGCCTACCCAGCCGATAGTTTGGGCAGCGACCGAGCCGTAAGGATAAAATCGCTGGTTCTTTGGAAGGATTTCTACTGCATCGGTATCCATAAACTCCATCTGGGCGGTGAAAATATCGTCATCGGTTTTTAGCTCCAGTAAAGGGAAGCTTTTATGTATCTCGGCGATATCAACTCCGGCTATCAATAAAAGACGTTCATTGGCATCCGGGACGGCCTGGTCAAAATCCTTATCAGGAAAATTTCTTTTCCAGACGAGGTGTCGGCGCAGATTCCAAACCTGGTTGTTTATTTCAGAGATTTTTGTCTCAATATCGGTACGCTCGAGGCCAAAGTGTGTACACTTGTTAATGAGCCGCTGCAAATCTTCAAATTCGTATCCCGTATTGTGTATTGCGTATTGCGTATGTTGTCTGTCGGCTCTTAGTTTTTTTGCTTGCCGTACACGTTCGTCCATAGAGCAGGTAAGCTCATAATTTATATTCAGCCAGAATCGTGGAATATCGGCGGCTATTATTTTGCCGTTTCTATCGAGTATTTTTCCTCTGACGGTGTTAAGCTGCCTGGATATGCCTCTTTTTAGTTCTGCGATATCAATTTGAAGTGATGAGTCAGGAAACAGCTGCATCTGGGTCAAACGGAACAGGCAGAGAGATAATAAAGCAGCACTTAGGATAACAAAGATTTTGATTCGTTTTTCGTACATAATAAAGAAGTTAAAAGTGCCTAAAGTGAACTAAAGTGAGCTAAAGTTGACATAATCCGTAACTTCCCGCCGTGCCGTGCTCGTCGCAGCAGGTAGACACTCCAAACTTCTCGCCGCCGCGAAGCTTTGGCGAAGCGGGGTAGGCACTTTCCGTGCTCCGGCAAGGGCCTGCGCCCTGACGAGAGCTCACTTTTATTCTCAGCGGTTAATCTTTTTCTGGTTAATGTATTCTGAGTCGATTTGTTTTTATACGCATCCACCAGCCAGTGGGCAAGAAGAAAAACGGTCCCGCCAGAGCCGAGCAAAGGGAAGTTACCAAAAGGACAGCGAATATCATTGGCGGGGTCGGTCTGCCCTCCAGAAAGGTTAACTTAAGAAAGGTTAACAGATGGGCGAAGACAGCGGTCAAAGTTGCGGTGATGAATATTACGAGCGACTGGTAAGGTATTTTTTTGATGGCAATCACACGGTGCAGATATGCCAGAGCCGTGCCGAAAAGACCGAAGCTGATTATTTGAGGACCCATCGCAGAGCCAATAATATCAGCAGCAAAGCCAATCGTAAAGGAGGCAATAATCGCATCTGAAGTCTTGCAGTAGATGGCAAAAAATACAAGAAGAATTAACAATAAATCAGGCTTGAAATTCAGAAGTTCTAAAAAGCCGGCCTGCAGCACAGAAGCGACAATAATCAAAACTGCAAACCGAAACCAGCGCATTAACTATCCTCAAGCGAAAAATGTAGTAACTGGTTATTGGTAACTGGTAATTTAACTATTTAACTAATAACCAATTACCAATCACCAGTCACCAACTATTGTGGATTTATTATGATAACGGCTACGTCGTTTAATGCTTCTATGTTACAAGCAGGTTCGACAGTTATGTCCCAGAGCAAAGGACTTTCCTTATTCCTTTGACAGCCAGCCACCTTTCCAATAATCATCGGTGTATCCAACAAGCCAGGTTTTTTACGGGCAAAAACCTCATCGCCTGTTTTGACCTTGTGCTTTATCATCCGAACCGTAGCTGAGTTGCTGCCACCGCCCTGCATAATCCTGTCTATATTTAATTTTCCTATCTTTACGGCTATTTTGGAAGCTGAGTCAGTGAACAGCCTGACCCTTGCAGTGCGTGATGAGACATCGGATATGGTTCCTATGATACTGTTGTCGCCCAGGACAAATTGGCCTTTAGCCAGGTCGTCGTTGTCGTTTTTGCCGCGGTTGATAATAATCTCGCTTTGCCCGCCGGTTGATGCTCTGATTACGTCAGCTACAACCAAGTCAGCACCTTCCAGAGGGAATCTGCTTCGCAATCCCGATAGCTTCTCGACCTTTTTGTGTTCCTGGTATAGCTGCTGCATAACGTTAGCAAGATGGTTTTGGAGTCTGTTGTGCTCTCTGCGGCTGACAACATCAGGGAGCGCTTTCTGTGCCCGTGTGGAAAGGGAGACGGCGGTTGTGAACCTCAAAGGCCAACTGAAGATGTTGTCAAAAGTGGATTGAAATTCCCTCGTCCAGCTAAGTGGGGCAATGAAGATGATACCCCCGACTAACAAAAGTAAGATAAATAACACTTGGTTGGAAACTTTTGTTTGCCTGCTTGCCATAATCATATTGCGTATTGCGTATCGCGTATCGCGTATCGCGTATTTCTCTTCGCGCAATACGCACGACGCCTCACGCCCGACGAATCATTCCCATCCGTATTCGCTGTGGTCCATCGTATCCTTCCACAGTTCGAGATTTTGGAGGTAGACACTGGTACCACGAGCCACACAACTTAGCGGGTCCTCAACCCTTTCGACCTTCAGGCCGGTTGCATTTGCCAGTACCGTATCCATTCCCCGCAGCAGTGATGCGCCGCCGCAAATATGCACGCCGTTGTCGATTAAATCAGCGGCCAATTCGGGCTCTGCCTTTTCCAGCGTTGCCGTAACCGTGTCTATAATTGCTGCGATGGGCTCGCGGAGAGCCTCACGGATTTCCTCGCTTGTTATGACGATTTTTCTCGGCAGGCCGGAAATAGTATCTCTGCCGGCTACCTCCATCGTCAATTCTTCCTCCAAGGGGGCGGCAGAACCGATTTGTATCTTGACCTTTTCAGCTCTTGGTTCGCCAATAAGCAGGTTATAGGTTTTTTTGAGGTGATTGATGATAGCTTCATCCATATCATCTCCGCCAACGCGGATTGATTCGGAGGTTGCGATGTCGGCCAAGCTCATAATTGCTACTTCTGTTGTACCTCCGCCGATGTCGACAATCATCGAGGCGGTAGGGTCTGTAATCGGCAGTCCTGCACCAATCCCGGCTGCCATCGGCTCATCGACGAGATAGACCTTGCGGGCACCTGCGCGCTCGGCGCTATCTATGACGGCCCGTCGTTCAACAGCAGTTATTCCACTTGGCACGGCGATTACGACGCGAGGTCTAACAAGACCGCCCCTGCCATGTACTTTTCGGATAAAATAGCTGAGCATCGCCTCTGTAATTTCGAAGTCGCTGATTACACCGTCTTTCAACGGCCTTATTGCACTAATCGAGCCGGGCGTTTTGCCAAGCATTTCGCGTGCAACCAGACCGACAGCTTCGCCATTATTCAGGACGGTGTTGGTTCCTTTGCGAACGGCAACTACAGAAGGTTCATTGAGGACGATACCTTTATCGCGGACACAAACCAGGGTTGTGCAGGTACCAAGGTCGATACCCATATCCATACTGAACCAGCCTAAGAATGCGTCCAGTAGCACTTTCGACTCCTTTCTCAGTTTCAATCAAGCATTTTATATAATAAAGAGCAGATGCTCAATAGTCAACAATTACGGAATTTTGAAGATTGTGCCGTATTGAGAGTAACACTTGTAGGCAACGAACAGTACGGAAACCAGCGCTGCGCCCACCGCCACAGCAAGAAGAACCGTATAAATATTGTCGAGCGTGACTATCTTTCGACCGACAGTTTGCCCATTGGGACTCATACATCAACCTCACAGAAAGTAATGTAAAAACAATAACGCCGCTACTTCGACGAAGCTAAACAACCCCCGACTGCAGGGGTCGGGGCTAAACTATAAATTAGTACTTGCGTTATCGCCTACCTTTGGTATCTGCTGTACAAGGTCCAGGATACCAACGGCCTTTTCGGCGTCAACGTCTAATATCAGAATATCACAAATAAACTCATCACCGCGAGTAACGTGAAATTTCATATCCTCAGTGACACCGTGTGCACCGCCGATGGATATTTCGGCCATAGAGTTTTTCTGGTCCACTGCGGTTACCCGTCCCTTCAAGCCGATATTTCTTGCAACAGATGTGGTTCGAGCTTTCTCCGGTTTCGGCGTTACCGGTACAGCAGGAGCTGCAATCTTGCCGTATTGGCGCAGGAGCTGGTTTAACCTGTTTTGCAGTTCAGTCTTTTCCTCGAGCAGGCGTTTGGCTTTTTTGTCCAGCGTTGATATTATTACCATTTTTTCAAGCAGAGTGGTTTCGGTTTGTTTTAGCTCTTTATCTTTCTTGATTTGTTCGGCACGGAGTTTCTCCAGCTCATCAAGCGTGTTTTTCAATAACTGACTCTGGCTATCAGTGGTTTTTGAGAAATCCATTACTATAGCTTCCCAGCTACTCATTCTTCTAATAGCATCGTCTTTCTCCGCATTTGCGGTTTGCAAGTCGCGTTGCAACTGGTTAGCCTGACTTTTTAATGAGTCAATTGTGCTGTTTAGCTGTCGTTTATGTCGGTCCGTTTCGTCTTTGAATGTGTTTAACTCGTTCCTTGCGCTTTCTTCTTTTTTAACTGCCGAATCCTTTTCGACCCTTAATCCCATGTACATCTGTCGGTAGTTATTGGCGTTTGCAACGTAGGTTACCACAATACCGCAGAGAAAGATTGAAAATACGGTTAGCAAAACGATTAATATCTTCGTAAGCGTGCTCAAAACAGGTTCCTTTCACTAAAATCGTACTTTTTTATGCGTTTTTACAACGAACCCAATATACGATGCTGTAGTAATATATGACAATTCTATGCGCAGGTTACAGTCAAGTCAAGTTATTTTTTTTAGTAAATCCCATTGGAAAACTCGGGTGGGGCTTAAAATCCTACCCTCACTATGTTTTTAGCCCGCCAAACGGCGCCCAAAGGACAAGGCCCTTTCTAACAGGATAAATCGGCCAAATAAAACGGAGGCTTCAAATGGACGATACCAAGACAGATATCCGAAGTGTTTGAGGTTTTATTTTGTCTTTGTACATTGCAAAACGGCCTTGGCGGCAGCGATACGGACTAATTTTGACGGGTCTTTAAGTAGCTGTGGCAGGAATTTTTTCAGAGATGGGGTTCCAATTCGACCAATCGCCAGCGCTGCTCTCATATAAGTAAGTGCGAGGGCTTGTTTATCGAGTTCGGCAGTGAGATTTTTCTCAAATACGTCACGTACCTCGGATTCACCGATGTTGTCTCCAAGCGCACCGAGCTGTTCTGCTGCGGCCAGGCGAACCTCCAGTATATCATCGTCCAACATAGTAATCAGGATATTTTTGGCCTTTTCTGTTCCCAGTGCCCCCAGTGCTTGTATGCATATAACTCTATCGTCGGCATAGGCGCTTATTCGCATTGCCCATAACTTTGGAAAGATTCTCTCATCACCAAGCGTTGCAATGGCCTGAACGGCGTTGAATCTGACCCTGTCATCCGAATCTTTATGCTGTAAGGCCCAATACAATAATTTCAGTGCCTTTTTATCACCGCTTTTACCCAGTAGCAGGGCTGCGTTGGCTCTGACAGTCAGGTTGCTGCGAACAATCGCTTTGCGAAGAACCTCAAAATATCTGGGAGAACTGAGCTTGCCCATCGCATAAGCAGCGGCGATTCTGACGTTTTCATCTTTATCTTTTAATAATTGCATTATATACCTTTTCGCGAGTATATATTGTGAATCTCCTATAGCCACGGCGGCTGCAAACCTGACCGGGACAAGCTTATCTCGCAGCAGGCGCTGCACTTTGGGCATCAGTCTGGTTTGTTTCGTGGCGGCAGCAACTTCTATGGCCCTTACCTTAACCCGTGGGTTCTCGTCGGCCAGAGAGAACTGGATAATTCGGAAGGCTTCCGGCTGGGGCTGGTTTGTGCCGATGACAGACTTCGGCGAGCTCGGTCGAGCCGCGGTATCAGGGGCAGCAGGAGTAGTTATTTGTAACATTTCTTTACACCCTGGGCTGAGTATCGCTATGAAAATGAATAACAAAGCACAATAAAAGATAAAAGTGTTTAGTAAGTGTCTGTTTTTGTTCCTTGTTTTTTTAATTTTAGCATTTTTTAATGATTTTTTCATTTGTCTGCTCTGATAAATGCGTCTTTTTTGCTTTTAAGGGATTTTGCCGAAAGCTGTACTATTATGAGCACAACGAGGCAAGCTGCACAACAAAAATCCAACCATTGGCCGTATTTGCTAAACAGCGTTACTCTTCTATCTATCGGCATTTTATCGGCAAACCATCCAGCGATACCTTTGCGCTGCATAGCTTTAGCAGGGAAATCGTGGCTTGCTGCGATGTAGCCGTTGTGTATCCGGCCCAGAGGGTCGATAAGGCAGCTTATGCCGGTGTTGACGCTTCGCAGGACGGAGACTCTGTTTTCGACTGCCCGGAAGGCACAAATAGCTGCGTGCTGAGGAAGTTCCGTGCTTGGAATGACTTTGTCGTCCTTGAATCTCACAAACCAGCCATCGTTACTTATATTTATGAGCCAATCTGCCCGCTTTTGCCCCCTTTGGTCTAATGCGAAACTTCGGGCAATTTTCGGCACAGTGGCCTCATAACAAATCATTACGCCGAATTTGTGAACCTGCACCTCGTTGCTGTCGCCGTGGGTCATTTCAAAGGCGGTGTATTCGCTGCCTGCATCGAGAGAATAATCATAGTTATAGGGTGTGAATTTCATCAACAGATTGTAAAGTGCGGGAAGTTTCTTTTTGAAGGGAAGGAACTCTCCGAAGGGCACCAGATGAATTTTATCGTAGTGTTTGTCCGATTGCCGGCCGTCGCTTTTATACAGAAAAGCTGAATTATGCCTTTGAGCTAAATGAATTGTCGAGTCTTCGCTGATTTGCGGCGTGCCGCCGTATGCGCCCACGAGCACATAAGCTGTATCTTTTGCGTGCTCACAGAGGGCCTTATCGAAGATGCTGTAAGAGTGTGAAGGTTCCCAAATAGCCAGTACCCTCGGATTTAGTACTGCCTGCACCATTGTCTCGGGCCAGACAATTAGTTCGACACCGGTTTTGGCCGCGGCCTTGCTTTGTTGCATCAGATCGTCAAACATTTTGTCAGATTCAGCAAATGTCCTCTTTACCGACTGTGGGACGTTTGACTGTAGAGAGGCGACCAAAGGGCCTTGTGTAATGAACTGTGGCGACTGCTTTATCCTCCATCGACCATAAACGATTGTGGCGACCAGCGCAGCAAACACCACAGCTATCTTTATAAGATTGCTGATTTTAAAGATGTGCTTTTTGTGGGCGGCAATTATCAACTCAGCCAATAGGCCATTGACCATCGCTATGAGAAAGGATAACCCCGATGTACCGAAAAGGTCGGCTGATTGGATGAGTGTGATATTTTGATACTGGCTGTGGGCTAGAAACCGCCAGAAAAAACCGCCCAAAAAGAGACCCTGCAGCCGTTCAGCACCAACGAACAGTACACCAGCTACCAGAAAAATGGGTATCTTTTTGAGCCGACAAAAACGCAAGCCAAGCGCCACGAGCGGCCAGAGTACTGCTGTATAAAGACAGAAAGCGAGCCAGCCCACAATGGTAATCGGCGCTATCCAGTATAGATTGCCAAGCCAATACAAAAAAGAAACTATATATGCAACAAGCGCCAGAGGTTTTGGTTTTGAGTTTGGCGAGCAGATGAGAATAAAAGGGACCAGCGATACCCACGCCAAATATGACAGGTCAATCGGCGGCTGAATTACCGTCAGCATCAACGCTGAGGCGGCAAACGCCAAACCCCGCCTAAAAGGCGGGGCTAAATATGCTGGTATATTCTTCGCACTTTTCAATCGGCTAAATCCTCTAAAGTTGCCTGCATCTCTTTGATTCGATATGTTTTGCGATTGTTCATTCGCACGGCAAACTGGTTTGTAAGCAGTTGCAGGGTTTTTTTGTCGGTAGTTATTTCTTTTATCGGTATTTTTACATCAGATAAAAGACGCTTTAGCTCGTTTAGCTCGGTCGTGTTGAAAAACAGATTTGCAGATTTTCCCCCTTTCAATCTGACTACGGCTTGCGCCTTCGCCAAGACGAGTTGTGCCAGGCGTTTGTTTGCATTTTCAACGTATTTCTCGGAGATTTCAATTCCAACATAATTTCTTCCTAATTGTTTAGCAACCACTGCGGTAGTTGCCGAGCCGCAGAAAGGGTCGAGCACACAGTTTCCGTGGTTGGAGCTTGCAGCAATGATTCTTTTTAGTAAGTTTTCCGGCATCTGGCAGGGATGCCAGCCGGTACGCTCCTTGAATGTCCCACATACACGGGAGTATTCATTCCAGACATCATCCGGCATCTTGCCTGCCGGGTTGGCACGTCGGTCGTTATAAATTAACTGCCTGTCCGAGGGGATACGAACAGCGTGGTCGTTAAAGGTAAAGTCATTTTTATCATTGACGAAATAAAAAATATGGGTATGCGCTCTGGCGAATTTCTTTTTCATCTGCTGGCCGAAGGTATAGTGCCAGATGAGCCAATTTCGCATAAAAAGGCCGAGCTCATCAGCTATAACTTTTACATTTGCAGCATATTCATCACCTATGGCTATATAGAACGAGCCGTGCGGCATAAGGGCCTTTTTGCAGACGGTCATCCAGCCCTTTGTCCAGGCGATGTAGTTTTTCTTTTTGACCTTGTCGTAGTATTTATCGTATTTATAGCCGATATTAAAAGGCGGGTCGGCAAAGATTAAATCCGCAAACGGTTCGTGAACTTTGCCCAGAACCTCAATACAATCACCGCAGATTATCCTATTGAGCAATTTCTGCATAGAGATATTCTAAAGACTAATTTTGTCCCTGCAAGAGATAATCTGGGTAATAGATTGGGAAGACAAGAAATTTAATTTGCCTGGGGCTTGATTACTTTTTGTTCTTTGAAAACTTTGCCGGAGAGGTGGTCGGTGAAGGTTACCTTCACTGTCAGCGGCTCATCGAATTTGTCAACTATGTCGGCTACGTCGAAGGTCAATCTGTAATTTATGATTAATACTGTTGCAAACCAGAGCTTTTTTAGCTCATCCGGCTTTACAGTCCACTGGCCAAGCAGGGCTTCGCCACCGGCTTTATTCAAGTCCCAGAGCTGGACGTCCACAGCACCTGCTGCCTTTATTATGTCACCATTGGTGTCGAGCGGCTGGATATAGACAATGAGCTTTTCTTTCTTGCCGTCTTTGTCTTTGTCCTTGTCGTAAAAGTTGGTGTATCTGGTAATCTTGATTCTTTTTAGACGATAGATATCTTCGGGCATGACGCCGGCTTCTAAGCCGGAGAGAACCTGTATTTGCTTTTTTAGCTGTTCGTTTTCAGCTTCGGATTGCTTGACCTGATGCGTTAATTGTGTTTTTTCCTGCTCTAACAGATGAACCTGTTGAGTCAATGTTGGTTTTTTACTGTCGGTCTTTTCACAACCGGCTGCAAAGTACAGAAGACAGAGGACAGAGGACAGAAGACAGAAGACAGAGGACAGAGGACAGACTTCTGATTTCTGACTTCTGATTTCAGGATTCTGACATCTGACTTCTAATAATTCAACATTCATTATTCTTCATTCCTTGCTCTTGACGAGTTCGGGTGCTTTTTGCAGGATTCTATCGGCTAATCCATAATTGATTGCTTCTTCTGCGTTAAGCCAGAGGTTACGGTCGCAATCCTTTTCAACTTTTTCAGCCGTTTGGCCTGTATGTTTGGATAGTATATCATAAAGTCGTGTACGCAGCCGCAGTATTTCCTTTGCTTCGATATCGAGGTCGGTAGCAGGTCCTATGAGCTGGCCCGCAATCAAGGGCTGGTGCAAAAGAATCCTGTTGTTTGACAAGAGGAATCGCTTGTCGGTCTTGCCGCCGGCCAATAGCAACGCTGCCATACTTGCTGCCTGTCCAACACAGTATGTAGCGACATCACAACGCAAAAACTGCATCGTGTCATAAACGGCAAGCCCTGCTGTGATTGAGCCGCCGGGGGAATTGATGTAAAAATGAATGTCGGTCTTTGTGTCCTCATTGCTCAAAAACAGCATCTGTGCGATGATTAAATTGGCGGTTTGGTCATCAAGAGGGCCGCCAAGAAAAACAATTCTGTCTTTCAGTAATCTCGAATAAATATCGTATGCCCGCTCGGTTCGACCACTTTTCTCAATTACTATCGGCACTATGTTTTGATTCAGAGTCATTTATGCTGCTCCTTATTCCTTCCACCGCTAAGTTCGCAGATTTTCTTGCCACAAAGGCACCAAGACATCAAAACTATGATATATTTATTTTTTAACTTCGTAACTTTGTGTCTTCGTGGCTGAATTTTTTAGCGTTCTGCGCGGTGAATTTTTAGTTTCTTACTTGCTGTCCTTTTTCTTTTTGTCGTCCTTCTTTTTTTCTTTTTCTTCTTCTTGCAGGACTTCGTCAATAAGGCCGTATTGCTGAGCTTCCTCAGCGGTCATATACCTGTCTCTTTCAATTTCAGCGGCGATTTTCTCGACCGGCTGACCGGTATGTCTGGCAAGAATCTCATTTATCATAACTTTGGCTTTGATGATTTCTTCAGCTTGAATTTTGATGTCCGCTGCCTGGCCGCTAACACCGCCCCAGACCTGATGCAGCATAACTTTAGCGTGCGGAAGGGCGAAACGTTTACCCTTCGTCCCTGCTGCCAGTATTATGGCGGCACCGGACTGGGCCCTGCCTATACAATAGGTCGCGATTGGAGAGCCAATAAAACGTATAGTATCATAAATGGCCATTGTGTCGTCAACACTGCCACCCGGGGAATTGATGTACAAGCTGATTTCGCTGCCCCGCTTTAGATTGTCCAGGTACAGCATCTTCATAATGACCTCAGCGGCTCTGGCGTATGAAATTTCACCGATAAGAAACACAATCCGGTTTTCCAGCAGCAAATCATCAAGACTCATCTGGCGATAGCGCTGATATTGGCCGGGTGGTCCGTATTGATTAGATGGGTCTAAATTTCTCACAAGCTCTTTTGCCGGATGTTCGATAGACATTTATGGTTTCCTTTACTTATTTTACCGCCGAGCTCACAGAGCCCGCAGAGAAAATATTGTTTCTATTTTTTTTCATCTACTTTTGTTTTGCGCTTTTGGGATTGTTTTTTTTCGTCGCCAGTCATTTTCTTAGCTGATTTTTTAGTAGTTTTCTTTGCCTTTTTGGTTTTCTTATCGCCCTGGATTTCCGTTATTTTTGCTGAATCGAGCAGCTTAGCGATGCACTTACTTTGCCGAACCTCCAACCGAAATTGAGCCAGCGTTCCTTCGCGCACCATTTGCTCTCTGAGCCTTTCGGGGCGTTGTCCCTGCTGAATGGCTAACTGGGCGATATGGCCATTAAGCTCTTCTTCGCTTTCGCTCAATTCAATATCGAGCTTTTCGGCAACTTTATCCATTATGAAGAATGTCTTTAGCTGTTCTTTTGCCCGCTCTTCACTGCTTGCTCGCAATTGGTTCATCTGTTGCTCTATTTGCTCACGTGATAGTCCCTGTGTCATCAGATTGATGTATTGCCTTTGCAGCACCGTATTTGCCTGCTTTGCAACAATATCCAGGGGCAGGTCAAAATCGATATTATCAAGCAGATACTGATAAATCTGCTCGGTCATCTCCGTTCGCAACTGCATTTCCAATCTGTGCAGCAGAGCTTCGCGGGTCTTTTCCCGCAACTCGTTTTCATCCTTGACTCCTAATCTCGTAAGGAGGTCTTTGTCCAACGCAGCGGGTTTGAGCCATTTTATATCTTTGATGTTAATCTGGATGTTTACTTTTTTGCCACGATATTCTTCTTTGAAGTATGTTTTCGGGACTTCGACGCTCGTTTGCCTGGTATCTCCGGCCTTTGCTCCGACTAAAAGCTCATCGAGTTTCTCTACCGGTACGGCTGCGACAAAACTGGTTGGCGTTACATATATCTCGATGTTGTTGAGCTTCTGCTCTTCTTCTACATCCTCGGCTCTCTCGACTGCGCTCGAGACAGGCTTTAGTGTTACATCGGCAATTATCTGGTCGTCAAGCTGAACGACACCATCTTGTCGTGGTGTCCATAATCCTGAAAATTTTCGTAATCGCTCAATTTCTTTATCAATTTGCTCGTCCGTCACTTCCACTTTTTGTTTATTTAGCGGGATGCCTTCGAGTTGCGGCAGGTCAAACTCAGGATGTACCTCGACCTCAAAGTCAAACTTAAGTGGGCCTTCGGTTGGCATCTCTATTTTTTCGATATCGATGTCTGGCTCGCCAAATGTGTCCAGCTCGTTATCCTTGATGGCTGAGTCGGTTGCATCGGCTATCAATTTTAACTTGATTTGCTCTGATGTTTCTTTGCCGAATCTTTTTTCCAGCAGTCGGCGTGGTGCCCTGCCCTTTCTAAAGCCCGGCACCAGAGCGTCTTTGCGCAGATTGTTATACTGCTCGTCAGTAACATTTATTATCGACTCCTGCGGTATCTCTATGGAAACCTTTTTTTTGCAGGGCCCTGCTTCTTCGATTGCTACTGTGTTTTTCAACGCCGTTGATTGTTCTTCTTCAGCCATTTCGCTGCTCCTGAATCAATATATAGTGAGCCTGTCGAATCTACTGGTGATTGCTTAAATAAAGTGCTTAAAGTTGTGGGTTTATACGCCTATGGCGTATTACTTTTTCACTTTAGTTCACTTTAATTCACCACTCACCATGTAAAAGCGGGCGATGAGATTTGAACTCACGACATTCACGTTGGCAACGTGACGCTCTACCACTGAGCTACGCCCGCAATTTTCGTGTTTCGTCACTCGTAAACCGTGGCCCGAGTTTCGATTTTTCAATAATCAATTATAGGGTCTATTATCGGCCATGCAAGTAGATTTTTTACAAAATTTTCAGGCAAAAAATTAAATGTATTCTCCCGCGGGGTGTATTATAATGTTAAGAAGCGGAGGAAAGCGAAAATAGATAATGATACATAAGAGATAATAATAATTCACATAGTTGCCAAAAGTTTCAAGGAACAAAAAGTGAAGCTTTGGGTTAAATATTTTCTGTTGTGCTTAAGTGTTATAGTAACTTTTACTGGAGTAGTCGGCACACGTTATGCGATTTTACCAGGTAACAGTTTTAAACTTGCTATTATAGCGTGTATTCCGCTTACACTCTTTGCGATTGTCCTACTTCACAGGATGGAGCGAGCAAGATTTGTACAGCAAAATCTACATATCATTTTTGACAGACTCTTAGAAAAGGTTGAAGTAGATAAGATTTATCAACTTATAGAAATTGTCGGCTATTTTGGAATGCAGGATGATGTAGCTGATACCATAGGAAAGATGATATGCACCAAGCCTGATCCAACAGAGCGATGTTGGCTCTATATAGCACTGGGGATGATAGGAGGTAAAAGATCAGAATCTATCCTTGATGACAAAATTTACACTGATGAAAACGAATTCGCTCGAAAGGGGATAGAAGAAGCAAAAGAATTATTACGAGAATCTAAAAAGCCGTTTGAAAAATGGCACCGGCAAAGCCCTATCAGTGTAAACTTGTCCTGAGCGTAGTCGAATGGATCCGTTGCTAAAATCCAGTCAGCTTAAAGATAAGTCAGCTTGTCTGACTTTGTGGACGAAGGCAGTATTCTATGACAAAGCATGTCCTGAGCGAAGTCGAATGGGCTGGCTTTGGGAAGTGGAATTTGCCGAGACTTGTCCGCCATCCGTGTGGCGGAACACCAAGCTGACTGAAACAGTGTCAATCCGTGTTAATCTGTGTCTAAAGTCTCTGTGTTCTCTGTGAATTCTGTGGTAAAAAATATTGAAAAAAAGCTCATTTTTGCTTGAAAAATGGGCAGAATTTGGTATAATACCAATAATTGGGGGAGGCCCTGGAAACAGGGTTGCGGAGAACCGCAAGCAACGGAACAGCCGTAACTTTATTTACAATAAGGATTAGCCAATGATGTATTCTGAGTTTAATATCAAGTATTTAGAAACTTATAGCTTCGGCAGAGCCAAATCCGTGTAAATCTGTGTAATCTGTGGTTGAAATATGAACTCTTTTATGCAAAACAAACCCAATTTGCTGGACACTCAAATGAACGTAAGCTATTGTTTTAACAAAGGATTATGGAAATGAACCTTGATTTTTGGCCTAAAAATCCCAAAGCCAATCTTGTAGTGAGCTTGTCGAACCTATTAGTCCCCTTGTTCGCGCTGGTGTTGTTGATATTATTCAACATTAGCTGTTCAAAAAGACCTGCCGATTCCACTTCTGGTGCGAACGAAAAAGCCGAATCGAATCAGCAGGCATCTGACCCAAATAATAAAAAGCCACCCCGGCCGGAACATAAACATCCGGCTTTTACCGAGCGCGTCGAGGAACGAGCGAGGTTCGTTGCCATTCAGATAAGAGCAAGAAATGTCAACGACCCGGACGTCTTAAAAGCAATGCGGACGGTACCACGGCACAGTTTTGTACAGCATCCTAATAAAAACGTCTTCAATAGCAATCTGATGAGAGCTTATGCAGACCACCCGCTACCAATAGGTTTTGACCAGACAATAAGTCAGCCATATATCGTGGCCTTTATGACCGAGGCCCTGAAGCTCAAGCCGGATTATAAGGTTCTCGAAATAGGCACCGGCTCCGGCTATCAGGCAGCAGTTTGTGCTGAGATTGCTCAAGAGGTTTATACCATCGAAATCGTCGAGCCGCTTGCAAAAAGGGCCGAAAAACTGCTTAAGGAACTTGGCTACAAAAATGTTTTCGTCAAGGCAGGTGACGGCTATTTCGGCTGGCCCGAAAAAGCGCCATTTGACGCAATCATCGGTACAGCTGCAACTGGTCGTATTCCTGATCCGTTGATTGAGCAGTTAAAGCCGGGCGGAAGAATGATTATACCCTATGAAAATTCTTTGGGTTTTCAGTATCTGGTCCTGATTACCAAGGATGACAAGGGCAACCTCCACAAGAAAAATGTTATGCCGGTTCGCTTTGTGCCGATGACCGGCGAAGTGCAAAAAAAGCAGAAATGAAAACAGAATCGAAGCTGTTTTTTCAATCAAACCGCAGTTAAAAAACACAGGATTATTTTGTTTTCTATCCCAAGTTTCTATGCTCTACCGTTTTTTTTTGCTACAATAAAGTAGCACGGCCATCTTGGCCGTGTTTTTCAAAATCACGGGCTGGAAGCCCGTGTTACAAGTTGTAGCGTATTTTTCTGGGAAAAAGGGCTAACCACATGTTCTGGTTTAGGAAATGGCGGCGGAATCGGATTGCCAATCAGCGATTTCCTGAGAAATGGCTGAGAATTATCGAAAGTAACGTTCCATTTTACAATAATCTGCCACCAGAGGATAAAACCGAGTTACAACGCCACATCCTTATCTTCATCGCTGAAAAACGTTTTGAAGGTTGTGGCAAACTTATGATAACTGATGAAATAAAAATTACTATAGCTGCTCAGGCATGTATGCTTCTGCTGCACCGAAAAACCAACTATTATCTGGGCCTTGCTTCGATACTGGTATATCCAAGCGCCTTTATAGCGAGCCGAACTAAAAATTTGCCGTCTGGAGTAGTGGCCGAAGTTCCGCAAATTCTTCTTGGTGAATCGTGGCATCGGGCTTCAGTCGTACTCTCGTGGGATGACGTAAAACACGATGTCGCCGATATCAACAATGGCCACAATATCGTATTTCATGAGTTCGCACATCAAATTGACAGCTCCGGCGGCAAAGGTGACAGCACTGCGGTCCTAAAAAAACGGTCCAGCTATATTGCATGGGCGCGTGTGCTACAAAAAGATTACGAAAAGCTCAGGCACGCAAAGACGCGACATCATCCGACTTTTTTAAATAAATATGGTGCCACTAACCCGGCTGAGTTTTTTGCTGTTGTCACAGAGTTCTTTTTTGAAAAACCCAAAGAGCTAAAAGAAATTCACCCGGAATTGTATAATGAATTAAAGCGGTTTTATCAGCAAGACCCAGCCGGTTACTTAACTTGATATAAACTTGTCGAACGAGTCCGATTGCCATTGAGTTCGAACATCTTGAAGCAAAGGTAAATAACTATAATAGTGCGCCAATAATTTATAAGTGGCATTGAGAAAAACAGCATAATTCAAAAGAAAAGATTTTATCTTTCTGGCAGGAGAATTTTTTGTGGAAAACCCTCGCAGGAGCAGAATAAAAAGGTTGCGAAAAGGTGGTTTTAGAGCACGTATGCAAACCAAAAACGGACGTAAGATACTTAGCAGAAAACGCCGGGTAGGACGCTCAGTTAATCCCGCTTCGAAGTTATAACTGCCTGATGACCCGGCAGTCGCCACCTGCTGCGCCGAGCGCAGCACGGCGAGCGGCGCCCAGCCAGGGTGGCTTCGTTCTTTAAGGAACTTCGTAAGGCTATTTGTTCCTTTTTTGTGTGCGCAGCCAGTTCACGGGCGCCCGGTCGTCGGTGAGCACTTTTGTGCGCGGGTCCGGACGTATGTTAGGTCTCAGCCGCTTCGCGACCGTCAGCATATCAAAAGCCAACCTGTGCCGGCGTTGCAACATCTTTGCCCGATTTACCGCCTCTTCGGTGGTAAGCGTCGGGGCAGTCGGCCCAGTTGCTACAAGCATAGCATTCATAGAATTGACGCCAAAAAACACCTGACACCGCCCAAAGACAGCCAGGAAGGTCTTAAGCTCCGCATCGAAAAGACGGTTGGTGTAAAACACATTCGCAGTGACCACGCCGTCCTCAGCGAGGACGCCTTTTACCTGCTCAAGGAATTCCTTCGTCATCAGGTGAAACGGAATATAGTCGCTGTTGAATGCATCCAGAATAACGATGTCGTATTTCGGCACGGGGTCACGGACTTCGGCGAGCTCATTCGAGCCGCGGAGCTGCTGTTTGATAAACATTCGGCCATCAGCAATGTGCACCCTTAGCTTATCGTCCTCATGGAAGCCGAAAAACTGTCTTGCTATCGGTGGAATATCGGGGTCTATTTCGACTACATCAATGTCAAGTCCCGGGAAATAATAGTGCATCTCTCGCGGGAGCACTCCGCCGCCCAGGCCCAGCACAAGCATCCTTTGTGGCTGTGGCTTGTAGAGCAGCCCACAGAAAGCCAGCTTGGTATATTCCAGCATATGCCGGCGTAAGTCATTAAGATTGACCTGGCTTTGCATTTGGACGGGCGGCCGCCTGCCAAACTGGAGAGTTACAACAGGCCCGAGTCTGTAAACGAATATGCGGTGATAGAGCGAATTCTTCTGGTGAATCAGGTGACCTAACCCGCTTGCGGCTGCCACGCTAACAAACAACAACTGCCAAAAAACCGCAACGCAAAACACGAAACTCAGGACGATTTTATTTACCCCGTTAGAAAATGGAGTTTTCCTTCTAACGGGGTGAACCCTGTTTCCCATCGCTACTGTCCCCGACTTATCTCGACTTTGCTGCTTATGTTCCTTCTGTTCTGAAAAACCGCCTGCAGGAAAATCACCCCTCCCACAGCCAACAGGGCAACCCCCGAGGCGCATATCGTGTGCCGTATAGAAAGGAGCACAAGGTAGAATGCAGTTGCGACACAGCCAGCGAAACTGGCCACGGTGGAAAAGGCAAGCACCAAGCCGGCATTGAGTCCGGAATCGCTCGCTCGTGTCGTCAGCCACCGCACTGCGGTGGGCGAAACCGTACCAAGCAGCAGGGTCGGCACGCCAAACAAAACAAGAGCAGATAAAAGAGAGCCCCATTTTTCGTCTAACCCAACAATGAACATCCCGTCGCACACCGGCTCTATGAAGAACGGCATAACACACAGCCACGCGCCAGCCGCCATCAGGTTGGTCCCCAACATCCGCTGGCTGTTAGCTTTTTTGGAAAGCCATCCACCGAGCATGTATCCGGCTGAAAGGCTAAGCAGAAAAACGCCAATCACGCTACCGGTTACTACGTACACAGCGCTACCAAAATACGGAGCGAGCACTCGAACTGCCAGTATTTCCAGCTCCATCACGAACCAACCGCAGATGCACGCGATGAGGATGATCTCCACGGCACGGAGCTTGCAGTTCGACTGTCCTGAGCTCACTGCCGAAGGGCGGCCGTTTGCCCACTCTGCTTTCCTGGATGGTTGTTGTCTCATCTAATTAGGATTCCTCTTTAAGGAAATATCTCTATTGGCCCTTGCTACATGTGGCTCGGTTTCGATGGCAGCCGGCAAAAAAGATATTGACAGGAAGTTTTTTTAATTGCCTTTTGTCCAAATATTCACAAGAACTATCAGACGGTACAACATCATAGCACTACTTCTCTAAATTTCAAGTGCTTGTGATAAGCTCAGTGTCGAGCGGGTGACCCGAGTTGAAAAACTTGATTTTCGAAGGGAGTAATGGTTGAGGTAGTTGAAAAATCAGAAGCTAACAGTGATTTGTAAGGGCGAATATCCCAAATTACGGTGATTTTGAAGGTAAAAAATGAAAAAGAAGCTTCAAATGCTTGAAATTAGAGCAAGATTCTGGTATTATAATGGTACTAAAAGAAGGCAGGGTTTTTCTTAAGGGTGTTAACTAACACTGATGGTGGTAGGTGAGCGGTTATTCGGGACTGCAACTGTGTCTCTTGCCTTTGGCAGAGCTGGGTCATCCAGAGGAGTAGTCCGCAGGAACTAACCGGCATGGTGAGGAGGTAGATGGAAAAGAGAAACGGCTTTACATTGATTGAGCTGGTGGTGGTGATTTTGATTGTTGCCATCCTTGCGGGTGTTGCGATACCGATTATGCGGGCCCGCAGCGATGCAGCCAAATGGACGGAAGGCCTTACCGGAGCGGGCACTATTAAAACGTCAATACGGGCCTACATTGCTGAGCACGGCCCTGACCACGACTACAACGAAGATCTCTTAGGATGTCTTTGTGGAGGCCCCATCGCACAGGTGTTAGGCTTTACAAAGGGTGAGCTTCAGGGTAGATATTTTGATCAGGATAGCTATGAAATCACGGACATCGATGTTGACCTTGAAGAAGCAAGCTGTGTCATTATAGTAACGCCTTTAAACGTACCTGGAGCACCGGCAGGTGTTGGAAAGCTTGATGAAAACGGTCATTGGTCTGTAAGTATTGATTAACGTAAGTTGAGAGGCAAAACCTGCGGTAAAACCGCGGACTAAGAGCCTATCCTAATAACTTAGTCTATTGCGGCCGGCTGCAAAGCCTGATGCCGGTGTTGTCGGCCTCATAACGACCAGGTTATTCGGATAGGTTCTGAATATAGATTGCTTTCCACAAGAGGCAGACTCGCAACGACGCCCATCAATCCAGTTGCAATAGACTGCTACATTTTCTTTTGTTCATCACCTACTTCGTCGGGGGATTGCGGTTCCTCGCTTTTGCCTACGGCGGTCATTGCGCGATAAAAGCACCAACCCAGACCGCCTACTATAATCAAAAATGCCGCAGCAAGTATTACGTACGAAACGCCGCTTAACTCGTGTTGGATGAGTGTCTCTGTTTTGTCGCTCTTGGTCGTTTTGGTCAGGCCAATCAGGATTATCGCAATAAATGCTCCAATATCCATCGTTGCAATTACCCCCGCCCATCTTGCCAGCCATGATGCCTGAGTAGTCGAAGTATTATACTTTTCTACAATATGGTTACTTAACACTATCGCAACAATCCCACCAGTCGGCAATGCTAAAAGTATGACATTTTTTACCAAAGACAATGCGGCAATGTTAAGCAATGCTATATACAGCACTGCCGGAATCAGCGCCAACGTAAGTGCTACCACCCCCCCAAACCTGGCTCTGGTCTGCAGAGCCCGCTCTTCCTGCGGTGGTATTTCAGTATCCCGGCGACCCGCCGTCGCGGAGCCTGCTATGGCGGGCGTAGAACGGCCTTTGACCAAACTAAGAACAATCGCTATCACAGGTGCCAGTATTAAGACACCCACACCAATACAATTCTCCAGTATCCATTCACCTTGCGGAGTTTTTAAAAAGCCGCTTTCACTGTTTATATCGTCGAAAAGCTGCCAGAAGAAAAGTGTACCCAGCAGTATCGGAATCACCACTCGAATCATATAATCCCACCATCTGCCGAGCTTCCAGTCGCTTCGGAAATTGGCGTGACGCCTTAAAGTTCCGATTCGCCAGAGCCACCCCAGAACCACGCACTCCAGCATACCCAAAAGGGCTATACCCCGCGTGCCATTGACAAATCCATCTATCGTTCCAAGCCAGTTCAGGCCGCCTCTAGTAACATAAATCAGCCCGAAGAGAAGCCCCACTATGCTCATCGCGGGCAGGACTATACTCCTTCGCCACCCTGTTTTGTCTACAATGCTTGCCAGAACCGATTCGGTAATCGAAAATGCCGAGTCGATTCCAAGCGTAACAAGGGCAAAGAAGAAAACAAAGCTGAAGTATGCTGAATATGGTAGCTGCGCAAGTGCATACGGAAAAGCGACAAATGCCAGTGATGGGCCTGATTCCGCAACATTTTCAACCGCAACCGGATGTCCTGCCTGCTGTGTCACAAAAGCCATCCCGCCGAGTGTTGCAAAAACTGCAAGACCCGCAACAAAACTTGTCCCAAAGTCGGCAAGACTTATTATCACTGCGTTGTTATTTATGTCGCTCTTTCTGTGAAGAAAGCTGGCGTATGTAATCATAACGCCGAATGCAAGACTTAATGAAAAGAACACCTGCCCGAATGCGTAGCGCCACGTAACAGGTTTGGCAAGCTCCGACCACACAGGGTCGAGGTAATAAGCCAGGCCCTGCATACTCCCTTCGAGCGTCAGGCC
>Ga0307432_1000601_pt1 | contig 26570 bp, 25 predicted proteins | sample SalMarWE160150MG_FD_202158 | JGI IMG/M metagenome (GOLD analysis project Ga0307432, IMG submission 202158) | Salt marsh sediment microbial communities from the Plum Island Ecosystem LTER, Massachusetts, United States - WE1603-150 | ecosystem: Environmental > Aquatic > Marine > Intertidal zone >...
AGCGAAGCCACCCCATATGCCCCACCTCTCGACCCGCTGGCTCATCTTCTCACCCACACCACCTCCCGGGACCTTGATTTGGATGAGATCCAACAGCAGCATGCCAACAAGGATTAGGATGGGACCGAGAATCTTGTTCATGTACTTCTGCAAAGCGTGGGACACGGTCGGGGCAGAGAGAAGGGTTGAGACAAGAATCGCCGCGAGGACAACGTATGCCAGCGATCTGCCAAGCGTGTACAAAAGTCCCGTGGCGGCCACTGCCCTCGGGTTCCCGACCCGCCTGCCAATGAAGGAGATCGCCGCGATGTTCGTGGCCAGTGGGCACGGGCTGATCGAGGTCAGAATCCCAAGCCATGTGGCGGAACCTATCGCAAGCACCATCTCGCCCGTCACGAACCGTCCTCCAAGTAAGTCAACGCTTCGTCGCGGACATAGTCCTTGAATCCCCACTCGTCGCGGGCGAGTTCCCAGACGCGCTTTAGGTTCTTCGATTGCTCCTGCTCGCCGTTTTCGAGCAACACCATCACGAGCGCACTCGCAGTAAGTCCGTACTCTTCCACGAAATGCTCGTTCTCCGGCTCCTCAACGTTGACTGCGCGCCATTCCAGCGCTCCCGACTCGAACGCATCGGGGAGTCCATCTCTCAGCGCTTCCTCAGCGTATGCTTCCATGGTTAAGCAGGTGCGGCAACGTTGAGTCCGGTGGAAGTAATACACAATAATCTTCCGGTCGGGCGCGCCAGGCTCGTTCGTCGCCTTGTCGTCCGGCATGGCCGTCTTGACCGTACGCACTGCGTGTTGCTCGGCTGCACGTGTTGGAACGAGTTCGGACGGTTGGTCTGGGACGCCTTCCTCTTCCTTCACGGTCGGATGCGAGGATGTCGCAGTGGACGTACCCGAGTTCTTTGCCGGGTCTCGGCCGCGCTCGCCTATAACGAGGTAGACAAAGCTGGCTACGACAAACAGTAGCAAAACAGCAGTTATTACGTTCTTCATGTTGTCATTCCTCCTCGCCGGGCGGTCTCGGCAGATGTTGTAACGTCAACGACAGCCTCCAAGCGATCACAATCAGTCTGCGGCACTCCTCGCCTCCATCATCTGAATGATGGTGATGAACTCCGCGCCTTGTTCCTGGGCGTAGTCAAGGAAACCGAGGAACGCATTCCACCTCCCATCGTCGTTTGCACTGAAGTGTGGATGAAACTCGATTTTAAGCGGAAGTCCCGCCTCGCCCATTCGCAGGAGCTCGCTCTTCATCAACTCTTCCCAATCGGCTGGAGGAAGGCTGCTGAAAGGCATGTCGCAGAAGGCTCTCGTATTGCCCGCGTATTCGGCGGAGTGCATTGGCACGGCCCAGAAGTCATGTCCCGGGACCGAATAGGGCCATAAATCCTCGGTGTGACCTTCAAGAGCGTTGCTCGAATACGCTACGAAGCTGAGGTTGTACTTGATACCAAGCGTGTCCAGGATTTGCCACGTGTCATCATTGTGCGCGAATCGGTACGAGCGAAAGCCCTCCGCGCCGTGTCCCAGGCATTCCTCGATCGCCGAACTGGCCCGGGCGATCACCTCCTCCTGTTCATCGTACGACAACATGGTGAGGGTGACCGTCTCGCCTGGCGCTTCCACGGGACGACCATACACCATGATTTCATGGCCTGACTGATCGTAACGCTGAAGCTGGTCACACCCTTCGGTTGCCACGTGCTCATCGACAATAAGTGTGGCGCAGATCCCGCGAGCGTCCAACTCTTCCATGAAAGCCTGCAGCGCACCAACATCTTCGTCCTCTGTGATCTGCAGGTTGACCCGCGGAGACCGGTCGGAGGGCAAGTCTCCCAGCGGAGTGCATCCGCATACCACGAGCGGTGCCGTGAGGAGAATGAATCGCGTTCTCATGATAAGCCACCTCGCTTTCTTTTGAGTCGTGGTAGTTACGTTCTCGTTCGGACGAGCCTGCCGGTTTGATCTAATCGTCGCCGCGTTCGTCAGCAATCAGCAAGACGGCGCTGTTTGTCGCAACCAGTAGCATAGCGGCCGTGATTCTTGCTCTTCCGTTTGTAAGCCTGCTCGCCGTGCAAATCCAGCGGATCCGAGATCAATCTTGTCCGGCAAGTGCCGACGTAAGCACGGTGGTGATCTCGGCTTCGGTTGGTACCTTCCCACTGACCTTCACCTCACCATCAATCACCAGGGCCGGTGTGACCATAACGCAGTATTTCGTAATCTCCATGATGTTCGTGACTTTGCTCAGCTCATACTGCAGGCCCAGCTTATCAGCCGCAGCTTTGACAGTGCTCGCCAGAGCCGCGCACTTCGGGCACCCCGGTCCAAGAACTTCGATCTTCATCGTGTACCTCCCTACGCAATTGTGCCGTAGATCATCCCAACGATGGTAGCCATCACCACGACCAAACCGGTAAACACGGCTGTCTTCGTGTTTCCGATGACCGAACGAATCACCAGCAGACTCGGCAGCGAAAGGGCGGGGCCCGCCAGCAGCAGCGCGAGCGCCGGCCCCTGATGCATCCCGTGCTCCGTCAGTGCCTGCAAGATCGGAATTTCCGTGAGCGTCGCGAAGTAGAAGAGACACCCAACGACCGAGGCAACCACGTTCGACTTGACACTGTTGTCACCCACCAAGGCAGCGACCTGTTCGTCGGGAAGCAGAGCCCCCAGAAAACCAACGATGAACACACCACCAAAAAGCAGCGGCACCAGCAGCTTGGCGAAGTCCCAGGTGTTGTGCATCCACTCGGCGACTTCCTCACGATCGAACCAACGCCAAACCATCAAGAGCACCACCAGACCCATTGCGCCGGCCAGGTACCACTTCGCGTGATAGATCGTCATTACCCAGCTTTGCGCCTCCTCCATGCGAGCGATGTCCGTCTTGGCGAGCGCGATCTTCTCGCCGACTTTCATCCCGGCAACGGGGCGATCCACCTGCACGAGCACTTCGTCCTTTGTCTCCTGCAGCAGTACGGCCGGAATCTCCGAGCCGTCGGCTTTATGGATGATCACGTTGCCGGGATTGTACCAGTCGCTGAAGATCAGGAAGGCCATCATGCACGCGAAGTAGAGGACGGTCTGCCACAAGGAACGCCGGGCCGGGGGAGGTTCAGGCAAAGCGGCGGCAGCCTCCATGCGCTTATGCTCATCCTTCCGGAAAACAACGCCCATGATCAGGCCAATGATGATACCGAAGACGATCGCGCCCACCGCCCGCGCCACACCTATCTCAAAACCCAGCACCCGCGCGGTGAGGAAGATCGCAAGTATATTGAGTGCCGGTCCTGAGTAGAGGAAGGCAGACGCGGGACCCAGTCCCGCACCGACCCGATAGATGCCGGCGAACATCGGCAGCACGCTGCAGGAGCACACTGCCAGAACGGTGCCGGAAACCGAGGCCACTGAGTAGGCCTCGACCTTGTTGGCCTTGGGGCCAAGGTGCCGAAGGACAGCCTCTTTTGACAAAAAGGTGATGATTCCCCCAGCAATAAAGAGCGCGGGAACGACACAAGCTAACGTGTGATTGCGAGCGTACCATTGCAGCATCTTGAACGCTTCGAGGATTGCTGCGGCCACTTTCACGTTGGACAACGGCACCGAGTAGGCCACGAGGAAGATGATCGTGAAGGAAGCGAATATCTTCCATTGTTTCATCGCACGTCGTGCCTTTCATGCACCTATGGCCATATAGCCATAGCAGCCTCAAAAAAAATACAAAGCGGTCCGTTCCGCGCTACATCCCAATAACCGCCTGCTGCTCCTTCAGGTTCTGCTTCAGCACCGACTCGATACAACCCCAAAACCCTTGGAGGCATCGAATCTTAAGCCGGTAGTAGATCATAACGCCCTCCTTGCGGTCCGCGACCAGGCCCGAGTACTTGAGCACGGCCAAGTGCTTCGAAACGGTCGATTGGTCCGCACCCACCAACTCGGTCAGTTCGCACACGCACATCTCCTGCTCAGCCAATGCGTCCAGCATCATCAGCCGACTCGGATGAGCCAAGGCCTTGGCGATCTTCGCCCGGGCCTCATACACCTGTCGTGGTTTGCATTTCATGGTTCTATGGTAATATTACCATAAAAGCGTCCGGAGTCAAGGGGCATCTGAGAATTCTGAGCCGCCCCCGGTATTCGCCAGACGTCGGAGCGTGCGGAACCTGCACGACGATAGCCCCGTCCCTCCAGCACGACAGCAGATGTCGGATGCAAACAGAGCCGGGCTCGTCGGGAAAGACGATCGATGCGATGTGTTCATCGGATACGACGGCTACCTCGTGGACGAGGGGGAGCGCCGTCGGCTCAGTGTTTGCCTGCCTACGTATGTTCCACCATGTGTGCGGCGAGGCCGCAGTATAGAACGTACGTCCGGCGTGGGATAGGCCAATACGCCTTGTTCCTCTGCTGGTGTGACAGATTCGGCGGGTGGCATGGGCAAGCGGTGCAGCACTACGCGGGCGGCGGCAGTCCGGGCTTGCCTACGAGGAATCAGGCAAGCGGGCATGAAAAGGGAGCTTGCCCGTTCAGATGCCGGCTTTACACCACCCACGGGCAAGGATCGTCTCGGATGCTTGCTCGACTGGTTGGAGGCTTGATCGGGCGCGGTCCTTGCTCATGCCACCTGGGTGCATACCCCGAATCCACAGGCCTGTCAGGAGAACACCTGTCCCGTGTATGGAAAGGCCGCCTAAAGCGTCACGCACCCATGTAGACACAAGTTCACCAGTTGGAAACCGTTGTCACACGGTTTGAAAACGCAGCCCGTTTGTTCAATAATGAGCACATTATGACGACGTCATCCCTTTGGCCGTATCAGTCCCCGACAGGCCACGAGACGATCTCGGCCATCATCCGCCAGCGCTCGACCAACCAGGCCGATGTACGAGAGGTGGCCCTTCGCAATCTCGATCTCATCTTTGTCAAAGACGTTCTCGATCTGGGTTGCGGGTTCGGATTCATGTCTGAGGTGCTGGCCGGTCGCGTAGCTCCCAAAGCGAGGTTCGTGGGCGTCGACGTCTGGCCTCTGAACGAAACGCCGTTTGTGAACAAGGTCACAGCCAACGGTCGCAACGGTAGTTTTGCCTGCATGAAAATAGGTTCGCAGCTTCCGTGGCCTGATCAAAGCTTCGACTTGGTCGTAGGCTCCTATTCGCTGTATTTCTTCGTGGATGTGCTTCCGGAGGTGGCGAGGATTCTTACACCGCATGGGTTGTTTTTGACGATTACACACAGCGAGAGCAGCATTGTCGGCGACCTGGCTGCTGCGGGGTTTGCCGACGCTGAATCGGGGCTGCTTTCGCTGATTCGCCGGTTCTCGGCAGAGAACGGCATGGACCTTCTTGGAAGGTGGTTTGGGCAGGTCACGAGTATTAACTACGAAAACAGCCTGCGGTTTGAAGCCGAGCACCTGGACGAGCTGTTGACGTACCTGCGGTTCAAACTGCCGTTTCTGGTTCCCGGATCGAAGCCGAGCGATGACATTCCAGAGGGTCTCGAGCGTTTTGTCAGGTGTTTGCTGCGAGACACGGGTGAAGTGGTCATCGAGAAGAACGATGCCGTGTTCCTGTGTGAGGGACCCCTATGCCGTTGAAGGCAAAGTACTGCTCCCAATGTGGCGGTGCCGTTATCACACGCGTCGTGGAGGATCGATCGAGGGAGATCTGTTCCGAATGCGGCACGGTGTTTTACCGGAACCCGCTGCCGGTGGCTGCCTGCCTCGTGCTCAACGAGAACCGTGAGGTCCTGCTGGTCAAGCGCAAGCGCGAACCCCATAAGGGGGAATGGTGCCTCCCAATCGGCTTTGCGGAGATGAGCGAGACCATCGCGGACGCCGCCCGACGGGAGCTGATGGAGGAGACCGGGATCAAAGGGCGAATCGTCAGGCTGCTCGACACGGACTCCTTCGAGAGTGACTACTACGGGGATTTGCTCATCGTCACCTTCGAGGTGGAGAAGGTGACAGGGGATGAACAGGCGGGCGACGACGCCGAAGCCCTCTCCTATTTCCCGCTCAACAAGCTCCCCCCGCTTGCTTTCAGCGCCAACGAGAAGGCGGTCCGCGTGTGCATGGAGGTGCATCAGGACGAGTGGGCCATTCAGGACTCGTTCGAGAGTCTTCAGGCCGATGAGGGTGAGATGCTCTCCGACGCGCTCGTCGGTTTCATCCGGGACCACGCGAAGGAGGTGACGCGGTTGTGGTTCGCGGACGTGCGCTCCAACCCGACGACAGCCTCCTATAGGAAGATCGATCCCGACCTGCTTCTGGAGCGGGGGGCCACCGCGGTTTCGCAGTTCCGGCGGTGGCTCAAAGGGCACGAGGCCGATCATGAGGTGCGAACCTTCTACCAGACGCTCGGCCGGGATCGGAAGACGCAGGGCTTCGCCATCCACGAGGTGCTCAGCTCACTGACGTTGCTGCGTAAGCACATATGGACCTATGCCCGGAGTCACGGCGTGTGGAAAAGGCCCCTCGACGTGTACCGGGTGTTGGAACTCAACCGCCGGATCGCACTGTTCTTCGACAAGGCCATCTACCACACCGTTGTCGGGTTCGAGGAGAAGCAAACCCGGTGACGCCGGAGGGGTGACAGGCGCACTCTTTCGGGCCTGGGGTTGGACCGCGCGGGCTGAAGCCCTCGGCTCGCTTTGTTAGACGATCTAATGCCATTCGATCATATGCACGGTTTCCCCACAGCGTATTTCTTGAGCGGGCGGGGTGTGGGCGACCGTCTACGGTGTTGGGTGGTTCTGCGAGCCGGCAGGCTGGGGTCTGCTCGGCTCATCGGAGGTTCTGGCTTAACGTTGAAGAAGTGTGGCACGGATCTCCAGCCCGGTATATGTTTGGCGTTCTCGATTACCGTTTGGGCGACAGGCAAGAGCGTCGGCCCTCGTGGTTGGCGCCCTGACAGGCAAGGCCGACGGCGCGCCGCCCACACGGGACGGCGCTACACGTTAAACACGTACGGATCCTCGCACGAGCAAAATGGTCCACATGGTAACGGTGTGGTGCGAGAAGGGATCCTTGCAACAGCAGAGACTGCGTTTTGGGTAGCGGCCGGTGTCTCGCCGGCCGAGGAGCACGACGGCCTGCGAGGACGCAGGCCGCTGCATTAGTTTTGGTTGCGGACCGTATTGGGTACGCAGCTTATCGGTTACAATCAGCATTATTCAGGTAATTGAGACACGCTTGGCGGGACCGGTTGCAGGAGCGACCGGATCCGGCAGCTTTGAACGGGAGGATTCAAATGCGCACAAGAATGTTGACGTGGGCCGTAGCGGCGTTGCTGGGTTATCAGTTCGGCGGGCTTGCGGACGGTGCAGTGGCCATAGCCCAGCAGACGCGCGGTCCGTATACCGACGTTCGCCAGCTACCGGACGGGGCGATTGGCGAGCGGATCCGCGAGGTGATTGACACGATTAACTCGAATGACGCGGCCAAGATCCGCGCTCTTATCGAGAAGAGCTTCGCACCGAGCTTCCGTGACATGGCGCCGATGGAGCAGCACATCGAGATTTGTAGGGGGATCTACGAGCAGAGCCGCGGCTTCGAGTTCTACGGCATCCGCAAGTACGAGGCCGAGACACCGCCTGGTGAGTACGTGGTCATCGTGCGGAACAAGCTTACCCAAGGATGGGAGGCGTTCTCCATGCGGATCGAGACCGAGCCGCCCCATAGGATCGCCGGTCTTCGCGTTCTTCCGGCCCGGCCGCCGAGTGATCTTCCACCGCAGGCGAAGCTCACCGACGATCAGATCGTCAAGGAGCTGGCTGCGTTCATCCAGCGGCTGGCAGACGCTGATGCGTTCTCGGGTACCGTGCTGCTGGCCAAGGACGGGAAGATTCTGTTCAAGAAAGCGTATGGTCTGGCCAGCAAACGCTTCAACGTGCCCAACAAGATTGACACGAAGTTCAATCTCGGCTCGATGAACAAGATGTTTACGGGCGTGGCGATCGCGCAGCTCGTGCAGCGAGGCCGGTTATCGCTCGATGATCCGCTCAGCAAGTTCGTCTCAACCGACTGGCTGCCGCGCGACATCACCGAGAAAATCAGGATCAAACATCTACTAACGCACACGTCCGGTCTGGGGAGCTACTTCAATGCGAAGTTCGCGGAATCGTCACGGCTGCTCTTCCGCGAGCTAAGCGATTACAAGCCGTTGATTGCGGACAGTACACTGGCATTCGAACCCGGCACCGGCTGGCAGTACAGCAATACCGGGATGTTCCTGCTGGGTGTGGTGATCGAGAAGGTTACCGGGCAAAGCTACTTCGACTACATCCGGGAAAATGTCTACAAGCCGGCCGGCATGATCAACACCGACTGCTACGAGATGGACAAGCCGGTCCCGAATCTGGCCATCGGGTATTCCAGGGACCCCTCGGGTGACGGGCCTGGGTGGACGAACAACCTCTACAAGCATGTGGTCAAGGGTGGCCCGGCCGGCGGCGGGTTCTCGACGGTCGAGGACCTTCTTAAGTTCGGCATCGCCCTTCGATCCGGCAAGCTGCTTAATCGCAAGTACACCGAGATGGTCTGGAGCGGGAAGCCGGAGCTCGGCTCGCCGGAGTATGGATTTGGCTTCGGGATTGAAGGGGAGCCGGGCAATCGGATCGTCGGGCATGGCGGAGGATTTTCTGGCATCAACTCGAATCTTGATATGTTTCTGGACTCCGGGTATACCTCCGTGGTGATGTCCAACTACGACATGGGTGCTCGCCCGGTAGCCTCGAAGATCAAGGAGCTACTCGGCACTCGACGTTGACGCACCGGCTGGCGCGGACCGGTGGTGGGAACCCAGGTTGTAGGAATTCTGTTGCGCGGCATACGACTTGCTTGGCTTACGCGGAGCCAAGACGGATTTCCACCATTGGAGATTAAACTATGGGCGATATTGACAAGCTGAAGATCACGATCGACCGGGACGAGTGTATTGGCGACGGTCTGTGCGCCAACGAGGCGCCGGAGACATTCGAGCTCGACGACGAAGACAAAGCCGTCCTGTTGGAAGGCTCGAGCGACAGCCGGGATAGCATTCTCGAGGCCGCCAAGTCCTGCCCAACCGATGCCATCGCAATAGAGGACAGGGATACCGGCGAAAAGCTGTACCCGGAGGAGTAACGTCGCCTACAACCAGTTCGTCAGTTCGTCGCCGAACTGTCTTGGTAATCCCAAGACGGGCGAGGTTGGTTGCGCATAGATACCTGCCAGATGGGGGCTGCCAAACGTCATTGCGCAGCACCAAAGGACAATATGGTTCCAGGGCACTGCCCGTACAGTAAGCCGGCTGCGGGGGAACGGCTGTGGCCTGTGTGGCTGTCTGCTCAGCGTCGCAGATCGCCCAAGAACCAGCGATACGGTGGATTCCGATCAAATAACCGTTAATCAGTTCCGAGAGGTCGTCAGGGGGCACAGCCGGGAGTACGAGATGCCACAAAACCCGGTCTACCACCGATATGTACTGGGGACGTCTGCCGGTAACATTAAACGCCGATCGCGTACATTCGTTTCGTTGTTCCTTTCCATATTACCGGTTTCCAGTGGGGCCGATCGTGATGCAGTCTGAGCCGACGGTGTTCATTCTGGACGACGACCCGACTACCCGTGCGTCCCTGCGCCGGCTAATCGAGTCGGCCGGATTGCGCGCGGAGACGCACGAGACGGCCCAGGAGTTCTTGGACACCGACAACGTCGGGAAGCCGGGGTGCGTCTTGGTCTACGTCCGTATGCCCGGAATAAACGGTATGGAACTTCAGCGCAAACTCGCGGCACGGACATCGGGCCTTCCCGTCATCATCATCACCGGCTGTGGTGACGTATCGACGGCAGTCCAGGCCATGAAGGACGGTGCGTTTGACTTCATCGAAAAGCCGTTCGCCGACGCCGTTTTGTTGGATCGCATCAGACAGGCGATTGATTTGGATGCTCGAAACCATCGCAACCACACGCAGTACACTGACATCGTGGCGAGCCTTGCTCGGCTGACGCCGCGCGAGCGTGAGGTGATGGACCTTGTGGTCGCAGGCTACTCCAACAAGCAGATCGCCGCGATCCTCGGCATCAGTCAAAAGACAGTTGAGATCCACCGCGCAAACGTCATGAGGAAGACCGAAGCCGGTTCCGTTGCCGCGCTGGTCCGCATGGCTCGCTTCGCCCATCCGTCTGCATGACGGATCCATCCGCGATTAGGGTTTATACCCTATGAATTGTCCCGTGTTCGCATCCGATATTACGCGTATGGGATGGAAATTCCTCTTGCGTATGTCGTTCTCGTCGAACTATGCGTTTGGGTTGAGGTGCCTATCGTGGATTCGGAACCGACCGTTTTCATCCTCGACAACGATGCAACTGTCCGCAGATCGACATGCGCTTGATCGAATCGGTGGGATACAACACCAAGGAATGTGGAACTGCTCGGGAGTTCATCGATGCGTATGATGCCGGCGGACCGGGTTGTTTGATACTCGACTTGCGTCTGCCGGGCATGAACGGCTTGGATCTGTTGGAGCAGCTACCGACGCATGGAATCACGATCCCTGTCATTGTGCTGACCGGTTACGGAGATGTTCCGAAGGCCGTTCGCGCGATGAAGATCGGTGTGGTGGACTTCCTCGAAAAGCCGTTCAACCATCAAATGCTGGTGGATGCGGTTCACCGGGCCGTCGAACGTGACTCACAAACGCACCGCGAGCAAGCCGAACGGGGCGACATTGAGCTTCGATCCACCAGTCTGACGCCCCGCGAGCGGGAGGTGATGGGCATGGTGGTCGTCGGCTAGGCCAACAAGCAGACTGCACCGTAGCTGGGATGCAGTTGCATGACCGTTGAAGTGCACCGCTCTCGCGTGATGGAAAAGATGTGCGCCGCTAGCGTGCCCGCGCTGGTGCGCATGGCGATGATGCTTGACGACCCAACGGGGAAACACTGATTGACGATATCGGGAGACTTCCTATTAACCTTCCTGTCGATCTAAAGGGGCGTCATCATCGTACATCGTGACGTTTTTGAATGAACTCGTTTCGGATCCTGATTTACATAAACCGTCAGCTACCGCAGGCGACGCCGCTAGGAATGTGACCCCGACCGCACCGCGGGCCTCGACGAAGCTTGGGCAATGGTGTCCGTTTCGTTGTTGGTCCCGCGGTGATTTTTTTCTACGGCGGCAAAGTTCGCTTGAGCAACAGGGCTTCGAGCTGGCGTAGATATGCTTCGGGACCGCGGCGAATGTACCGAGTCCACTGCACGCAAGAAGGGTGCTCAGCGCCGCTAACACCTTTGACAAGCCTTCCTGTCGGATGGTGCATCATGGCTGGAGCGTCATCAACAAGCGTAATGCCGCCATCTGTGAACGGCATTGTTCCGCGTGTACTCGCTGCTGGACTCTTGCGGTCCTTCTGATCGCAGTCTAAGCTGTCCGGCCTTATATGAGGTGTGTCCATACACGCACGCACCGGGTGTAAATCGGTGCCACGCCCGACAGAGGTAGGGTGGGCATCGCCCACTACGGTTGTAGGGTGGACTGTACCCGCTGGGGTGCTATCACCAACCGGCTGTAAACCGGTGCCACACTTGGAGAGCAAACGATCTAGTGGATAATCAACTGCTCAACGAAACCATCGCCCGGATCGAGGCGGACGTGACGGCTAGTGTGCGTGGCCTGGATAACGTCGACGCGGTACGCAGCCTGGAAACGAGCGTTCTGGGCAGGAGAGGTTCGCTTGGGGTGCTCATCTCCTCCATCAAGGACTACCCGCCCGAGCAGCGAGGCCAGGTGGGCCGGATCGTCAATGAAGCCAAAGTGCGGGTCAAAGCGATGTTCGACGAGCGGATTAAGGAGATGCAGTCGGCTGCCGTGGCCGAAGAGGCCGCTGCCGCCGCCGCCTTTGATCCGACGCTGCCGGGATGGCGTGATCAGATGGGCAGCGTCCACCCGGTCACAGCCGTCCAATGGGAGATCGAGCGGACTTTCGAGCGTCTCGGATTCACGGTTGAGGCCGGACCCGAGATGGAGGAGGAGTACAACAACTTCGAGGCCCTGAACATCCCGCCGACGCACCCGGCCCGTGACATGCAGGACACGTTCTGGCTGAAAAGCGGCAAGGTGCTGCGAACACACACGTCGCCGGTGCAGCACCGGGCGATGCGCAAGTTCGGCGCCCCGCTGCGGGTAATCGTCCCCGGCCGATGCTTCCGCTATGAGACCCTCGACGCCTCGCACGAAAACACCTTCCACCAAGTGGAAGGGCTCCTAATCGATCACGACATCTCGATCCCGAACTTGATCTCGACGGCCCGCACGCTGCTCGAAGAGGTTATGATGCGTGAGGTCGAGCTTCGTGTTCGGCCGGGCTACTTTCCGTTCGTGGAACCGGGCATCGAGATTGACATGAACTGCCAGATATGCGGCGGTCGCGGCTGCGCGACGTGCGGGCAATCCGGGTGGATCGAAATCCTACCCGCGGGGATGGTACATCCCAACGTATTGCGTGCCGGCGGGATCGATCCCGACGAGTACACCGGTTTTGCATTCGGGCTGGGTCTGACGAGGCTGGCGATGATGAAATACGGCATCCATGACATCCGCGTGCTCAACTCCGGGGACCTTCGGGCGCTTGTTTCACCGGAGCGGCTTGGTGGGCCGATTGTCACGACGCGTACGAAACAAGCCGGAGCAACGCCTTAGAGCGCGGGCAACAATAAAGTATACAATTCGTATTGCGGAAGCCATCTGAGACGCGGCGCACCACCTCACCGACCTGTAGCAGATGGGTCAGTGCGAGCCGGAGCGTCTTGTCCACGTCGTATGCGGCGCGGAACGACCTACGGCTGTGCTCACGGGTCTGTGTCGTACCAATAATCCGATTCAATCGCGACGTATCCAAGCGTCTTGAGCTGCTCGACAACGTCGTCCGGGAGACTTCTGGAAGCATCAGTCGTTGGAGGATTGGCTGCATGGGCTTTGATCATCGCAAACGCCTGATCGTAGCTCGTCCGGGTCTTGCGGCCGGACTTCGTGTTCCAGGTTTGCAAGCGATGTTGTTCGCGCGGATCGTTGGTCAAATCGAAGAAGTACTTGAGGTTATCACGCCTGTCATCGATGTACTTCCAACGCCGGGTGCGCAACGAGCGCATATCCCGCCCCATGGAAAACAGCTCGCTGATAGCCGGGGTTTCTATGAAACGACCTTGCTTCGTCATCAGCGAAACAAGACTGTGCCCCATCACATTACGGGAAGCCGCGGCGACGAATCGCTCCGCCATTGTGTCCAGATCATCGGGTAGTCCCTGATCGCGACTGAGGCAGCCATGAACCGAATCCACGACCGAGGTGAACAGGGCCTCGTGCGTGGGCAAAGTCCATGAGGTGCTGCTGATATGGTTCTCGAACAGTACACCTTCGGTCGCCAACCGGTCGATCGTGGAACTCGTATCTCGACGATACCCGTAACGATGCAGATGGTACGGTCGCAACGTATCAATCGAGATCAGGACAACGTTGGGTCCTGAAGGCTACGGACCGGGATCGGGAGGCGTATCGGTGGACTGAGCGTTCCGGCGGCAGCCCAGGCCTGCACAACACAGATGCAAACCGACAAGCGTCATCCGTGCGAGAACCATGTGAACGCTCCGAACGATTCCACGGTCTTCAACCGGCACTTACCACCTCACTTGGGAGCAAACAATACGCGTATTCAACGCGACCGTATCCACAGATGCCGGACCGGTGCTGAGCAATATCCGTCGGCAAACTGCAAGCTGGCGGCGTGTCCTCGGCACGGGGGAGAGGCGACGGATGTTTGACGTTCGCCATTGTCGCCGGACAATGAATGGCACCGGCGGAATGGATGGGGCTCGGCCGAGAAGCAAACCGAGCGCTCGCGCCGGGATCGGGACACGGGCCGGACTCCACCGATGCGGAGATCCAATGCCTTATCCGACGTCACCAAGAGGTTTCGGCCGCAAAACGAAAACTCTCTGCGTTTTCGGTCGGAGCTTTGTCGCTGCATCGCTTTGCGGCGGCTCGTTGTCCTGAACGAATACTCCGGGCGTAGTGGGCACGCAATGCCAGTTGGTCGTCACATTCTGATTGTCGTGAACCCGATTTCGGGTCACGGGCGCGGACTGAGAACTGCCACGAATATGTCAATTAGTCTGCGCGAGCGCGGTTGCGAAGTCACCATCCACCGCACTGAGACCGCAGGCGACGCGGAACGGATCACGCGGGACGTGAGCGTGGACGACAACCATCGGCCCTATTGTGTGGTCGCCTGCGGCGGCGACGGCACGATGCAAGAGGTCGCCAACGCCCTTGCTCCGCTGGTGCCCTCGCTGGGTAATGCGTGCCCCGTAATGGGTCTCGCCCCAACCGGTCGGTGCAACGATTTCTCCCGCGTCCTCGGCGTAACGATGGACACCAAAGCCATGGTGAACGTGCTGACCACCGGCAAGCCTCGCTCGATCGATCTGGGCCGTGTCAACGATCGCTACTTCTGCACCGTAGCGACGGCAGGCATAGACGCCCAGGTATCCAGTTATGTTGACTCCATGCGAGTGCCTCTGAGTGGTACGGCGGCGTATCTGTACGGAGCGGTGTGCGTGCTGAGCCGTTACCGGCCGCAGCGGTTGCGTCTTGTGGGCGACTTCGGCGTGATTGACCAGCCGCTGTTCCTCGCGTCCAGCGCGAACACGTCATCCTACGGCGGCGCGATCAAAATAGCTCCCGGTGCGGTGCCAACCGATGGTCAGCTCGATCTGTGTCTCATCGAATCGGTGTCACGACTGCGGGCGATGAGGTTGTTGCCGACCGTGCTGGCGGGACGACACTGCTCCTTGCCCGAGGTGCGGTTCATTCAGAGCAAACGGTTCACGATCGAGTCCGATGAACCGTTGGAACTGTGGGCTGACGGCGAGCGCGTCGGACGAACACCGGCAACGATACAAGTGGTACCCGGTGCGGTCCGGGTAATGGTACCACGCGACTTTGAGAACATCTGATAAACGGCGAGTCGGATGGGCTCTGCAACCTGAGAAGGAGGACCGTGGACGATAAAGAGCGATACCACAAGGCAATAGCTGATCCGGCCGATTCCTCCCTCATCATTCAATCTTCAATACCTCAAACCTCAGGCAGCGATGCACCGGCATGCTCCAGCCGTACGACTACCGCGCGTTTCCTCCTGGGCGCCACGGACGCATCTGCGACGCTCCATATCATTCACCACTCAGACACCGAGATATTATGGGACCGCAGCCGACCATGCCAATCGCAATTCCACCATAGCTCTTGCCGCTCATAATTCAGTTCGCCTTACCGAGCGTCGATAGGGGCATTACCGGATGCGCAGACGGTCGAAACGTATGGACCGCGCGCATTGTGATAGGACTGTCTACAAGAGCAGCCTTCGGGGAACTCCGTGGTCCGTAGACCTCTCGACAAATCTGGTGCGCCCGAGCACGCAAGCCTGTGGCAGCGCTTTTGGGATACGGCGATGAGCCTGCAGTGCAAGACCACGGCGCTCGTGGTGGTGCTGACGCTGGCGGTCACCGCCGCCGTTTCCGGGTATCTGCTACGATCCAGCGGGGAGCTGGCTCGCGACGAGCACGACGCCCACATGGTTCAGGTGACGGCCATGCTAGCAAAGGCGGCGGCGGCGACGATCGCAAGCAACGATCTCGACGCGTTGGAAATGCTGGCTCGCGAGTCGGCCACCGGCGAGCCGCTGTTGTACGTCATATTCTCGGATGCCGACGGCCACCAGCTCGCCGTGGCTGAACGCCGCAACGCAAATGTACTCCAGCGGCTTCACCGAGATTCCAGCGAGCGAGCACCCGTTCCGGGACGGCCCGTGTTTCGGACCGGTACCGAGGACATGCCGGTGTTCTTCGACATCACTTACCCGATCTTGGTTCACGCCGCGGAGGATGTTTATCAGGGTGAATCACCATCCAGCTCGGCGACGAAGCTCGTGGGTTACGTTCGGACGGGCATGATCGCGAACCGTTGGCACCGGACGATGTCGAGCAGACTCGACCTGGTGGTTGGGGTGGGCATCCTGGCAACCGTTGCGGCAATCCCGCTGGGTTTCTTACTCGTGCGACGCATCATTTCGCCGTTGGACGGATTGATGGGGGCGATGATGCGATTCTCGCAGGGCGAACTCGACGTTAGAAGCCCAGTTCGCCGGCGGGACGAGATGGGGCGGTTGGCGCTGGCGTTCAACCGCATGGCCGATCAGCACCAGCATACGCACGAACGCATTGTCCGGCTCAACGCCGAGCTGGAACAGCGGGTCACCCAGCGTACCCAGGAGCTCCGCGAACTCGCCTCGCGCGAGCCGCTGACGGGGCTCTACAACCGGCGCTTTTTCAACGAGATGCTGGAACGGCGGTTCTCGGAAGCGTTGAGGTACGAAACCGACCTGTCGTGCGTCATGATTGACCTTGACGACTTCAAGGCGGTCAATGATGCCTTTGGACACCACATCGGCGACGAACTGCTGGTCTTAACGGCCGCTACGATCACCAGCCAGCTTCGCTCGGCCGATGTAGCCGCCCGGTTCGGCGGCGACGAGTTCATCGTCCTGCTTCCCCAGACCGATTCCGACCGGGCGCGCGTCTTGGGCGAGCGTATCGCCGAGAAGTTCGCGCAGGAGGCAACTCGCCAGTTCCCGAGGGTGTGCGTCAGCATGAGCATGGGGATCGCCAGCATCCCGTCGTTGGATATCATCGATGCCGAGTCGCTCATCCGCACCGCGGACCATGCGATGTACGACGCCAAGGCGGCTGGCAAGAATCGCATAGTCACCGCGGCGTCGGCGTTCAAGCCCGCCTCCATCTGACGTTCTCGCGTCGAAAGCACCGGATAATCCTTTACTGGGCCCGAATTAGAGAAGGCGGTGGGCTTTGTAATCGCCGTGCGCTAGACTGCGGTATACTATGCGGTGGCGGTTTGTCCGGTGACCGGGTGGCCAGCCACCGCAAGAGGATCGAAGGTGTCATGTTTGCAGCCATAGGCCAATATGTCGGCGGCAAGGTTATAACAGCGATCCTGGTCGTCGCCAGCGCCGGGGCGGTGATTTGGTTCTGGAAGCATCCCGAGCAACTCGAGACGATCTGGCAGACGTTGAAGTACGTAGTGGTGTGGCTGGCGTTCGTGTTGGTGCTGCCGTGGGCCACGTTCTTCGTCACGCCGTGGGTGGTCTCCAAGGAATCGAATGCGGCTGCGGCGTTGATGCTGCTCGGTTATTCGCTGGCGGATGTCATCGTGGCGTTTCTCCTGATCGGCAGCGTTCCTGGCGACATGATGACGTGGTTTGTGCTTCTGCTTGGCTTCCTGTCGGCAGGAGTTTATAATTTTAAGGTCTGCGAGTATCAGGCTGATCGACTGGAGGAGGTCTAGTCGCAGCGGTTTGGTATCGGAAGGATATGGGAGATGCCCGCGCTGGGTGAAGGTGATCGGATCAGCAACTACCTGCTCGAAGCGCGCCTTGGAGTGGGCAGCTTTGGCGAGGTGTGGCGGGCACGGCACCACGTGTTCGGCGACACCGTCGCCATCAAGGTCCCGACCGACCCGCAGTACGTCCGGAACCTGCAACGGGAAGGCGTCGCGGTCCACGGTTTGCATCACCCGAACATCGTCTGCGCGATCGATCTGGATCCCTACGCGGACCCGCCCTATTTCGTTATGGAATGTGTCGACGGGCCGTCACTTCGGGCCGTGATCGACCGGTATCGGGCGACCTTCCCCATCGACGCAGCTGTGACCATCATGCGCGGAATCCTTCAGGCGCTTGTGGCGGCGCACGACGACAGGCTGATCCATCGAGACGTAAAACCGGCGAACATCCTGCTGCATCAACCGCCCGAGGATATTGCTTCGATCACGGAGCAGGCCGTCAAGGTCACTGACTTCGGGTTGGGACATGTGGGTGGCGCAACGACGCAATCGATCATGCAAAGTGGCAGTCGGCTGACCGAAGACGGTCGGGATATCGCGGGTACGCTTGCATACATGTCGCCCGAGCAGAAGGAAGGCCGTGAGCTTGACGCCCGCAGCGATCTATACTCGTGCGGTATCATTCTGTTTGAAATGCTTACTGGGGAGCGCCCACAGGGCAGCGATTTACCGAGTTCCCTGCGCAGCGAGGTTCCGGTGCAACTGAACGAGGTCTTCCGACGGTGTTACACGCGGCGGGAGCGGCGGTATTCATCGGCCAGTGAGATGTTGGCCGCCCTAACGGCGCCGGAGCAACAGCATACGCCGCCTGCACCGTTGCCCGGACATATGACCGATGCCGGGGCGATCTGTCCGACATGCCGCAAGCCCGTACACCGGGAGGACCAGTTTTGTATCTATTGCGGCCGGCAGTTGGTTGCCTCGGTCCCCCGTTGTGCGGCATGTCAAGCGTATGTCCACGCGAGTGATCGGTTCTGCATCTTTTGCGGCAACGATCTGCGGGTCTTGAACGAGTAACGCCGAGAGAACGCTCATGCACGGCGACGCACTATTGATAGTGTTGCTTCTGGTGTTTGGCTGTGCCGCGTTCCTCTTCGGTATCATCTACTTGTTCTGTCAGTTTTTCGCCTGGATGGGGCGAGGTTTGTTGGGGATGTTCAGGCCGCATCGGCCCGCCGCTCCGGTCGAGCGGCGAAAGATCGGCTCGCGCCCGCGCGTATGCCCGAACGAGCAGTGCCGCAAGGTCGAGTATCGCGCGGCCCGTTATTGCAGCCAGTGCGGTACGCCGCTGCCGTGACCGCCTGGACGTAGCTGGGTTGGAAGGTTCCATGACCACGGACGCCGGTAAGGCTCTTGTGTATGAGACCGATTTTTTGTCGGGCGTGGAGGTCAACTTTGAGACCGCCAAAGGCCGGCAGTTTCGCGGTTCAATCTGGCAGCGTTCGCAATCTGATGACAGCGATCGCCTCCGTGCGCTGCTGGCGTCGAACCGGATCTATGACCGTGAGAAGCTGAAATCGCTGCCGGTCAACCGTCGCGTCGCGCTGCACGGGTTCGAGCGGCGGTTTCTGTTCGGCAAGCGCCGAACGGGTATCGCAATCGCGTCGGTGCTGTCGCCGATGAGCCACTACGCTTCATCACCGGACGCGGAAGCACCACCAATAGACCTGGGTGAGCTGGCGGACCACGTGCGCAAGCTCGTAGGCGATCCACGCGTACCGCATGTGATCGGCGTGTGCTGCCCGACCGGTCTGACCGACGAGGCGCGAAACGCCCGACTCGACATGCCCAACGTCAACGTCGTGCTGATCGAACCCGACGGTTGCGGCGGCTGGAGAACGAAGGCGGCCAGCGAAGGCGTCGATCCACAACTGCTCAAGGTATTCGACCCGGAAGGGGCGAACGAGAAGGTGGATCGCGTCCGCGGCGTGATCGACGATCAAAGCGCCGACCTGTTGACCGGCGGTCTGTCCGTCTCCTCGGTGATGAGCAAGACGAACCTGCCGAAGGAGGTGGTACGACAGGGATTCGAGAAGGTGGCGGCTGCCGACCCCGAATTGAGATTGACCGAAAGAGGAGGGGAGTTTCTGCTGTTCCGCGGCGCGCCGGTGCAGCGTCAGGAGAGAAAACCGATGAACGTCATCGACCGCATCAGGCAGCTGTTTTCCGGCGAGGGCGACGAGGTGGAGAAGATCAACCTGCTCGCCGAACGCCGCGCCGAACTCGCTCAGCGCCGTGACCGGATCTACGAGGACATCGGCAAGCTCGAGGGGAAAGAGGCCAAACTCTTTGCGCAGGGCAAGGCCGCCACCTCACAGGTACCCAGGCGGCGACTGGCTGCACAGCTAGCCCAACTGCGCAAAGACATCGCCAGGCAAAACGCAACGGCTGCCATGCTGAATAAGCAAATCGATATCATCAGCACCGATATTCATAACCTAACGTTGATCCAGCAGGGTGAACTGGCCAGGCTGCCCGATACGGCTGAGCTGACCGAAAACGCCGTAAAGGCCGAGGAAATGCTCGAGACCCTAAAGGCCGACGCGGAACTGGTCGGCGGGCTCGAAACCGGTATCGAGGAGTCGCTGACCAGTGATGATGAGCTCGCGATCTTGCGCGAGTTCGAATTGGCAGCGGAGCCCGCGACGGCCACAACAGAGAAGACCGAGCCGGCGAAGGCACCACCCGCCGAGGAAAAGGCCGAGGCGCCGCCGGTGTCTGAGCCGGATGTCAGTGAACCACCTACGTCACGGCCGGAGTCGAAGGATCGCCGCGCCGACGCCGAGCCGATGTGACGTGCCTGCGTCAGCTTCTTCGTGATCGTGTGATAGATCGCTGACGACCAGTTGAAAGGACCGTTTGATCGATGGCGCTGTTTGAATGGTTGACCAAACGCAAGAAACGTCTGTCGCAGATGACCCGCTCGGAGCTGCGCCGGCAGGAGCTGCTGCTGGAGAAGGATCGCAAGCAGTTGCTCAATAAGATCAGCAAACTGGCCAAGGACAAACAGCAATTGTTCGAACGCGGCACGGAGGAAAAGACCCCTGAGCTGCGACGCGTATTCGCTCAGGAGTTCGAATTGCGAACCACCGAGCAGCTTATGCTCAGCCGCCAGCTCAACGTCCGCAGCAAGGAGGCTATGACCGTCTCGCGGCTTCGCATGTTGCGCGAAAACGCCGATCGCGCCGGTGAGTCCGGCAAGCTTGGCCTGATCAGTGAGGTGGACATCCTTCGACTCGGCAAGCTGATCGAGTCGGACGCGGTCAGGGCTGAGATCTATCAGGAACGGCTGGATGAGATTCTGTCCGTGGGCGCAACCGTCGATGAAGAAGCGGCCTCACTCAGTGAAGCCGGCGAGACTGTCATGAAGGTATGGGAAAAAATGGACGCCGGTGCGATCACTGATGCGACGGAAGGGTTCGATGAGGCCGATCGGTCCGTGCGCGAAAGGCATGCGGCTGCGGAAGGATGATATCGATTGGGGATTGGAGATTGGAGATTGGGAAGTGTGAGGTTGTTGCGATGAGTAGCTATCCGAGACTGCTTAGAAGAAGTCTCGTCAATCGTCACATAGGCGGTGTGTGCGGCGGGATTGCGGAGTACTTCGAACTGGATCCGACAGCTGTCCGTATCGCGTATGTACTACTCTCGATTTTCTCCGCGGCCTTTCCGGGAATCCTGATCTATATCATCTTGTGGGTCCTCATTCCGAACAGGGAGTATTATTGATTGGGGATTGCGGATTGTCGATTGGGATAGACACGTAGGTCGGGTCACCAGACCCGACATGGGTAAATGAGATATCTTCGGCGGGTCTGATGACCCGCCTTACTTGGCTGAGAGCTTTCACTCATGGCCCTGTTTAAGTCGTCCGAGGAACGTCGCATTGAGCGGGATATTAAGATTCGCCAGGGAGTCCGTCGGATCGAAAAAGCCATCCGCGAACAAGGGAAGTTCCAGGATGAGTTCATCAAAAACGCCCAACACGCCAAGAAGATCGGCGACACATCCCAGTATGTTTTCATCCGCAACTCGCTCAAGAAAACCGCGACCATCCGCAAGATGCTCGAACGCCAATTGCTCTCGGTTAAAAATGCACTGCTCATCAAGCGACAAGCGGAGGCTTCCTCCGACTTTGCCCAGAGTATGGGGATCATGGCTAACGAAATCGGCCGACTCTTTGGTGAGACGGACTTGATGAAAACCCAGGCCGACTGGGAAAAAGCGATGGTCCAATCCCAGACGATGGAAGAGCGCATGGACATGTTCTTGGATACAGTCGAGGACATAGCCGCCCAGGATGTGGAACTGAGCGCCGCCGGTGAAGTAGTCACCGATCAGGAGATCGACCGGCTGATAGAGACGGAAGCCGAGGCCGAGCATCAACAGGAACTCGACAAACTGGCCGGCCTGCGGGCGGAATTGGATTCGCTAAAAGCACAAGGCGAGAAGCAGAAATAGCGAGCCGCAGGACCTGTCCTTGACGCGCGGTTCAAGGTGGCGAAGCTCCCGCAGCGAAGCTGCACCGCGTGTCAAGAATTCAGCCCGCGCGGGTATTTGCATACGAAGTAACTCCACGCAAACGTGTGTATGGCACCCGGCATGAGCTGTAGGTTGGGTCAGCATATCCGACAAAGTGGAATGACGTTCTTTTCCGGCGAGCCTGTTGACCCGCCCTACTCGGTTAGAATCCGTATCATTTATATCGACCGGCGGGACTGTTTGCCCACAACCTGGTGCGGGAACTGCAGATGCTGGCGTCCGGACCGGATCGCGGCACGACGGAGAACCGTGCGACGCTATGGAGTTTTGAGCGTTTGGACACCCTACGCCGCACCGTCATTCAACGCGCCGGCTGCCTGAAGTAACACCAGATTTATGCAACGCTGGGGTAAAGCACCGCAGGGGCCTGAACGGTTACAATTATGAGGACAGGTAAAGACCCACCCCGAATTTGGCCGGAAGCACTCCGAACTTGGCCTATTACCGCCATGCGAATATGCTGCTTTCCAAAAACGAGCTAAATCTCGCCAGTCGCGGGCTTTAACCCATCACCTGCGGAATCGCTGAACGGCTGCCTTTTTTCTTGCATTTTTTTCGTCCGTCCGCTAACTTGACGGCGAGATCGATCGGCTTGGGCTAGGCCGGATCGGCGTCGCTTCCGTGTCTTGATCGCGTCAATATGTGCCGGATTTTTGGAGGGAAGCTGGCTGGGCGCAGGACTACGGATGGATCCCACGGGCCATGCCTTGCGTGCGCCCGTCCCGTATCTGAGTCTGTCGTCAGGACGGACGCGTCGTCCGCCCACATTACTATATCGTTTTCGGAGGATAGTTCCATGATTAAAAATCGGCCAGTGAAAAGTACTGAGGGGATTCTGGCGTGTCTCTTGACCGTCGCTGCCGTCGTGCTTTCTGCGACGGTTTCGACAGCAAACGCGGAAAGGCCGACCAAACGAGCTGCTTCGGAAGTGGCCGTAGGTGGCATCACGCTTGAAGAGCGTCTCGCTTCGCAGAAGGACCTGCACGCTCAGCTCATAGCCGAGATGCCGGACGGGGTGCTGGACGATCCCCTCAGTGTCAAACTCACGCAACAGGATCGAGACGATCTTTCCGAGCCTTACGTGAGTGGGACTCCGCTGCGCATCGGCGTGGTCAAGACAATCTCGCCGGGCGTCGAGGTTGCGAATGGAAAGGGCCTCCAACGTGGTGTGATCCAAGAGGCGAAGGATGGCGGCTTCGTGTGGGCGATGACGGTGACCTCACCGGGCGCTCAGGCCATTCGTGTGCACTTCACGAAGTTCTCGCTTCCGCCCAACGCGGAGATGTTCTTCTACAGCTCGAACGGCGCGGCTGACGGGCCGTACGTCGGCGTGGGCCGGAACGGAAACGGAGACTTCTGGACTCGTTCCATTGCCTCAGACACCGGCGTGATCCAGCTTTGTTACACGGAAGCTGATAGAGCTAAGATCTCGTTCGTGGTTTCGGATTTGGGACATATTCTTGGTCGAACCGCAAGCCTGGAGGTGGAAGGTGGCGGCAGTCGCGACACCTGGCCGTGCGCGGACAACGTGCCCTGTCTGATCGACGCGAATTGCACAAGCGGCACACCGGCGGACCCGGCCAAAGATGCCGTCGCGAAGATGGAATGGATCATAATGCCGTATATCTATACGTGCACGGGTGGGCTGCTCGCGGACACCGACCCCGGCACGCAAATTCCATACTTCCTGACGGCCAATCACTGTTTTGACGCGAGTATTGCCAACCTGGAAACCTGGTTCAATTACACCACGGACTCGTGTAATGGGGAGTGTCCCGGCAGCCTCGTTCACGGTGGGACGATTCCCCCATCCGACACCGTAGGGATCACCGTCGTGGTCACAGGTACCGTGGGTGACTATACGCTTGCGACGCTCGATGAGGATCCCCCGGCCGGAGCGACATTCCTCGGGTGGAACAACTCACCCGTTGCGTTCAGTAACGGTACTCCACTTTACCGAATCAGCAACGCCAATTTCGGACCGCAGGTGTACGCGGATTACGAGGTCGATACGAGTTCACCGGTTTGCGGTGGTATTCCGCGGGGTGACTGGATCTACAGTACCAACATCCAGGGATCCACCATGGGTGGGAGCAGCGGCTCTCCAATCTTGAACAGGGACAGCGAGGTCGTGGGTCAGCTCACCGGATGCTGCGGTTACAACTGTGCTGATGACTGCGATTTTGTGAACAACTGGACCATTGACGGCGCAATGGCGTCTTACTGGAGTGCGGTTGAACCGTTCCTCGCTCCGCCGATCCTGACACTCACGGGTTCCTGCTTCTACGATCCGGGGATGACCCAACCGGTTGATCCTGTGACGGTCGAGGTCACGAATCTCGACACTGGTATGACCTTTCAGGCGAGCACGGTGGCAAACCAGTACACGCTTGACCTGGGTATCGGTGCTGACGTAAACGCGGGCGATTCCCTGCGGTACATCGCCAAGGATGACACTCATTTCATCAACGTGACGGACCATCTCGTAACACAGGGGGAGATCGACGCGCGCAGCATATACCTCGATCTGATCCTTGACGAGTTCTACCTCGACCTGGTCGATTTCCCGATGTACGAGGCCGAGGCTCCCGACGTGAACGAGATGTGCGGGCCGGCCGTCGCTCAGATGACCCTCAACTACATGTATTGGGACACCGATGAGGACCCGACGCCGCCGATGACCTTTGACGATCAGGGAGCGCTCTACACCTATGGGATCAATCATAATGCCACACCCGGTCTGGACTATCTCGACCTAGTGGGGATGTGGCACACCATCCAGGACTATCGCCCACTGCCCTATTCCCAGTACGGCTACAATTTCTCGAAGCGACACGACACGGACAGCAGCCAGATCATCAAGCAGATCGCCCAGTGGATTGCCTACGAGATAGGAACCTATGGCGGGCACGAGGAAGGACACCCCTTGCACGTTCCCGGCGTCATTGCCGCCTACGGGGATTATTCCAACTGGATGGCCGTCAGAGGTATTCACACCAGCGAAGATGCCTATCCGTTGCCCCCGGAGCTGGATGTCTACGGCTTCTGGGTCAACGATCCGTTCCCGGCCTCTCTTGGGGGAATTGGGGAAAACTCCTATAAGACCATCGCCGAGTTCCTCGCCACCTACTATCTCCCACTTACCACGGGCGATGCCTATGATGGTGAGTATGTGGCCATCTGCGAGCCGCCGGATGATTATCGTGATAAGAGGATAATCTATGTACCCTCACCGGTGAGATTCACCGACGAGGCCAAGGATGTGATAGATGCCGTACGGCAAGCGGAGTCACCGCCCGCAGACCTGGTAGCAGCGGCCAACGCATGGATTGTGCAAGCGGCCATTGATGGAGTCTCGGATCAACTTATCCCCTACGACGATGCCTTTGCCCGGCGGTTTGCCGGCACCGTACCCGGCACGCCGATGCTCGTGCTCAATGAGACAGGCGCCGATTATTATGCCGTTCCCTTCGACGTGCCTGTGGGTCAAGCCTCAGTGTTGGTCACAAACGGCGGTACGGCCGTCGTAGTGCTTGTAGACGCCGACGATGGTGCTTTCAAGGAGGCATCATGGGTGAGAACCCCGGTCGAGTATCTGCCGGTATCCAAAGACGAGGCCCTTAAGATTGCTCGTGAGATGCTGGAGAAACTCGGCATTGATCCAGCGTATCTCGAAAAGGCCGTTGTGGAACTGGTTCACATAGAATCGACGCCCTACTACCCGCACTGGCGCATAACCGGAAAGGACTTCGGACTCCTGATCGCCCAAAACGGCAACGTAACTATCGTCGACTAAAACACCGGCGATACATCCGACATGACGTTATTCGTCGGGAGGCGGTCCTGCCTTGAACAAGGACCGCCTCCCGGCCCTTTCTGACTCGGGCGGACACAAGACGGTGACAAAGACCCGGCCCCCAGTCAAAGGGCATGGCGGCAGACACTACCTGGCAGGCAGGATCTCAGTTGATGCACCCCATAGGCAAGCAGCTAGTTGCTCACGAACTCCACGATTTCAGCGACACTTACGACAGGAATAGGGGAGGCTGCCAGCCGAGCAGTCATTGGTCGGTGGTCAAGAACCAACAACGCCTCGACTTTCCATTTCTTCGACCAGCCCACGCCGATCCAGCCAAGCAAGGCCCGGAGATTGCCCTCGGCCCATCGCTTGCGAGCGAGGTGCAACTCGACCGTTGACTTCCGTTTCCCTCCTCCGCGAAAAAGGGCATCAAACTCATTTGCCATTTCGCGTGGCGTCCGGGCAAGTGCAAGGTCTTTGCATTCGACGAGAAAGACTGTCCGCTTCTTGCGACTCACCACCAAGACATCAATGTCACCGGGGGGTCCGAGGGTCCCCCGCAGGGGTCCAGCTTTCTTGACGCGCCGTTTCACGACAAGCTTCTCCTGCCCCTCCAGTGCGTCTGCTACTTTATCGTTGGTAACAGATCAGCCGTCTGCAATGCAAGACAGGGCCGGGAGATGTTAAAATAGGCAGTTTGCGCGGTCGTCCTTGCGCTGGTATGTAGACCGACATGCAGCCACGGAAGGCAAGGACCGCTACGGT
>Ga0307432_1000602_pt1 | contig 26473 bp, 23 predicted proteins | sample SalMarWE160150MG_FD_202158 | JGI IMG/M metagenome (GOLD analysis project Ga0307432, IMG submission 202158) | Salt marsh sediment microbial communities from the Plum Island Ecosystem LTER, Massachusetts, United States - WE1603-150 | ecosystem: Environmental > Aquatic > Marine > Intertidal zone >...
ATCGCACACTGCGGCTTCGCGGCCTCAACCCAACCAAAACCATCGCCGACGTCCTCAAAACCTACCTTACTACCGGACAACTTCCACCGTTACCCGACACCAACATTGCAGACGGCTGAAGAGTTACGTTTCATCAACACGCCAATATACTACTGGTTTTTCAAAGCCTTCAAAAGTATTTCCAGTAACTGTTACAGGATGGTCTGGATCAAAACCACTTCTAATAATAACTCCTCTTTGTTGTTCTCCAATTCCTCTTTTAAAATCGCAACCATAAATTGTGTTGTTTCCTGAATCCACGAACCAAAGAGGTTGGGAGTTTTCTTCCGTGCCTCTGAAACCTGCATTATTGCATGTTACATCAACATTACTTGTTTTTAGTTTATAGCTGTTCCAAACAGGAGGTCTGTATATCCCTACTGTGCCATCATCGTGACCGTTAAAGACGATCGTCTCTCCTGCAACAGGACACGGTTCACCGTACGGGCCCCCGCCGTTGGCAGCACATGAAGCTGGATCGAGATAATCGTTCACGTCTTCAAACGTCCAGGGCGTCGTAGCGTGGTTGATTGGGTAGATGTTCCTCTCAGCAGATTGTGCTTGAACAGCCTGGCATGCAACGGCGATGATGATCAGGAAAGGTGATAGGTGTCGCGGATGGCTGCGTACAACCCCTGACAGGTCGAACCTACGTCGTGCTAGCGTTGACATGCCGATTCCTCCATCGAAGCGAGACAGGTGGCCGGAGGCGAGTACAGGAAGCACAGGCTCCCGTGAGATGACCAGGATCGCTTCTCCTGCCGGTGCCTTCGGTCACCCAGGCGACCCGTCTCCCGCGACGCTAACGGCTCACTGAACGTCTGTAAGCCGGCATTTCCCATTTATCAAACCCTCAAGCCGCCATCTTACCAAGGCTGGCCACCCGATTCAAGCGAGAACGGGCTCTGCCGCCCCATTTTCCGGCGTCCCCACGGCCTCTCCGGCGCCTCCAAGCGACCCCCAACCGCCCGATCGGCCTCCATGCGGGCGGCGGCCGGAACCACCTAACCAGACCCCACCGCGACAAGTCTACACATACCGACCTGAAATAGTCCGGCGTACGATCCGAATCTACCAGAAGGTGGATGTATCGTCAGTAGATATGTGTTGGCGCTTCCTCTCGAGCACTGGTATGCGCGGGCAGAAATCGCCAGCAACGTGGTCACCACAAACTTATGGGAGGCTGATAGATGTCTGCAATAGCACGGTTTACGCTAATTCTGCCGGGGCTGCTCATCCTGCTCGGCGGCACAACGGAGGTGGTCCGGGGCGACTCGGCACGGAACAGGTTTTACAAGGCTTATTACTTGGAGCAGGCTGATGCGGATTGGGGTGCCGCAGCCAAGCTGTACGAGAAGGTGGTCGACGACAGCAGCGCGGATCGTGACCTTCGGTCGCGGGCTGAGGCCCGCCTGGCCGCCTGCCGGGAAGAGATCGCCAGCAGCGACTTCGCCAAGCTCATGCCACCCGAGGCGTGGGCCTATGTGGAGATCAAACGCCCCGGCGACCAGCTTGTGAAGCTGCTGGACAAACTCGGCCTGCTGGCGAAGGCGGATCAGGTTCTGGCCGAAGGTGAACGGCGAGTTGCGATCAGTCCCACTCTGGTCAAGGAGGCATTGGGCATCCGCGGCGCAGCTGTGGCGATCACCGGATTCGACATGCGGAACCAGATTCCGCATGGTGTGCTTGTCTTTCATCCCGGCGATCTGGAGATAATTCGCGCCCTGCTCGAGACGGGTTTGCCCATCGGCGGTGAGGTCGTCGAGCCTATCGGGGGATTCCCAACCTACAACATCGAGGGTCAGGCCTTTGTCACTCTCACGTCCAAACTGGTGATCGCCAGCGCACACCGCAGCCAGATCAAAGGTGTAATAGACCGCCTCAACGGCACCAAGACTCGGTCGATGGCCACAAATCCCGCCCTGGCGGAAGTCATAAAGGAACGGGACGATGCGCTGCTGCTTTTCTTTGTCAACGCCAAGGCGATGATGCCCATGATCAAACCCATGATCGCCGCCGGCGCCATGGCCAGCCGCGAGATGGCTATGGCTCAGACACTGCTGGACATCGACAGCTTCAACTCGCTGGCGGGTCGCCTCGGCGTCAGTGATGATGGCCTCTTTCTCGACCTCGGGTTGCGTCTGGATGAGGGGCACCGCAACCTGGTCTTCAACTTCTTCCGCACCCCGGCCATCAATCCGGAAACGCTCAAGTCCGTGCCAAGCGGCGTCGCAGCCGTTCTGGTGGGTGCGCTCAACGATGCCGCATCACGCTACAGCTCCAATCCCGCCGGTTCCACGGACCGCCCGCCGGTCGTGACCGCCCTGGACTTTGGCCGCGAGATCTTCGCCAACATCACCAGCTTCGCCGTCTTCGCCCTACCGCCGGACGGCTCGCCGCGGACGGAAGGCGGCCCGCCTATTCCGGACGTGGGCGCCGTGATGACGGTGAACGATCCAGCCAAGTCGGAGGCACTCTGGATACAAATGCTGGGTATGGCGGCATTCGCCAGCGGGGCCCCTGTGAACGAGGCTCCGTCCGACACAATCGACGGCACGCTTGTTCGCAGCTATCAGTTCCCCGACGGTGTCACGATCTACTTCGCCACGTCGGACAATGACGTGCTGATAGGCTCGAGCAAGGCAGCCATCGTCGGTTCAATCCAGGCGAAGAAGAAGGGCCGGTCAATCCTCACGGACGATGCGTTCGAAGCAAGCCTGGAACGTCTCACGCCGGACAGCACAAAGGCGTTGTTGATCCACGCCGGTCGGTGCACGGCCATCGCCAAACATTTCATGTCCGAGCGTGAATTGGCGGAAGCCGCGCCTGCTTTTGCAATGCTCTCCGATACGTCCGCGTCGATCATTGAGGATCACTCCGGTGAGCTGTTCCGCACGTCGGCAATGGTAACCGGGATTCCCGATGTCGGCGATTTCGTAGCCAAGATGATCACCTCGGAGGTCCGCAAAGACCAAGGACGGAAGCATCTAGCCCACGCGAAAAAGGCCGGTAAATGGGACGAGGCCTTGGAGGCGATTAACTCGCAGCTTCGTGAACAACCGGGGAATCTCGAGCTGGTCAAGGCCAAGTTCGACGTACTGGCGACGGGTAAGAAGGATCGTGACGCTGCACTGGCATTCGCTGACAGTGTCTACGACAAGGTCAAGGACAACGCCACCGTGTTGAACAACCTGGCCTGGTCCTTGCTTACTGAGAAGAAGTTTGGTGATACCTATAGTGAGTTAGCCATGAAGCTGTCCAAGCAGTGCAACGAGCTGACCGACTATGGCAACTGGATGTTCGTAGACACGCTTGCCCTGGCCAAGTTCAAGACCGGGAACGCCGAGGAGGCCGTCAAGTTCCAGAAAAAGGCCATCGAGCTCTGCGGGGACTGCTGGGGACTAAGCGACATGAAGAAGACCGTCGCCCGGTTCGAAAGCGCTTGTGAGGAATAACGGCAGCAAGATGTTCGCCCACCGTTGTGCCGGTGGGTGGACGACAAGCTCAAACCCGCATGCCGGACGGAGAGGGTGTGTCGTCTGATCGATCTGGTCAAACGCCGCACGCCCTCTATTTCCCGGCGAATAGCGCCGGCTTGGAATCCTTGCCTCGGATCGTCGAGCATGTCGCCTCCATCCTCGGATGGGACGGCAAACGTCAGGCCGACGAACTGTCGGCTGTCGCCGCCGAGTTTCGAGCGGATATGCAGGCCTGCGCCGACCCCGGCATGTTTGTTCCCAAGTTACATCAAGAAACCGTCTGTGCTTGATCCATCCATGAAGCAGCGGTTGCCAAGCCGCCGGTGCAAGGAACATGGAGGAGAGACTTCCGCACATTCCCTCTCACCTTGGCGGCGCTCTCCAATTCCGAATGAGGTAGCACGCATCACGATCTTTGTCACCACGCCACGACGCCGTCATGCTCACCAGACAGGCGCAAACCCACAATATTATGGGAGCCTGTCCGCGCCCATCGAAGAACGACGAACCACTTGCTTCATCCGGCAGACGCGGATACACTTGTAGGGTCAGTTGTAGGGTCGGTTACTTGATGGTCCGAAATGGTCTGAGGTCTAACACCCCGGCGAATGTACAACGTTCGTGAAAAGGTAAGGAGTTTGCACATGAAAGCATTAAAACGTGTTTGGCAGGCGGGCATCGGTATCCTCGTCGCCGTCGCTTTGGTAATCGCGCCGAGCTGCGGCTCCAACGACTTCCTCGGCCTGGAAGACTACCAACGCGATCTGCTGATGGGTGGTCTGGCGGTAGCGTTGCTCAGTCCGCAGGCCCAGGGGACGACCAACGGTGAACAGCCCGCCCCGGCGCCGGTCGACGGACGCGACGGCGTCGACGGAATCAACTGCTGGGACCTCAACGGCAACGAGCAAGGCGATCCTGCCGAGGACATCAACGGTGACGGTGACTACGACGCGCTGGATTGTCAGGGTGCGCAAGGGGCGGCTGGACCTGCGGGCACCGACGGTCAAGACGGTGTCACCGGCGCCGACGGTCTGAGCTGCTGGGATCTTAACGGCAACGGCCGGGGCGATGCGTCGGAAGACGCGAATGGAGATGGGGACTTTAACGCATTGGATTGCCAAGGTCCCGCCGGCCCGCCTGGACCGGCCGGCAGTTCCGGTGGGTCCGGGCCGCAAGGACCACCCGGCGCGGACGGACCGGAGTTCTTCGACATCTTCATCGACGATTTCTTCACCACGGACGGTGCCCCGTGGGGCAACCTTCCGGTAGTTGCCGTTTCGATCGAAGAGCCGGCTTTGGGGGTTCGCGATCCATACACTGGGACGACGGGGATCGTCGCCTACCGGATGGCCATACCGGCCACCTATGGGGCCGGCAACGACGTCACCATGCGACTGTTCTTCTATCAAACCGGATACTTTGAGGAAGACTGCTTCATCTTCACCGTCGACGCACGCAGGTTACGGGCTGGCACCGGCATTGCGAATTACGGGGAAAGGCGCTGGGTCCGTGTCCATACCGAAGAGATCAACGGGGTGACTGCCAACGGCGACGTTGCACCAGGTATCTTTCTGGTGGTTGATCTTCCGGTCAACACGGCCGCGGGCCTCGATTTTCCGAATGATCTTGAAGTCGCCGATTTTCTGGCTTTTGAGCTCAACACGTATCGGATGGACGGGCAGATGTATCATCTGCTGGGCGTCGAGTTCTTCGAGTCCGACGTGGGCGCGGCCACAACGACTGGTGCGACCATCTTCTTCAACGAGGATGACGTAGGGTGCGACTGCAACAGCAATGGCATCGACGACGCATGTGATGTTCAATGTGGCGAGCCGGGGAGTCGCTGCGATCTTCCCGGGTGCGGACAGAGCGACGACTGCAACGAAAACGGCATTCCCGACGAGTGCGACGGCGGTTGTCCAGAGTGCATTACGGACTACGATTGCGAGGACGATGATCTTTGCACCGTTGATATCTGCGTCCAGGGCGAGTGCTTGCACGAACCGATCGAGTGTCCCGAAGGATCTATCTGCCTTGAGGGAGTGTGTGTTACGGCCCCGCTCCCGTAACGACTGAACCGCAAGGCGCAGCCAGAGAAGCCCGGGCTATGTGAGCTCGACGTCCCAGTACGCCCGGTCGAGAAACTGCTTCCACGACGCGTAGCGGTTGTCCGAAAGCCTCACATGGATCACGGGATTCCGACGCGGCTTGACGGAAGGACGGATCAGACTAAGGCCCGCCTGATCGGGTGTCCGACCGCCTTTTCGGACGTTGCACGCAAGGCAGGCGCACACGACGTTATTCCAGGTGGTCGTCCCGCCCTTCGATCGCGGTATGACATGGTCCAGGCTGAGTTCAGCCGTCGGGAACCGTTTGCCGCAATACTGACACGTGTTGGCATCGCGGGCGAAGAGGTTGCGCCGGTTGAACTTCACCTCTTGCCTGGGGAGTTTGGAGAATGTCAGAACGCGCACGATCCGCGGGACAACCAGGTCAAACCGCACCGTACGGATCCAATCGTGCTTGGCAGGTTCGAACTCCCTCTTAAAGGCGCTGAGCTGGGTCCAGTCCTGGAAGTTGTATGAGACATACCGCCCGTCCTCGATGTGTACGACCTCCGCGACCGGTCGCTGTGCGTCATCCTGCTTGAACAGAAGCGCAAACGCCCGGCGGACACTGATCACGCGCAGTGCGGCGTAGTGCGCGTTGAGCAGCAGAACGTTGCCGTCGAGGCATGAAGACGGATTGACAACGGTATGCGCTGCGAAAACGTCACCTCCACGATAATGTTGCAACGGCGGTAGTTAATCCCGCTTATCATATCTTAGCCGTTCTGCACGAGGAATACAACTCTGCGGTGATGCGATGGATCTGCCCCTGTAGTCGCGACAGGACGACTCGACAGCCCGCTCTCATGCCTGGGAACCCTTCACAGGCGACACGGTTGACCGCTTGAGCTCACGGACTGCCCGGGCACCCGCCCGCGGCGACGATCTTGTCATATTCACGGCGGCTTGAGGGCGGTAACGCGCCTGGGAGAGAACAACGATGAACGGGCCGTCTGCGGCTAAGCAGACTCCGCTTTCGTGTGGCACGTTCCGGGTTGCGAAACGCTGCCGATTGCCGTACGGACCCGCGGGCTAACGTCTGCGAAAACCCGCGGGTCACAACTTACTTTATCGCAGTGTCCTTTCCAGGCAGGGGATGTGGCGCTGGATCGATGCATTGCGCAGATTGGTGAACACGAATTCGACATCCTCGGCCGTTATGGACTCCAGCAGCTCGTCATACATCGCCACGTTAGCCTGCTCTTCGTCGATGGCTACCTGAATCGCTTCTTGAAGCGTTGACGGCAAGGGGGGAACGGTGGCTTTATCCTGCGCTGGCGGTTCAATCTCGTATCGGACGAACAGGTTCAGCAGGGCGCTGGCGTGGCGCTGCTCGGCCCGGATCAGGTTGGCGAATCTCCGCGAACTCCCGAACGACTCGATCAGAGCCTCGTAGTACAACTTATTGGCGTATTCATCGAGGAGAGCTTCCCGCAGGGCGGCTTCGGCGGCTTCGTCCAGCGTGCCGCCATCGGCAGGCGGTAGTGCCAATGCCCTACATGCCTGTCCACGACCGCCCCTTAATCCGTGTCCGAATCCCTGCCGGCGGCCGTTTCCCCAGCCTTGTTCGCGACAGCTCCAACCGCAACCGCGTCGATTCAAGCCGTTGCCCCCAATCTTGCATCCACCTACGCAGCCCCTGCCGCGTCCTTGTCCATCACCAATCTGCCGCCATGGCGCGACTCCAGTCATCCCACGACCAGCGGCACGGCGACCGGTGTACTTGACGTTAATCCGGACGGCTGTCAGGACGTCGTCCGCTATCGAGCCCACGGCGGCAACCGTCTTGCCGACCTCGAGATCGGAGAAAGCAAGCAGGTTGCGTCCGGCTTTGATCATGGTGTTGTCCGTAACCTGCACGATGGTGTCGTCCATGGTCAACTGCAAGTTCTCTGCATCGATGGACGTGATCACACCTTCGACGCGCACATAACCGCAGGGCGTTGTCAAACCTACGTTTTCAGTGGGTCCGGCTCCGACCGCAAACGAAGTGATGCATCCAAGTAGTACAGTGGTAAGGTATTTCACAGTCCTTCTCCATTGAAAAAGTACGTCGTTCTTGTTCTTCCGGTCCTTCCCGGAATGATCCCTCACTTGTCGCTTGTATAACGAGGTGGGTCTGGTTTACCCTGCGGCGGTCTTCGGAAAGTTTCTGATGCCCTGGTGGTCCAATGGTCCGTGACGAGACGGTTGATTCCCGTGATGATGCACAGTTGATGGCTTTACTGGCCGAGGGTGATCGGACCGCGCTCGGTGAGTTGGTGAAGCGACATCAACACCGCGTGCTGGAAATCGCCTATCGAACCACCGGCGATCAGGCGTTGGCGGAAGATATCGGACAGGAGGCCTTTCTGCGGGTCTGGCGGTCGGCTGAGCGATACCAGCCCACGGCGCAGTTCAGTACGTGGCTTTATCGGATTGTTGTGAACCTGTGCCTGGATGCTTTCAAGAAGCGAAAACCCTTCGCAGGCAATCCACCGAATGCTGCGGAGGCCGAGTCGGCACAGCCGTCGATGCTGCTCGAGCGGGGAGACCGCGCAACGGCCATCCGGGCCGCGGTGACCAACCTGCCGGAGCGGCAACGCTTGGCGGTTGTCTTGCACCGATTCTCCGGACTCCCGCAGCGTGCCATCGCCGATGCGACCGGTTGGACTGAATCAGCCGTGGAGTCGCTCTTGGTGCGTGCATATGCGACGCTCAGGAAGTCGCTCAAGAATGTGGAAAAACCATGAAGAATCATCGCAGGGTATTCGAGAGTTGTTCGTTTCATACGTGGAGACCGGTCTCATGGATTGTCCGCGTACCCATTTGATCGCGCGTTTGGTTTCGGGGGAGTTGCCTCCGCCCGAGGAGTACGTCCTGCGCGAGCATCTGGAAACGTGTCAGGTCTGCGCGGCGGCCTATTCGGAACTGCATCAGACGTGGAACGTCCTGGAGGACTGGCAACTGGATGTCTCCGGTATCGACCTGACCGAACGTGTCCTGATCCAAGCCGGTTCTGAAGGCCGTCGCCCGGTTCAACCCATCCGGTTGATTGCATCTTGGACCGTACCAATTCGCGCGGCGGCGTCGATTGTCCTGGCGGTCGGGTTGGGGATAGGAGCAGGGCATCTCATACCTGCCGGCAGGTCGGCGGCGGTTCCCGAATCTCCGGTAGCCCTTGAGGGTATTACCGAGGCGCTGGAGTTGATCGGCCTCGCTTCCGAGTCTGCCACGGGGCTGCCCATTAGCTTGGAGCCGGATGAAGCGCCGACAGGAGATGAAACGCCATGATCACAAAAGCAAGCATCGGTATCGTCTTTGTGGCTGGATTATGTTTCGGCGGTAGCTTCCTGGGCACGGCGGCCGTGCGCTCACAAAGTGTCGCTACTCCAGAACATGTCGCGCAGTCGCCTATTGCGAAACGGCTTCATCTTGATCCGAAGCAGGCGAAGATCATCGAAGCCTACGATCCGAGTTTCGTTGGAGACTTGCGCACTCTGCGGAAGAACCTCGAAGGGGCCAGGTCGCTGCTGGCCGCCTCGTTTGAGGATGAGAACGTCACCGATGACGAGATTCGCCAGCGCGTAGAGGCTACGATCGAAGCACACAATCAGCTTGAGCGTCGCGTCGCGGAGTACCTGATTGCGGTGCGGGATCACCTAACCCCCAAACAGCAAAGACAGCTCTACGGATTCTGTGCCGAGAAGGTGCGGGAATGCGGCAAGAGATGGCGCCGTGGCTGGGGACGTCACGACGATGCATCTCACGGGAGTGGGCGCGGGCAAGGCTACGGTCGTGGGCGAGGTCAGGGACGCGGACACGGCCCCGGCGCGGGACGCGAGGGCGGCGCTGACGATTAGAGCGGTTTCTGTTTTTATGCAGCGAGCCGCGGACACAAAGCCCGCGCGAAATGTCAAGGAGAGCTCGGATAAGCGATCCGAGCGCCGTTCGCGCGGTGGGACCCTGCCGAATCCGCGTTTACCTCCTATACATTGACGCTATCGTGCCATGCGCAACGGATAAACGCCGCGTCTAAGCGTGGCGGGTGGAAATCCGATTGGGACCGTGCGGCTCTTTCGGATCGCAGGTAGGCAGCAGCGTGGGCGTCAGGTCCGTATCGTTCGCTGGACTTCCAACACCGTCGTACTCAAACAGGTGCGTCTTTTCTCGCTGTTCGCGCACGAACTCGAAGGGCCTCGTTGCCAGCAGGTACGGGCGATCCCTGGAAACGCTGACCAGAAGAGCCACCGCGATGAAGTTCGCCAGCAGACTGCTGCCGCCATAAGACACGAACGGTAGCGTCATACCCGCAATCGGCATCAAACCGGCGGTCATCCCGACGTTGATCATCACCTGCGTCGCGATCAGGCTCACCACACCCACCGCAAGCAGCCGTCCGAACGGGTCCGCGGTGGCCGATGCGATCCGCACCCCCGAAAGTACGATCGCCGCATACGCGATAAGCACCAGCAGGCCCCCGAGAAGCCCCCACTGGTGCCCGATGATCGCGAAGATGAAATCATTGTGCCTGTCAGGAAGCAGCGTGCTTTGCACGTAAGCACCGCGACCCCACCCGTGGCCCAGCACACCGCCGCTGCCGAGGGCGTTCTTCGAATGCACCAGTTGATAGCCTGAGCTGGCGGCCCACTCGATCGCCTGACGCTTGCTGGCCAGATACGCATAGCTCTTGGGATCGTCGATCACCGCTTTGCGAAGCCGATCGGATTGCAGTAGCACCGCCGTCACGCGGGCCCGCTGATATCCCCTGATCTGCGTCCAGGCGATCGGCGCCCCCGCAAGACCGATCATGACGATTACGAGTAAGTGCCGGACTCTGGCACCCGCCATGAACAACATCGAAAGCAAAACCGGCAACAAGAGCAGCGCAGTACCCAGGTCCGGCTCGAGCAGGATCAAACCCACCGGCACCGCGGACAGCACAACGGGAAGCAAGAGACCGCCGAACCTGCGATAGTTCTTGCGATAACGCAAGTACCACGCCAGGGCGAGCACGTAGGCGACCTTCATCAGCTCCGAAGGCTGCACCGGAAAACCCGGCAGGTGAAGCCAACGATACGCACCGTTGCGCGGCGCGGTCAGACCACCGAAACCGGCGTGAAAAACCCTGGCCACAAGCAGCAGGACCAACAGCGCAAGTGTAACCAGGAAGATCGCGTATGCGTGCCGCGCGATCCGCTGATACCCGATTCTCATCACGATGACCGCCAGCGCCAAACCGATCACAGCACGCACGCACTGTTTGACGGCGTTGACAGGTCCGTCATGACCGGCTGCGTAATGCGTATCCGTCACGTAGATGCTGGCCACCCCGACGGCCACAAGCACGGCGATCGCGGCCAGAATCACCCATCCGGGCTGTGTCAGATCCGCTGTGGCTCGTTTCACCGGTCCACCTGCGCGATTGTGTGAGATTCGACGTCCAGATCCGGGCCGAACACTTCCAGCAACTCCGCCACCACCGCCTTAGCAAGTGGGCCGCTCGTCCGACCGCCGCTGCCGCCGAACTCGACCAGCACGGTGAAGGCGATGTGCGGCTTGCGCGACCAATCCGGTTGCCCCGCCGCATCCAGCACCTGAAGATACCCACCGAACCAGGCGTGGGAGAATTGTTCTCCCGTAGGCGGAGGATGGCGCGGCCAGCGTCTTGCGACTTCAACCTGAGCAGGGGTGAATGTTGCATCGGAGTGGTCGGAAGTGAATCGCTTGATCGTCTCACCTTTGGCGCCAGCACGCACCAGAGTCACTTGCTCAACACCATCCGGATCGACGTAAGACACTCGATACGCGGTCGGCCAGGCATGCGCGGTGGCGCTTCCGGTCTTGCCGCAAAGCGCCCAGCGGTCATGCTCAAACCTGGCGTACCTGTACGCCGTCCCCACAGGATCGTTCACGACGCCGTAGACGCCGCGCCGAATCGCCGCCCACTGCTCGGATGTTGCAGGAATGATCCATTGCGGCGTCGGCGTTTGGGACCGGATCAACGTCACAGGCCGGTACCGGCCGCTCGCGTAGGTCGCCATCAGATTGGCCACCTGCACGGGAGTCATCGACAGCTCACCCTGCCCGATGGAAAAAAGCCGGGCGGTGCCGGGTGTGACCCGCATGTTTTTGTGCGTCATCAGCCAGCTCGGCGTCGGGTTGATCCCCTTCACCTCCTCGCGCAGGCCGATGCCGGAATACTTGCCGATCCCCACCATGTCGAACACGCTGCAAAGCCCGTCGACGCCGAGCCTCTCTCCGACGCGGTACATGAAGATGTTGCAGCTTCCAATCAGCGCCTCAACGACATCGACGGACCCGTGTGCCTTGCGCTGATTCGTACCATGTATCCTCCAACAACGCCACCGGTCCCTCACATCGTCAAACAGATAACCCGTGCACACCTCTCGCGTATCGAGCGTGATCCGTCCATTGATCAGTCCGGCCAAGCATATCAACGGCTTGACCGTCGATCCCGGTGCATATCGGTTGGAGACCGCGCGGAACCGAAGCGGCAGACGGTCGGTGTCGTCGCGAAGGGCTGGATAGAGTTCGTCGAAACGATTCGGATCATAGGAAGGATAAGAGACCAGCGCCAGCAGCTCGCGGCTCGGCACCTCCAATACGACAATAGTTCCTCCCGAAGACTCCGGGACGGCCTCAACCACCTCACCCAACAACCGGTACAGCCGCCGCTGCAATCCCCCATGGATGGTCAGCGCCACGTCCCTGCCGTCCTGAGCCTCGAAGCACCCCTCCTCGACCAACTTCCCTTCACGATCCAAAGTGACCTGACCGCGTCGCCCGCGCAGAATTTGTTCAGCCGCATACTCCACGCCCGTGATCCCCACACGTTCATCCGCACGGTACTTGGCGAAGGGGTCGTCCGCGTTGGGATCGTTGGCTACGTGCTTCGCGTCGACCCGACCGGTTCGTCCCAGCACGTGCGCAAAAGGCGCGGCGTCACTCATGAACCTGCGCACCGAGTCCGGTTCCATGTGCACCCAGGGAAAACGAGCGAAACGTTCCCGCGCGGCGATCTGCTCATCCGCGTCAAGACCGGTCACGACCGCGTGCGGCACCGTCTCCTCCGCAACCGGGGCGTCGAAACCGCGGCGATCCGCGACGGCTTTGCGAATGCGCACCACATGATCACGGATATCCCGCGCACGCTCACGCGGATCTTCGACCGGAACGGATCGCAGACCGGCTGCAAATCCCGCCATCTGAATCCACATCGTGGAAAGCTCATGGCGAAAAGCCTGCTCGACCTCCTCGTCACTCAGCGGCCGCCCGACCCGCGGGTCACCCGGTGGCCAATCGTACCAACCCGCGCGCTTCCATCGCTTGATCTGACGCCCCATTGCCGCCGGGTTACTCCCCACATCGGCGGCGATCACACCGTAGTCAATCGCCACACCCCAACACGGTTCGTCACGCACTAAGACCTCGCCCGTACGATCGTAGACGGCGCCTCGTACGAACGGAATCTGTCTTGGCTGCAGAGTCAGCGACCGCTCAGCGCGTTGCCGGTAGTATTCACCCTGGACGATCTGAACCTGTCCCAGCCGTATGACAACGAAGAGCGCCGCCGCGCCCATCAGACCAAGCAACACCTTGAGACGTCGCTCAAACACACGCCGTTCCTCCGCCGCTACCCGGCGTACGTGTATCGCGGTCGCACCAGACCAAACGTGCGGGACATGTGGGTCAATCCCCCGTGCACAAGCGGCGCCCATGCCGCCGTATAGACCGAAGCCAACAGAACGCCCACAGCCAACTCAGCAAACAGTGACTCCGCCCTATCGTAGAAAATGCGAGAGTAGACGGTCCACATGAGACAAACCGACAAAGACGCCGCCAGCGTCACAACAAACCGTGTCAGCGCGCGATCTCGAAAGAGGTAGTCCCGGACCGCGACGACCACCACGGCCACGAAAACATATGTGAGTGCCACGAGTCCCAGCCGCTCGATCGTCATCAAGTCCGCGCATCCCCCGATGATCCACGCGCCGATAACGGCGTCACGCGGCGGCGCGTGCATGGCGAAGAACACGACGACGACCAGCAGCCAATCCGGACGGGCCCCCAACAGCTCAATCCGCGGCGCGACCGCGGACTGGAGCGTCAGCAAGACGACACCTAATAGTAGGAACGAAAGCCATCGCATCGCGTGTTTGTTGCCCCAAGCTACTTAACCCGCGGCAAACGGCAAGGCACGGGCTCGATCCGCCTCCAGTATCTCCAGGATCGCCCTTGCCGCCGACACCTGAACGCGCGGGTCGGACGGGTCCTCCATAACTTGCCTGAGCCGAGGTAGCGCCTTGATGCGCCCGATCGCTCCAAACGCCGCCGCAGCCATTTGCCTGACCCGTAAAACCTGCCCCGCCGGCGGATCGTTGGGATCATCTGTCAATGGTCTGGCCGTCCCAAGTGCCCTCAGCGCCACGTCGAATCCCTCATCCGATCCCAACCGCCCCAGCCCGCGGGCCGCCGCCAGACGCGTCTCCAGGTGCGTCGCCGTCGCCAGCTTGTACCGAAGAGTCTCAAGATACACAGGATCGCCGGTCTGAGCGAGTGCGCCGATCGCAAAGACCTCCTCGGAGCCGATCCCAGCGTTGGTCATAAACGTCAACTCCTGCCGGGCCTCACGGTTCCCGTATCGGGCCATCGCCTCCAGTGCGTGCTGCCGCACACCGGCGTCGCGGTCCCGCATCGCACGGGCAAGCACCCGGACCGCACTGGGCTCATCAAGCCAGCTCAGAACCAGCGCGGCGTTGCGACGAACAGCCACATCCTCATGATTCAGCAGGTACGTCGGTATCCGCCCGGTCCCCTCGCTGTGCCCGAGACGATGCAGCGCGAACAGCGCGGCTACCCTCACACTGGCGTCCTCATCGTCCAAACACCGCCGCACACCGCCAACGGCCACCGTATCACCTAACCGGCCCACAGCGACGCACGCGGCAAACCGAACGGCCGGATGCTCATCCAACAGTGCGGAACGAATCCACGGGAGCCCCTCCCCGCACCCGCTCGACGCCAACGCCTCGACCGCCTCGACGCGTACCGCCGGATTCGGCTCGTACCCAACCGCCGCCTCCAGACACTCCAGGGCACGCCGCTTGAGTGTCACGGGGTTGACACTAACATCGGTCATCCTCGGTTGCGCGCAACCGGCGACGGTCGTTAGCAACAAAAACCCGACATATTTGCTCGAACGGTGAAACATAACTGAATTCCAAGACCTTCAAACACAGGTCATCTGCGGTGGGGTTTCCTTGCTGTCTCCAGACCGACTGGAAAGTCGATCCCACAGTTCTTGTTCAGCGGGTTTGAGACCTTATAAACAAAACGAGCCGCGGGACCTGTCCTTGAAGCGCGGTTCCATGGGGGCGAAGCCCCCGCAGCGAAGCTGCACCGTGTGTCAAGGATTAGCCCGCGCGGAACATCAACAAGCAATGATCCTTCGCTCCCCGGTTTTGTCAGACACTCCAAGAAATCATTCCTCGGTGCGGGTCCGTGCGCGGACGATCCAGTAATCGATAAACAACACGAGCCACATCAGCGCACAACCCCAGGCAAACCAGTCACCGTAACGGGAATACACCGTATATCGCGAGTCGACCCCAACATTCGCCACGGAGTAACCGCACTCCCCCGGCCACGGCGTCGACTCACTGCCGGACACCACATCGTGTATGCGGCCGGTGGGCTGAATGAAACCGCTGATGCCGGTGTTGACCGCCCGCGCAATCCCCACCCGATTCTCGACCGCCCGAAACACACAGATGGCCAGGTGTTGCCATTGCTGGGGTCGCCCCTGAAAGATCCCGCGCCCGAACCACCCGTCGTTGCTGATGTTCAATAGAAAGTTAGCCTGTTTCTCCTTCGACCCGCCACACACAAACTCTCGACTGACATAGGGCATCACGTCTTCATAGCAGATCGGGATTCCAAAGCGGTAAGACTCTCCATTCCGCGACGGTGCATCGACACTGAAACGTTGAAACCCATCGCCGCGGAACAGCGAATACTCAAACTCCCCGTCCGGGCCGCTGAAAGGCATGACGCGGTTGAGCCAGAAGTAGAGAAACCGAAGCCGGCCAAAACGAAACGGCACGATCTCACCGAAGTAGACCAGGTGAACCTTGTCATAGCGCTGCGGTTCAGCGCCGTCCGGATGAAACACCGTTGCCGAGTTGTATCGCCGTTCCTTGGCCAACAGGTCGTAGGGCGTCGGAATCAGCGAAGCACTCCCCGTGACCACGATGGCGTTGTTCCGCGTCGAGTGCTCCTGCAGTGCGGCGAAGCTCGCCCGCGCGATCGCAAAAAACTCCCGGGCCTCCGGATTGAGATACATGGTCCATGGCGTCTCGGGCAGCACGTACACATCCGGTTGTTCCTTTGCCGTCGCCTCGAGCATTGATAGAAAGACGCGCATCTTCTCGTCTTCACTCGCCTGGTCATGGTCTTTGGTGCGCTCGGGGTGAACCGTGTTGATGAAATCACCCTGGATCACCGCGATCCTCGGCCCATCGGACGTCGTATCGCGATGGAGCTGGATCTGACCGTAGATCGTCACGACGACCACCATCGCTGCCGCGAACACCAGGCTGAATCGAGCGTCCCGAAGATTGATCCGTGACCGGCCCGTGCGACGCGATGCCATTGTCGCGAATACCACATCGGCGATTGCCCCGTTGACAGCCGCCACCATGAAGGTCACGCCGTACGCGCCGACCAGATCGCTCACCTGAATCAGCGTCAACACTCGATGGAGGCTGTGTGACAGGAAAAACCACGGAAACCCCGAGATGACCACCGCCCGCAGCATCTCGCTGCCGGTCCATACGAGCGGCAGCGCCAGCGCAAGCGGCCAGCGCCGCCGCCGAACCACGTGCCGCAACGCAACCGCCACGAACGGGAAATAAGCAGCCTGGTAAACCGCCAGGGCGAGATAGCCCCAGCCTGTGGCTGCATATAGCCACGACATGTTGATCAGAAAGAACGCCAGCCCAAACGCAAAACTGTGGAAATAGACGCGCGGCGCCAGGCTCGCGCCGCCGATGAGGATCAGCCAGGGAACAAGGCACACGAACGACAACGGCCAGATCCCGATCGGCGCGAAGATCAGACTCATGAGCACCAACGACGACAGCGACAACAGCGCCATCGTCCCGTGCGTGTCGATCGCAAAGCCCACGTCGGCGGCGCTGTACAAGCGTTCGTCGCGGTCGCCGGTCTGATCAGAGCGAGCCAGCCGATTCAACGGACGTCCATCCCTGGGTAGCTGGTGTGATCTTGAGCGTAAGTTTCAAACCCGATCAAACAGGAGGATCGAAACGGCGTTACAACTCACCGCCGCGTCCGTCTCCGGTGGCCGGACGATCAGCGCATTGGCTGTAACCATGCCGAACATATCCCCTGACCCATGCCAGGATAACGGCTCTGCGTTCCACCTGCCATCCTCATCCACACACGCAAACGCCGACACATAGCTGCGACGGTCCGACTTTGGCTCAACGGACCAGCGGAGAGTCGCACCAACCAACGGCAAGACCGCACCGGAGCGACCCTCCAACGCCGCCAGTGCCGGAAGGACAGGCTCAGCGACCGTCCGATAACAACAGTAACGGATGTGGCGAATCTGGCGTAGCCAACGAATAATCGTTTTGTAACATATTGAGTTTGCTCTTGCGTGGCGGCAGTCCGATGTTATACTTGTTTACAGAAGTGGACTACTCCCCGGCTTTATGCCGGTTGGGCAACCTATATGGTTGCCTTTTTTGATGCCATCTTCAGACTCAACACTCCTTCCAGCGAAGAAGACCGCCAGAAGTATCGTCTATATCGACGGCTTCAACCTGTATTACGGCGCGATCAAAGGCGGGCCAAACAAGTGGTTGGACATTGAAAAGTACTTCCAGAAACTTCGTAGCAACGATGACATCAAGAGGATCTACTATTTCACGGCGACGGTGAGTGGTTCGTCCCGGATGGGCCAAGCGGTGTATCTGAAGGCTCTAGCAACGCTGCCTTCGGTCGAGGTGCGCCTAGGCAGGTTCAAGTTGAAGGACATGAAATGCAGGATTCGGGCATGCACATTCGCAGGGCAGAAGCTCTTCAAGGTGCCGGAAGAAAAACAGACAGACGTGGCGATCGGTGTCCAGATGGTCCTTGATGCCGTCGACGACAATTGCGATCGCTTCATACTCGTTACCGGCGATTCTGACCTCCTTCCTGCCGTAAGAGCCATCAAACTCAGATTCCCCAAGAAAAAGCTGATTCTTTACGTGCCAGCCACCAGCGCAATCAGGGGTGCGGCAACCGAGCTGCGCGGCGCTGTTGACAAAGACAAAACGCTCCCCCAGGGTCTACTGCGTCATTGCCATTTCCCCGCAAAACTACCCGATGGAATGGGCGGACACATTGAGAAGCCCTCCGGCTGGTGACCCGGTCAAATTAGGACACTACCCTTAGTCGCAATGACCTTGATCATACCCGCCCGTGGATGGTACCATGGCCGCCACCACCGGTAGGGTAATAGACTGGCCCAAACGGCGTAACCTCAATGATTGTAGACTGTTTTACGCACACATGGGAGTCGGACGACCAGCTTGGACGCTGCGTTCCGACCCGTCGTAGCGACTCCCTCGAAGCCTCGCAGGGTGACGTGAGCTCCTATGGGGCCGGGCCCACACGGCACTGGGCCGCCGCCGAACCCGTCGACGTGACGATCGTGCTGGGCTTCACGAGCAAGTACCTCGGCGCGGATATCCCGAACGATCAGGTGGCTGCTTACGCTTCCCAGCATCCCGATCGCGTGATCGGCTTCGCCGGGATCGATCCGAGCAATCCGAAGGAGGCTATCGCCGAACTGCATCGGGCCCATAATGAACTTGGCATGTCGGGCGTCGCGGTCGCACCTGCCGCCCAGGACTTCCACCCGAGCAACTCACTGGCGATGCTCGTCTACGCGGCGGTGGCCGAGCACAACCTGCCCATCCTGTTTCATACCGGCGTCTACGTGGCGTCGGCCACGAAACTCGAGTACGGCCGGCCGGTCCTGCTCGACGAAGTGGCCCGCGAGCTTCCGGATTTGAACATCGTCATTGCACATATGGGCTATCCGTGGATAAGCGAAACGATCGTCCTGCTGGCCAAGCACGATAACGTCTACGCGGAGATAAGTGGGCTGTTGCACCAGCCGTGGCAGGCGTATCAGGCGTTGCTCTGCGCCTATCAGTACGGTGTGATGGACAAGCTACTCTTCGGCAGTGGTTTCCCGAGTGCGGCTGCGTCCTATTGCATCGAGGCGTTGTACAGCATCAACCACTTCGTGCATGGCACGAACCTGCCCACGATCCCGCGCGAACAGCTCCGCGGCATCGTCGAACGCGAAGCGCTGTCACCGCTCGGCATCGCCGACCGGCTGACGCAACCGCAACTCCAACCGGCCTCGGCCATCATCGAGGACGAACCCGATGAGATGTGATACGACGTGTCATTGACTCGCTGTGTGAATCACAGCGTGAGCGACATCCCAGCCCGTGGTGCCCCCAACGCCTGCCGCGCTCTTCATCTTTCATCCTTCACCTTTCACCCTTGCCACCCAATCCCCAATAGAAGGAGCCCGGCGAGTGTCACCCACCAGGCTCCGTGATTGAACCGGCTTATCCATGGCCCGCAACGATGGATCCAGCGTTAATCGGGTGGACTCGGCCACTCACGAACACGGTCCATCGCATAGTGGAACTCCGTTACCGCATCGCGGATTAGACTAACCGGGTCTACACTGTGGGAAGCGAGCGTATCCTCGGGTGTTGCAAGCACTCCTGTCGTCTCGTGACTGCGATCTTAGCCAACTTTATGTGGCCTTGTGATCACGAGCCAGGAGCCGTTCACGCTAATCTGCGCCGAGCATGCAACCGCCGCGTCTGCTCAATGAGGCAATGAGCGTGTCACGTTCGTTTGAACTGTCGATCGAGATCGGCCTTGGTGAGGCGTAACATGGTCGGTCGACCGTGCGGGCAACTGCTCGACCTCTCGATCAAATGCCGCTGCTCAAACAACGCGTCGATTTCCTCAGGGGTGAGCGGATCACCGGCTTTGACAGCGGCCTTACACGCCATCATGCTGAGGATATCGTCGATCAACGCATCGGTTTTTGTCACACCGGCCTGCTGAGCGAGCCGGTCAAGCAGGTCACGCATGAACGAGACCACGTCGGTGTCCTTGAGGAGTGAGGGGAAGGCGTGCGCAGCCACGGCGTCAGTGCCCAATGGTGTCACTTCGATGCCGAGCCGCTCGAGCAATTCCGTATTGGCTTCCAACAGCGCCGCCTGCTGTGGCGTGACGGGGATTGTCTCGGGCAGCAGCAGCCGCTGAGACTCGAACGAGCCGTCGGTGATGCGCCGGCGAAGCTGCTCATACAAAACCCGCTCGTGCAGTGCATGTTGATCGACGATCACGATCCCGTCCTCCGTCTCCGCCACCAGGTACAGGTTGTGCATCTGAACCGCGCGGGATCGTGACGTAGCGCGCGGTGTCTCACCGGATAGGAAATCCGTCAGCGGAGGCTCCGACCGCGGCCCTGTGGGCGGCGTCGGTTCGGGCGTACCGTACAATGACTGCCACAATCGGCCCGCGTCCATCGACGGTTGCGACATACCTGCACTTGATCCTGGCACCGCACCGCTAGACGTCGGGTACGCAGAAACGCCGGATTCGCCATGCGAGGCCGGTTGAATCGGCGTCGTTGATTTGAGGACAGCCGCCATCTCATGACGCACGCGATCCTGCTCCTGCTCACTGATTGGTTCCCGTGTCCGGCCGGTTCGCAGGGCCGGCGTCAGGTCACACCGCTGGAACGTCTCACGGAGCGCGCTGAGCACATGCGAATGAATCAGGCGCGAGTCGGCCCAGCGAACCTCGATCTTGGTCGGATGCACGTTCACGTCCACGCTGGACGGGTCCACGGTGAGGAACAGGAAGACCACGCCGTGGCGGTTGGGCTCCATCAAACCGCGGTACGCCTCTTTGATCGCGTGCTGAATGTACCGGTCGCGAATATAGCGGCCGTTGACGAAAACGTACTGCCACTGCGTTGTCGCTCTCGACTGGTCCGGCGGCGCCGCATATGCTTCGAGCTCCACGCCACGTTCGCTTCGCTCAATCATAAGCAGGGCCGACGCCAGCTCCGGGCTGTAGAACTTCGCGATGCGCTCCAGGCGCGTCCCGCAGCTCGGCACCCGCTGCGTCACCCGCCGGTTGTTGGTCAGCTCAAAGGCAATCGCCGGACAGGCCAGCGCTACACGCGCAAGCCGCTCGTTAACGTGTCCCACCTCCGTGGACGATCCGCGCAGGAACTTCCGCCGTACCGGCACGTTGAAGAACAGGTCGCGGATCTCGACCGTGGTGCCCGCCGGGCTGCCGGCCGCTTGCGACAGCTCCAACCGCTCCGCCGCCACGCGGACCTCATGTCCCTCGCCGGCGTCTGGTCGACGCGAGACGATCCGCAATTTGGAGACGGCTGAGATGCTCGCCAGAGCCTCGCCGCGAAAGCCCATCGTGGCGATCGAATATAAATCCTCCTCGACGGCGATTTTACTGGTTGCGTGCGGTGTCACCGCAAGGCGTAGCTCGTCGGGCGACATCCCGCATCCGTCGTCGGTCACCCGGATAAGCTGCTTGCCGCCGTCCTCGACCGTGACGGCAATTCTGCTCGCTCCGGCGTCTTTCGCGTTTTCCAGCAACTCCTTGACCACGCTCGCGGGGCGTTCTATGACCTCACCGGCTGCGATCTTCCTGACAAGAAGATCGGGTAGGACCCGCAAACGACAATCGTCACTCATCCGCCACCACCTTCGGATCGGCTCTACCCGGTACGGACAACCGCCACCGCGCTTAGGCATATCGACCCTACACGAGTATAATCCTCGGCGGTGGTTGGATCAAAAAGGCGTGAACGACACACGCTGCTGTGATCCATTTGGAGTGTGTCGAATCTCAGCGGTAAAGCCAAGACGATCCAACATAATGTCCTGTGAAGTGCAGCAACGCGAGGGACAAATAACAGCCGCGAAACGGTCGGTCCTGTTCCGCATCGATCCGCCCTCGATGGGCACCGACGTCCAGACTCAATACGAACGCATTGCCGCAGCCGGGTTCGACGGCGTTGAGCTGCCTTTGGAACCTGCTGCAACGGGCTCCGTCGTGGAAACGCGGGCGCGTCCCGATGGCGGGGTGCTGCCGACACATGCTGTTGCGGCCCGCTGCAGCACGTGCGACATCCAGGCTGCGTTGAAGGAAGTAGGTACGCTGATCCATTGGGCAACCGGGCTTCGTGCTCAGTTCCTGAATCTGACAATCCCGCCGCTTGCCCGAACCCATGGTGACGACGGATTCGCATCGTACCAAGACGCGCTCAATTTCGCCTATGAATTGCTGCATCATGCCCGTTTCGACGCGGAGGCCGCCGGTGTGGTCGTCGCGTTGGAGGCCGGCGCGAACGGCTGTCTTCTCTCGCCGGTTGAGCTCCGCGAGATCATTGACGCCGCGAATTCGTGGGCTGTCGGTGTGTGCATCGACGTCGCGCGCATCGGGCGGATCGGCTCACCCGCGGACTGGCTAAGAATACTCCGGGCTCGAGTCCACGCCGTACGCGTAAACAGCGATTACTTGCACGACCGACCGGACCAATCGACGCGCGTCGAGCCGATCAATCCCGCGCTTATCGCCGAAGCCCTCGACGAGATTCAGTACGATCGGATCGTAATCGCAACCGGTACGGGCGACCCGGCCCCAATCCGCGCGAATCTCATGAACCTCGGCTGCCCCATGCGCCAATCGACCCGCGGAGTGAGTTGATCGGACCGGGTCACGATAATCGTCGCACTATCTGTGAAACACGGCACTGGCAATCACGCGAATTGGATGCCTGCCGCCTCCGACTCGGAGCTTCACAAACGTAGTTTATCCGGTGACAATCCGTTCATGCGAGGCCCCGGTGACGGTTTTGAAGAACAGGCGATTTCCACCGACCCCGCCGCCAAGCGCGGCACGGTCACGGTTATATGCGGCTGCATGTTCAGCGGGAAGACCTCCGAACTGCTACGGCGCCTTACCCACTTCTCCCCATCGTCGACACTCGTGTTCAAGCACGTGATCGATCAGCGCTATCAGGCCGATGCCGTCGTGTCGCATGACGGTGGAGCGCGATCCGCCATCCAAATCTCGTCAGCGAATACGATCGGAGATCATCTTCGACCGGGTATCACGGTGGTTGCTGTCGACGAAGCGCATTTTTTCGACCTCGATCTGGTGAACGTCACGCGCTTGCTGGCCGATCGCGGATATCGTGTCATCATCACGACACTTGACCGGAGCAGTTGGGGGCGGGTCTTCCCCGTTGCGGAGCAGCTCTACGCCATGGCTGATGAGCCGGTCGTCCTGCACGCCGTCTGCGCCCGCTGCGGCGCCGTCGCGGATCACACGCAGCGGCTCACGCCGATCGTCGATGGCAACATGGTCGGCGGCCCCGAAAGCTATGAAGCCCGTTGCGAAAAGTGTTGGTCCCCACCCCCGGAACCGTCCCCTGACAACAGGTCGTAATAAGCGTAAGCAAAACCATACGCCGCGCCGGCCCTACGCCGATCCGACGGGATCCCAGATGATTGCGGCGGCGTCGAACACCGGTCCTTCCGTGCAGCACAGTCGATACCGCCACCCGTCCGGATCAGCGTCATCCTGAACCGCAGTGACACATGATTGGCACAAACCCAGGCCGCACGCCATGGATCGCTCCATGCATACGTAACACTCGATACCCCGCACGACGCAGTACCTCGCTACGAACCGCATCATCGGCTCCGGACCGCAGGTGTACACGACAAGCTCATCCGAAGGGACGGGATCGGCTTCGTGGTAAATCGCCATCGCCGAGCCGATGTGCCCGTGATAACCAAGTGAGCCGTCGTCCGTGCTGATCACCGCAGCCGCATCGCTTCGCGCGAACTCGTGGCAGCAGAGCGTAGCCCGGGCGGCATCACACGCGGGTGAAACGCTCGGGTCCAAGGTGACAGCCAGCAGATCAGCCGTCCGCGCCCCGTAGAATGCGATCGTACGCTTGCCGGCCTTGTGAAGCGCCTCCACCAGCCAGAGCGTCGGCGGCAGACCCACACCGCCGGCGACCAGCCACGCAGCAGGTTTGCGGTTGCTGATCGTAAAGCCGTTACCAAGCGGTCCGAGAACATTGAAACGCTGCTCAACGACAAGCGATTCCATCCAACGGGTCGCCGCTCCAACGACCCGGTAGATGACGTCAACATTCACGCCGTCAGGGCGACGTTGCAGGCCGGCAATGCTGAACGCCCGACGCAGCATCGGCGAAAGCGAACCGGTTGCGCCGCCGTCGGGCTGTAAGCGCGTGTCCGACTCCCAACTGTGATGCCCGCCCGATGAATCGCCCTCGGGACGCAGGTGAACAAACTGACCTGGAACCGCCTCGGCAAATGCATCCACGCGGAACGTCAACCGGTAATGCTCCCGACACAACAGGTCATTGGCTATCACGCTTGCGGTCTGAATGATCGAACTTGCGCGATTGCTGTTTCCGCTCTCGCTTGGAATGGTCCAACTCCTCGACGGGTCCGCCGCGCTACGCGCGCCAAAAAACTTCCGGGACCGGAGCATAGCCACGATCCCGGAAGTCCGCCACGGCAAAGAACGCCGCATTATCGTTTGACACGCCGCACCGCTCATGCAGTCCACCAACAACAACGTGCGGCGAATCGTTTATCGAGCGTTTCTTCTAACTCAAAGACTGCCACGTGTCAACGATCTTTTGGCTCAAAATCACAATATGAAAGGTTACGCAAGCTTCTATTTTACAATAGCTTACAACACGTGAAGTGAAAACGTTATTGTGAAACCCAGGCAGTTGATCACCGTCCCATCCGTATCGACATGTGGCGCATACAATGGCCCAGGCCTGGGCCGTGCATCCTCCGTACACGGCATTGAGTCGATCATACACGGCGTAACTCCAGCACCCGCCTAACGTTACAAAAGCGTTCCAGATGCGGAACTGGAACCAGCCATCGCTCGTGTCGCACTACGGCTACACGCCGACTAAAATGCGCTGGCGGACAACCGGCACCAAAGGACAAGCTGTCATGGCCCAGGAAAACCCGAACCGGCTGGTGGAGTGGCTTCAACTGCTTCGCGGGCACGTACCGGTCATCCGGCAGCGTTTCGAGGGCTGGGTTTCGGCCATACGCGAAGAGCCGATGCTGATCTGGCAGACGGCAGTGGTGCGGTACACGGTCTATGGCCTGGGCGTTGTGGTATTGTTGTGGGGGGTATCCACGATTGCGGGCAGCCTGGTCCCGTCGCCCCCGGCGAATGCAAGACCCGAAGCAACCAAAGCCGACTTCCATATCGTCTGCTCGAACCCTGACTGCGGGTACCATTTTGTGATCCATCGGGAGTTCGGCTTCCGCAAGTTTCCGGTCGTTTGTCCAAAGTGCGGGAAGAGTACCGGCGAGCAGGCGCGGCGCTGCAACTCAGAGACCTGCCGGGGCCGTTGGGTCGTGCCGAAGAAAGTGGACGACGAGTTGTGCTGTCCCATATGCGGTGCTAGGTTTGAGTGATGCCGATTGCCTGCGACGTCACGCTAAGATTCCAAGGCGCCCGCGTGCGCGTCGGTATGCGTATCGCGTATGACCAAGCGTAACCGAAGCATTACTGCCGGGGACGAATTCTCAGCGGACTGAGGGATGGTTTCGACGGGCGCCGAATCGGACCGAGGCGCGTATAGCGGATGACAGAGATGATGACGAGTTTATATGTTCTTTGCGGTACGGCCGCTTCGATCGGGTTTCTGCACACGCTGTTGGGGCCCGACCACTATTTGCCGTTCTTGGCAATGTCGCGTGTGGGCGGCTGGTCGCTGCGGAAAACCGTGCTTATCACACTACTATGCGGCGTGGGCCACGTGCTCAGCTCCGTTGTTCTGGGTGTTATCGGCATCGCGTTCGGCGTGGCTGTTCTCAAGCTCGAAGGGATTGAGGGCTTTCGAGGTGACCTTGCCGGGTGGCTGCTCTTGGCGTTCGGGCTGGTGTACTTCGTGTGGGGCGTTCGCCGGGCGATCCGCAACAGGCCGCACGCACATACGCACGTTCACGCGGACGGTATCGTCCATACGCACAAGCACGTACACGCCGGTGTGCATGTCCACGTCCATGACGAATCCAAGGCATCCGGGACCGGAGTTGCCACTCGAGGCGCTGCCGCCGGCTCGATGACACCATGGATTCTGTTTACGATCTTCCTCTTCGGTCCATGCGAGCCGCTGATTCCTCTGCTCATGTATCCAGCCGCCGAGGGCAGCGTTTTGGGCGTCGCGTTGGTCACGGTTGTTTTCGGCGCAGTGACGATCGGGACGATGACGACGATCGTTGTTATGGCGTATCTGGGTATTGGGTCATTGCGCTTGACTTACCTTCAGCGATACAGCCACGCGCTCGCCGGTCTTGTCGTCTTGGCCTGTGGTGCAGCCATCCAGGCGGGTTTCTAAGCTCGACTTTTGCCCTTTTTTCCGTCGCTAGGCGGCGGGGGCGAGGGCGTATAGTAGCACGGCCCTTATTGGCCGGGATAGTTTCACAAAGGCTTCGTGATGCCGGGGTGCTGCAAAAACCCAGTCGGTCCAAAGCCAGCGCCGCACGGCGGTGATCGCATCGGAGAACGTTCGTTCGGTTTTGCCGGGCCACACGAGCACGGCGGCGCGTACACGGTTTGCCGGCAGCCGCGCGTAGAACAACACGATCACCGAAAACAAGCCGAACAGGCACGGCGCGGCGC